>Ga0207646_10004380_pt1 | contig 15367 bp, 10 predicted proteins | sample KBSK5502metaG_FD_184343 | JGI IMG/M metagenome (GOLD analysis project Ga0207646, IMG submission 184343) | Corn, switchgrass and miscanthus rhizosphere microbial communities from Kellogg Biological Station, Michigan, USA - KBS K5-50-2 metaG... | ecosystem: Host-associated > Plants > Roots >... | reverse complement strand
CAGCAGCGTAGAGACATCTCTCTCACCACATACTGAGCCCGGAACGCGCCAGTTTTGCAGGCGCACGATCGCTTTTACCCTGATGGGCACCATGCTTGTGACGTTTATTGCCACCCTGGATCAGACCGTCGTGGGCACTGCTCTGCCGCGTATTGGCGCCGATCTACAAGGGTTTGACCAGATCGCCTGGGTCACCGCCATCTACCTGCTGACCATGACCGTCACTATTCCCATTTATGGCAAGCTCTCGGACCTGTTTGGGCGCAAGCCGATCTTTCTCAGCTGTCTTATCGTCTTCCTGATCGGTTCTGCGCTGAGCGGCCTTGCCCAGAGCATGACACAGCTCATCACTTTCCGTGCGCTTCAGGGCATCGGTGCAGGTGGGCTCGAATCGATTGCCATCGCCGTTGTCGGTGATCTTTTCTCACCACGTGAACGTGGCAAGTGGATCGGCATTACCAGCAGTTCGTATGCGCTTGCGTCGATTGTCGGCCCGCTCTTAGGCGGCCTGCTCACCGATCACATTTCCTGGCGCTGGGTTTTCTACATCAACCTGCCCATCGGCCTCATCGCGCTGTTCGTGCTGGCCTTCTTGATGCCCACGCTGCGCACGCCCAATAAGCGCATCCTCATCGACTACATGGGCGCGCTGCTGGTCGTGCTGGCAACGCTGCCCCTGCTGCTCGCCTTCTCCTGGGCAGGTGAGGCATTCGCCTGGCTTTCATGGCAGAGCCTCGGCCTATTCGGGAGTTCCCTCATCCTGCTGGTGCTCCTGGTCATCTACAGTGCCCGCCAGGAACGTCTGGGGCGTGAACCGATTGTGGAGCCGAGTATGTTCAAGAATGTGCGCGTCTTCAGCGTCTCACTGCTGGCATCGATGCTCATCAGTATTGTCCTGCTGGGCAGTGTCTACTTCCTGCCGGTTTTTTTGCAGAGCGTGACGGGCGTCTCGGCCACCAGTAGCGGCCTGGTGCTGATGCCTCTGGCGCTGGCTTCTATCGCGGGCGCGGTAATTGGCGGTCAGTTAATCACCAGGACGGGCCGCTACCGGTGGATTGCGCTGGCCAGCGCCGCCATCATGATCGCGGGTCTGCTGCTGCTCCTGCGCCTGGACGTTCACTCTACCAGCCTGGACGTAGTGGTCGCTCTGCTGGTATTAGGGCCGGGTGTCGGCTCCTCTCTGTCGCTCTACACCATCACCGTCCAGAACGCCATGCCGGGCAGGATCGGGCAGGCCACTTCGGCAGTGGTTTTCTTCCGCCAGCTCGGTCAGAGCATCGGCCTGGTCGCCATCGGGGCTGTCGTGACTGCCTCCTACATCCCGGCATTCCATAAAGCTCTGCCGGCTGCGCTCAGGCAGGTCATGCCGTCTCAGCTCATCAAGGCCTTCGAAAACCCGCTGGTACTCACCTCGCCAGGTATCATGGCTCCCATCCGTGCGGGCTTTGAGCGCTACGGGGCGCAGGGCTACATTGCCTTCAATGAGGTGCTCAATGCTGTGAAACTCGGCCTGGCGGAAAGCATCCACGGCGCGATCCTGCTCAGCCTGGGCTTGATGATCTTTACCTTCATTGTGGTGTGTTTCCTCAAAGAGATCCCCTTGCAGAGCCGCAAGGAGGAGTAACACATGAGTTATAGTGGATTTTTGAAGAGGAAACAGAGTTGAACACGATGAAGAACAATCTGGAACAGCAGGAGAAAAGCGAATTAATCTTCGTGCTCTACTGCTGTTGGGGCATAATCTGCTGCTGGATCTGATCACGTTCTTCTTCCTCATAAACTGTTGTGATCCAGGTGGGTGCCAGAGCGATTTCTTCGGTGAGCGCTACCTGTGAGGGAGCGAACCGTATCGTGACGGCCAGTTCGCTCTCGGCATTCCCTCGTAACACGCCGCGCGTCGGCGTTACGTCGGCGTAGTCTCGACCAGTAGCGACACGAACGTGCCGCTCATCGGCTAGCGTGTTGTTGGTGGGGTCGAAACCGATCCAGCCGAGGGTAGGTAAATATGCCTCAACCCAGGCATGCATGGCATCGCTGGTGGAACGCTCCTGGCTACGTCCCTGCTGAAGCAGGTAGCCGCTGACATAGCGGCACGGTATACGCAGGTGACGTACCAGCGTGATCATAATATGTGCGAAGTCCTGGCACACTCCCTTACGCAGGCGTAACGCCTCATCGATCGGCGAATCGACGCGCGTGGTCTTGGGTGCATAATCGAAGGCCTGGTAAATCGCGCTGTTCAAATCGCACACAACCGTCAGAGGGTCAGCCCGCCGCCGCACATCTAGTTCAAGAGCCAGTTCATAAAGGAGTTCGCTGGGGCTGGCAAAGTGGCTCGGCATCAAGGTATCCCAGTAGTCGTCGTTTGCCGTGAGAGCGTCCAGTTCATCCCAGGCCTGCTCACCCAGCGCCGCCGGCAGTGGCGGGGGGGCAGTCACATCGACCAGCGCCTCGGCAGTTATGGTGAGCTGGCTATGGGAATTAGGGATGTCAAAATGATGCACCCGGTTGCCGAATTCTCCTCGGTAGGTCATGATGTATGCGCGGGGGCTAGTATGCAGTTGAAAATCCAGGCAGTGCTGGTTGCTTTCGCTACGTGGCTGGACGCGCACTTCCATGATACTTTCGCTGATCGGCTTACTGTAACGAAAGCGTGTCGTATGGCGAATGGTGTAATACATTTGCTCTTATCCTCCGATGTGAACACCCCTCAGCAGAGGGCAGCTACGCTCGTGCAGCCAGGTCTAAGCCTGTGCTGCACCGCGGGATGTGAGGGCGACTTCAATCGGATAGGCAATATAAGCCTGGTAGAGACCACTATGAATAAGCGCACACTGCCGCTGGATACTTTCCAGGTACTCGTGCATATCGCCACTGAGAATCTCCTCAATCTGGTAGTAGTCGAGCGATGCACGCAGGCGCCCGATAAGGCGTTCGACACGTCCCGAATTGCGCGCGCTGATAGCTTTCGCAATCGCCTGAAGCGCCCCCTGCATCATCGCGCAAGCGAAACGTATCGAACGCGGGGCTTCAGCGTTTAGAAGCAGGAATTCAGCGATATGAGCAGGGCGAATCACCGCAGTATAGACTTTGCAATACGCTTCAAACGAGGCGCAGGAACGCAGGAGTCCTATCCAGCTCAAGTAGTCGAGCGGCTCACTCTCATCCTCGGTTTGCTCCGTCAGGAGCGCAGAGAAATGCGCGTCCAGCAAGGCAGCAGTAGCCGTGGCACGTTCGAGAAATCGCCCGACGCGAATAAAATGCCAGCCCTCGCTGTGGCTCATCGTCGCATCGGTTATGCCCTGAAAAAGATATATTTCTTCCTTCATACTGTTGAGGAATTTATGTGGCTCCGCAAACCACATCTGTTCCATGCTGGTTCCCTTTACTTGCAGGAAGAGGCGGTTGAGCTGTTCCCACATCTCAGAACTGATCTGCTCGCGCACCTGCCGCGCATTTTCGCGCGCAGACGCGATACAGGACGCAATGGATGAAGTGCGGCTTTCATCAAAGGTCAGCGCCTGCGTAACGCTATACGCGTCGACATCCCCTTCTGGCGGTGGCGTACGCAAGCTGTGCAGGAGTCGCTGCCAGCGCAGGCTTGTATCCCCGCCCGCCTGGTCGAGCATCTGGTTCAGTTGTACATCGATGAGGCGAGCCGTGTGTTCCGCTTGTTCCAGGTAGCGGCTCATCCAATAGAGACTGTCGGCAACTCGAGAAAGCATGCTTCTACCTCACTGATCGACTGCTGCTGTAGGCCCGACCAGGACCCAGGTATCTTTACTTCCTCCACCTTGCGAGGAATTCACCACCAACGAGCCACGCCTGAGGGCAACACGGGTCAAACCGCCAGGGACGATGGTGACATGCTCGCCGAAGAGGACAAAGGGGCGCAGATCGACATGACGCGGTTCAATTTGATTATCAATAATACAGGGCGCCCGCGAAAGTGCCAGTGTTGGTTGCGCAATGTAGTTACGCGGGTTCGCGATCACCTGCGAGCGAAAGACTTCGCGCTGCGCGGCTGTGCTATACGGGCCGATCAACATCCCATATCCGCCGGCTTCTCCCACCGCCTTGATTACGAGTTCATCAAGGTGTTCAAGCACGTATTGTCGTTGCGCTTTGTCGGTCAGCAGGTAGGTCTCCACATTCGGGAGAATGGGTTTCTCATCAAGGTAGTAGCGAATGATGGTGGGAACATAGGCGTAGATGGCTTTATCGTCGGCGACGCCTGTACCGATTGCATTAGCCAGCGCGACATTTCCGGCGCGATAGGCGTTCAACAGACCAGGCACTCCCAGTGTAGAGTCGGGCTGGAAGGCGAGTGGGTCAAGATAATCATCATCGATGCGTCGATAGATCATGTCAATACGTCTGAGGCCAGCCGTAGTGCGCATGTAGACAATGTTATCATGCACGAGCAGGTCACGTCCTTCCACAAGTTCGATCCCCATCTGGCGCGCGAGAAAGGCGTGCTCAAAATACGCGGAATTGTAGACACCCGGAGTGAGTAGTACGATCACCGGCTCTGGACGCCCAGCAGGAGCCAGCGCCAGCAGCGTCCTGAGCAATGCCTGCCCAAAGTGGTCGATGGGACGGACGCCATAGCTGCCAAATAGTGAGGGGAAGGTGCGTTTCATCACCTGCCGATTGGCCAGCATATAGGAGACGCCGCTCGGAACCCGCAGATTATCCTCTAAGACGGCGAAACGTCCGTCAGGTAAGCGCACGAGATCAGTGCCATCAACAGCAATGTAAGTGTCATGTGGGATGCGTACCCCGCGCATTTCACGCCGAAAGTGGCGGCAACTATAAACCAGCCATCGAGGTACGATCCTATCAGATAGGATGCGCTCGTCGTTGTAAATGTCCTTGAGGAACAGGTTGAGAGCGGTGATGCGCTGCGTTAAGCCTTTTTCGATCGTTTCCCACTCCTCGCCGGTGATGATGCGAGGCAGCAGGTCGTAAGGCCAGATACGTTCGGTTCCCTCGTCATCTCCATAGACTGTAAAAGTAATACCCTCGTTCAGGAATGCCGTATTCGCCGCTTGTTGCCGCTGGTATAACGTCTCAGCGGGCATTTCTAGTAAACGATGATACAACTCCTGGTAATGGAGGCGCGGCCTGCCATCGAAATCCAGCATCTCGTCGAACGCCGTACCGAGTGGATAATTTGAGAAAGGGGGAGGCAACGTGGGCTGTCCCATGGCATCAGATACAATCACGGGCAAGGTTCCTATACCTTTCTTCCTGGCTGACGATATAAAACACGTAATCGCGCGCTCTGAGGCAGCAGTGCCGGGGGACTCCATTGGATTAAGACAACGGTATGGTAGTATAGTACCTTTCAAATGACGAGATTGTCAAGATTTACTGGCCCGCGCGAACAGTGGTATAGCCTTGCCGCACACTAATAGCGTATAATGAGAAGAGTTTGAGCTATCATCAGTGTAAAAGGCTGTCTGCGCGACGGCCACCATTGCTAGTTGAGGGAGCAAAGAAACCATGCAAATCAGAGTTGGGTGCGAATTCCGTTATGAGGCCACCGGGTCAACGCCGGCTGTCATGCAGGTGCAACCACATCAGGAAGCAACACAACTTCTCTTCAATGAAACCTGGCAGCTCACGCCGCCGCTCGCTCTCCATTCCTTTACTGATCTCTATCACAATACCTGCCAGCGCATGGTGATACCTCCAGGCAACCAGGTACTCCGCTATGACGCTACAATCGAGGTCTCTGGGCAAGCAGACGAGGTTGCACCCGACGCAGTACAGCTTCCTGTAGAAGCTTTGCCCGATGATGTGCTCCACTACACATTGCCCAGCCGCTTCTGCCTCTCGGACGTACTCTCAGACAGGGCCTGGGAGCTATTCGGAGCTATAGAACCAGCCTGGGTGCGCGTTCAGGCTATCTGCGATTGGGTACACAGCAATATCCGCTTCCAGTATGGCGCCAGCAATTCACTCACGACTGCCACCGATGTATACGCACAGGGGGTAGGCGTGTGCCGCGATTTTGCGCACCTGGCTGTGACCTTCTGTCGAGCACTCAACATTCCTGCTCGGTATGTGTTCGGCTACCTGCCAGACATAGGGGTCCCCCCACCGGACGCTCCCATGGATTTCTGTGCATGGATGGAGGTGTATCTTGCTGGCCGTTGGTGGACCTTTGACCCACGCAACAATCAGCCTCGCATTGGCCGAGTCCTCGTCGGTCGAGGGCGCGATGCGCTAGATGTGGCAATGATAACAACCTACGGGTCTCCCCGTCTCGCGCAAATGACGGTCTGGGCCGATGAGGTCCTGCCTGCTCCCAATGATCTAGAAGAGCCAGTGGACGCCCAGGCTCCTATGATGAGAGGAGATTAGCAGCTCGGCACTTATCCGTCTGGCCAACGCTGCTGCGCAGCTAGCACTGCGTGCTCAGGCCAGACGAAAGGAGAAGGATGAACCAGGAACCGGTGGATATCGAAACTCGGATTGCTACCCTCAATCTTCTTGACTTCAAAGGAATCGACTGGAAACGTGTGCGACGCACAGCATACCTGATCCATCAACATTTTCGTTATGACTACCCAGGCCCCGTCTACGATCTCAGGCAGCGTTTATTGATTGTCCCACCCGACACTTACGGGGATCAGCAGCGTATAGCTCATCGCCTGGATATCTCTGCACACATCGCCGAGACATCCAACCACCTCGACGAGTTCGCGAACCAGGTAATAGAGCTGTCCATTCCCTATATCGAACGATCCATTGACTTTGAAGCATGGATCGTCGTCGAGCGATTTGCAGACCATGGGCCGCACATCCTTCCTCACGCCGCGCTCTCCGATCCGCGTTACCTTGAACCTTCGGCGCTTACGCAACCCGACGATGCCCTCCGAGAGGTCGCGACTACATTGGCTGCGGGGGATCAGGGACGGCAGCCGGCAGACCTGGCCCTGCGTATCAACGACTGGGTTCACCACGCGCTCCACTATTCACATGGAGTAACAGATATCCATACGACAGCCGCCCAGGCGCTTTCGCTGGGACGCGGGGTCTGCCAGGACTACGCCCATGTCATGCTTGCTCTTTGCCACCTCTGCAGGCTACCTGCCCGGTATGTCTCCGGCCATCTGCTGGGCGAGGGGAGTACACATGCCTGGGTCGAAGTGTTGCTTCCAGCGCTCGAACGGCCCGGCGAAGTCATCGCGCTGGCATTTGATCCAACCCACGGCTGTGAGACCAACCTGCACTACCTCACCATCGCTATTGGACGAGATTACTACGATGTCGCCCCAACATCGGGAACATTTCAAGCCCCCTACCAGGGCCAACTCACAGCGAACAAACGGGTCGGACCGATTTCACTGGAGTACGCCGATACCGACTCTGGCCCTGGCACAAAAGTGGCCCATCACTGTTGATCCATACTTCGCATCACTCTGCTCAGTGAATGGTGTAGGGTAGTATCCTATGCGATTAGATGATGTAGATAGATGGAAGCGCTTCATACCAGGGAAGTACCTTGCATCTGATCAAGGTGACTGTTTCCATAGGCTACAGGTAGGGTAAAGGTAAAGGATGAGCCACATCCCGGAGCACTCTCTGCTTCCACCTGCCCTCCGTGAGCCTCCACGACCTGCTTCACGATAGCCAGCCCTAAGCCGATGCCGCCGGTTGCGCGGGAACGAGAAGCGTCGGCGCGGTAGAAGCGCTCGAAAATGTAGGGCAGATGCTGCTCTTCTATGCCCTCTCCGGTGTCATCCACGCTGACCAGCACTTCTCCGTTGATGGCTCGAGCGCGAATCGTAATCTCTCCGCCAGGAGGTGTGTGCGTGATGGCGTTACTGACCAGGTTGCGCAGCACCTGCCCGACACGCTCCGCATCGGCCTCGACCCTGGGCAAGCAGGGAGGCATTTCGACACGCAGCGCAAGCTGCTTCTGCTCGGCTTGTAATTGCAATGAAGATACGGCCTTGACGACAACTTCTTCCAGGGCCAGCGGCCTGCGCGCCAGGTGAAGCTGGCCAGCCTCGGCCAGGCTGAGTTCCTGTAAATCGACGACCAGGCGGCTCAATAGAAGCGATTCTTCGTAGAGCGAGGTGATTATTTCGCTGGTTGGGTCGATCACCCGGTCTTTGAGCGCTTCGAGGTAGCCGCGAACGTTTGTCAGGGGCGTGCGCAATTCATGCGCCACGTCGCTGACCAGGTTGCGCCGCAGTTGTTCCGAGCGTGCCAGGCTGTCGGCCATGGTGTTGAAAGCATGAGCCAGCGCGCCCATTTCGTCCTTTGTGCGCATGCGAATGCGCTGGCTGAGATCACCCTTTTCCATGCGATTAGCGATACGCGTCAACTCACGAACTGGCTTGAGGATGTGATTGCTCAGCGCCAGGGTCAACAGCAGCGCCAGCAGCCATGCCAGCACAATTACCAGCCAGAACGAATGAGCGATGGTATTGAGGAAATCTTGCGACAGTGTTTTGGAGGTCGTACTGGATGGGAGCGGAGGAGAAGCCAGGCGCGACGACGCGACATTGGTCGAGATCAGTATGGTTGGCAGAGAGGAAGTCGACAGGAGAGCCGGGGTCAGTTGTGTTATGCTTGTACCGGATGCATACGGAGCATTGGATGCATTTTTATCAGTCTTTGGTGTGAATTCATTGGAGTCGAAGACAATACGTTTATTGGAATCGACTAAAATAACCCGTACCTCGTTCTCCATCGCCACCTCTGCCATCTGAGCCTTCAGACCCTTCAGATTTCCACTCTGATAGGTAGCGAGGATATTATCAATGATCGGGAGTACATCTTTACGCACTGGATAGATTTGTTTGACATTGTTCGTATAATCCCTGAACGCGGTGGTAGTCGCCTGTTGCTGGATGAAAGTGACTGTGGCCAGCGTCACGATGACTACAAACATGAACATAAGCAGCAGGCGGACGCGCAGGCTACGCAGCAGTTTCATTTCATGTCCCTTCCTTCCTGAACTTATAGCCAACGCCGAAGACCGTTTGCAGGTAGATAGGCTCGTTGGGAGAAGGTTCAATCTTCTTACGCAAGTTCATCATATGCACATCTACGGTACGCTCGAATCCTTCGTAATCCAGGCCAAAGACGCGCTGCACCAGTTCCAACCGGCTAAAAGCGCGCCCTGGCTCCCTGGCAAGCGTTTCCAGCAGGCGAAACTCTTTGGGGGTCAGGTCGATACGTTCTCCATCGCGCCATACTTCGTGCGCGCGAAAGTCGATGAGCAGCGGCCCGATGTGCAGCTCTTCAGGGGGCTCCTCTTGCGCGTAGGCTCGTCGCAGCATGACGCGCACACGCGCAACAAGCTCTCTTGGGCTGAATGGCTTGGTGACGTAGTCGTCTGCACCCAGGTTAAGCCCCTGCAAGGTATCCTCTTCGGTCGCCTTTGCGGTCAGCATGATGATGGGCACATTCGATTCTGCACGCAGGATATGGCAGACATCAAGCCCATCGACCTTTGGCAGCATCCAGTCGAGGATCACCAGGCTGGGGTATTTCTGGCGAGCCAGCATCAAGGCCTGTTGCCCATCATAGGCCGCCAGCACCCGGTACTTTTCTCGTTCCAGGTATAGGCGAAGCAGGTCAACCGTTTTTTTGTCATCGTCCACCACGAGGATGCTGTGATTCATACGTGATTCAACTCTTCGTCTGTTCAAACTCCCCGGCCCCTAGAATGGCCGGATTATTTTGTTAATTTGGATTAACTGGTGCCTGGCTAACATCATCTACTAAAAAGGAAGTATAAGGAGAAATCCACACAGGTAAGTATACCCCAAAGTTGTGAAGTTCTTATGAAGTTAAGGGCTTCACAACAACCTGATAGCTTCTTCATCAGTTCTTCATCAGCTTCAGGTTATAGTGAGAGTGCCACAAGGCAATTGTGTTATGTACAGCACGACACGATGAAAGGAGAAAAAAATGTTATGCAGGATGCGCAACAAAAATCCGACACACGGGTAGTTCAGCCGCTCACTTATCACGATGACCGGGATGTACTGGATGAGGTCGCTTTGCCAAAGCCGGCAAGGCGTGGCAAACGCCGCAGCCTTATCACTATCTCTGTCTTTCTGGTGCTGGTCATCGCTGCGGGCGTCGTCTTCTATGTGTTCCATAGCAGCAGTGCAACGACGACCTACCAGACCATGCCCGTGACCCAGGGCAACCTGGTACTGACAGCTGCCGCGACCGGCTCTGTTCAGGCCAATACCTATGATGCCGACTTCTCCACCAGCGGGACCCTCGCCGCGATCTATGTCCACGTGGGCCAGCAGGTGCGGGCCGGTCAGAAACTGGCACAATTGAATACCACTGCTCTGCAGGACGCACTTACGGTGGCCCAGACCCAGTTGCAGCAGACTGAAGACTCCGGCACCTGGGACGCGATCCAGATTGCTCAGGCCCAGGTCAACCAGGCGCAGCATAACCTGGACGCGGCGACTCTGACCGCGCCTCACTCGGGCGTGATCACCGCGATCAATGGCTCGATAGGTAGCACGCCAGGTGGCGGATCGGGCGGCTCGGCAAGCGGTGGTTTTATCGAAATCACCGATATGTCCGCGCTAAATGTGCTGCTGAGCGTGAATGAGACAGATATCGGGCACGTGGCGTATGGCAACCCGGTCAAGTTCACCGTTGATGCGTATGGCAACCGCGCATTCCGCGGGCAGATCGCTTCTATCACGCAGAGCGGGCAGACAAGCAATAACATCGTAACCTACCCGGTGAGCATGAGTATCGACTCCAGCAGCCTGCAGGGTGCGAATCTCATTCCAGGTATGACTGCCAACGCAACTATCACTACCCTGACGCGCCAGAATGTGTTGCTGATCCCGAACAGCGCGGTCAGCTTCGCGCAGGGCGCGGTGACGCAAGGGTTGATCCAGTTGAACCAGGTACAATCCGCGACGGCCAGCGCGCGCCAGGCACTGGCCAGTATGATTCGCAGCCGGGGCGTAAGCCTCTGGCAGGATAATCCGAACGCCAGCTACGTGCTGGAGCAGCGGAATGGCCAGTTAACGGCTGTGCCGGTAATCCTGGGCCTGAGCGATGGCAGCTCCTACGAGGTGCTGAGCGGCCTGAACGCGAACGACACGATTGTCGTGGGCGCGAATAGCAGCGGCAATTCCAGTTCGCCCTCTAGCAGCCCGCAGCAGTCGCAGCCGGTAAGCGGCGGCGGCGGTAAAGGCTAGATCGCGAGAGGAGGGTATTCCATGAACACGAACGTGATCATCTCCATTCGCGACCTGGTCAAGGTCTATCGCGTCGGCGAGACCAGCGTGCCGGCTCTGCGCGGCGTCTCGTTGGAGGTGCGGCGCAATGAATTTGTCGCCATCATGGGGCCGTCGGGTTCAGGCAAGTCCACGCTGATGAACCTGATTGGCTGCCTCGACCGTCCCACGCAGGGCCATTACCGGCTGGTAGGTGAGCCGGTAGAGGAGATGGACGCCAGGCAACTGGCTGTGATTCGAAACCGGCATATCGGCTTCGTTTTCCAGACGTTCAATCTGCTCCCGCGCGCGACCGCGCTCAAGAATGTCGCGCTGCCCCTGGTGTATGCTGGCGTTGGGCGAGAAGAACGCGAAGAGCGAGCCTTTGCCGTCCTGGCCCAGGTCGGGCTGGCGAATCGCGTCTATCACCGCCCCTCGCAGCTCTCCGGGGGGCAACTGCAGCGCATCGCCATCGCGCGCGCGCTGATTAACCAGCCCGCTCTGCTGCTCGCTGATGAGCCAACGGGCAACCTGGATAGCCGTACCAGCGCCGAGATCCTGGCCACGTTTCGTTACCTGCATCAACGCGGGATGACGATTGTCCTGGTGACGCACGACCCGGCCATAGCCGCTAACGCCCAGCGGCGGATCGAGTTGCACGATGGGCGGATTGTGCGCGATGAACAGGCTGGCAGTGAGCTGGCGTTAGTCCAGGCGCCCCCCGCCAGCCTGGAAAGCCTGGCTGGCGCGGGTGTAGCCAGCCAGGCCCGCGAGGAGGAGGCATTATGAAGAGTTCGACCAGCGCTCCTGTTGAGGCCAGCGCTCCTGCTATACGCGAGCGGGAAACTGTATGGCGTCCATTGCGGAAACAGGGGACGAAACTTGGATCCAACCTGGCCGGCGCGTTGGAGGCCGTGTGGAGCAATCGCCTGCGCTCACTGCTGACTACCCTGGGCATTATCATCGGCATCGCCGCGGTGATTGCCGTGATAACCCTTGCCCAGGGCGCCAACGCGTACTTCACGGCGCGTTTCTCCCAACTGGGCACGACGGTCCTGACCGTCCAGCCTGGCTCATCCAGCAGCGGCGGCGCGTCCAATGGTGCTGGTTCGAGTCCCTCGCTTAGCGCAAACGACGTGCAGGCCCTGGTGAATCTACCACATGTGCTGGGAGTCAGCCCTGTGATCCTGTCCGGCGGCGTGATTGCCTATAGCAATACGAACTGGCTCACTGGCGTTGAAGGAGTCTCCTCTGCTTACCAGAGCCTGGACAACTGGCAGGTCGTTGAGGGCAGCTGGTGGAGTCAGAGCGATGAGCAGATCGGTTTGCCGGTTATCGTGCTGGGCCAGACCGTGGTGAAGAACACCTTTGGTCTGACCGGAACCAATCCGATCGGCCAGACCGTGCGCTGGGGCAGATCGCTCTATCGCGTGGTAGGCGTGCTGGCCCAGCGCGGGTCGGTGGGAGGCAATGACCAGGATGATATCGCCTTTGTGCCGTATACCAATGTCATGCGCCTCTTCTCAGCCAAGGGGCCGGTTCCTCTGGACAGAATCCTGGTGCAGGCCGATAGCGTCAATAATGTGAGCCAGGTTCAACAAGAGGCGACCCTGGCCATGGAGCAGACTCATCACATCGCTCCTGGCGGCCAGAACGACTTTACCGTGAGCACGCCCCAGCAGTTGATCGACCAGGAAAACCAGAGCAACGCCGCTTTGGAGGACCTGTTGATCGGCCTGGCCGCGATCTCGCTGGTTGTCGGCGGCATCGGGATTATGAATATCATGCTGGTTTCGGTGACCGAACGCACGCGAGAGATCGGCCTGCGCGCTGCTGTGGGGGCGCAGCCCTCCGATATTCGCAATCAGTTTCTGGTCGAGGCTCTGATTCTTTGTACGATTGGCGGCTGCGTAGCGGTACCGTTTGGTCTTGGCGGGGCCTACCTGCTCACCCATCAGTTTGGCTTCCCTTTTGTGCCCAGCGTGCTTGCTATTCTGCTCGCTATCGGCGTGGCGGCAGTGGTTGGGATCGGCTTCGGCCTCTATCCTGCGGCCCGTGCCTCCCGGCTGGACCCGATTGTGGCCCTGCGCAGCGAGTAGCGTTTCTCGCATGTGAGGTTGTATAGATGTTATACAACCTCACATGCAATGAACGAGCCATTTCTCTGCAGGACTAAACCGGTATATCCCTCCCATATGCCTGTAAATTTTGGCATGATTGTGACGAGAGGAGTAGAGTGTATGGCAACTGCATCTCCCCCATTGGCGCGTCAACGGACGCCAGCGCTGCTGCCGGCTATTGCGAGGCTGGCGTGGTGGCGTTTCAAACGGATGTGGCATGTGCTGCTGGTGACGTGGCTGGGCATGGTGACGATGGTGATGCTGGTCTGCGCGGTGCCGCTTTTTTCCCAGGTGGCGATGACGGCAGGCGTGCGTAACGCGTTGAACAGCGCACCACCTTATGAACAGAGCATAACCTTCACGCTGGCAAGCAGCCAGCCTACGACGACGCAGATTCAGCAGGCGGGGCAGAGCATAGCGCAGGTCGTCAATGCTAATCTCGCTTCATACACCAATGGCGCAGCGCACTTTTCGGTACAGGTGCCTGTACTTGCTATCACCTCCGGCGGGACGGTGGCCAGGGGGACCAACTCGCCGCGCCTGCTCGGCATCGACAGCTATACGATGGGTCAGATCACCAACGAGGTGACTGTTGTGCAAGGGCGGCTGCCGCAAGCGGCGGGCAATACGATTGAGATTGCGCTGACGCAGGATACTGCACATAGCCTGGGCGTGCATGTCGGCTCGGTCATAAGCGCGACCCTGCCCCAAAGCTTAGGCGGGGGAACATGGACATTGCGCGTCGCCGGCATCTTCTCGCCCAAGGCGAACTGGGAATCCGCAAACACCTTCCAGGTGCAGAGTAGCGCTAGTGGAAACATCTACCCGGTGCTGGCTGCCAACTCGGCCATTTTGCCAAAGATCGCGCCCTTGCAGGTGCAGCTTACGATTCAGAACAAGCGCGTGTTTAGAGCTGGAGGCGACGTCCCATTTTTCCGGCTGAATTGGAGCTATCCGTTTGATACCTCGCAGGTGACGGTCAGCAATGCCGGTACGCTCGCGGCACTTGCTAACACTGTACAATCCGATATTGTCAACAGGCTGAGTAATTTACAAGGGACGTTCTTTGTACCCAATGCGTCGGGCGTGCTTTTTGATGTCCTGCCGGTGTATAACCAGCGCATCTACGCGGGAGAAGCCGTAGTATCGGCCTCGCTCATCCTGATTCTCGGCCTGATCCTCTTCCTGGTCAGCATGATGACGTCTGCCTTGATCGAGCGGCAGGCGGCTACCATCGCGGCGCTGCGCAGCCGCGGCGCGACACAACGCCACGTCTACGGCGCGTTCGCGGCGCAGGGTATCGGGTTGGGGCTGGCTGCGCTGCTGGCAGGGCCATTCATCGCCATCGTGCTGATACGGCTGCTCGTCCAGTGGCTTTTCCCGGCAAGCGAGCAATCCGCAGTCGGCATCCTGACCGGCAATCCGCTGCAGGCGGCGTTGAGCGCGGGCTGGTACGCCCTGGCCGCTGTGCTGATCGCGATGCTCGTGGTGATTGTGGCCATCCGGCGCGCATCGGCAATGGATATCCTGGCTTTCCGGAGGGAATCCGCGCGCGCGACACGGCCTTCGCTCTGGCGCCGCCTGCACCTCGATCTCTTTCTCTCATTGCTTGTCTGCATTGGCTACGCCGCCTATGCCTACCTTACGCATTCCGACCTTTCAGAATACACTAATGTGAGAATCATCCTGGGACTGCTGGCGCTCGTGGCTCCGCTCCTCCTGCTGGCTGCCGGTATCACGCTCTTTTTACGCCTCTTCCCGCTCCTGCTGCGTTTGGGAACGTGGCTTGCCATGAGAAAGCGGGGAGCCAGCGCGGCACTGGCTTTCGCGCAGATGGAACGCGCACCTCGCCCGGCCGCGCGTATGATCCTGCTGCTGGCCCTGGGAACGGCTTTCGCGCTCTTCATGCTCACCTCCCTGTCTACCCAGCAGCAGCGCGCAACCGGCGCGGCCGCTTACCAGGTCGGCGCAGATTTCAGCGGCTCGATTCCAGCGCCAGCGCAGGGACAGAGCCTTGCG
>Ga0207646_10004379_pt1 | contig 15367 bp, 15 predicted proteins | sample KBSK5502metaG_FD_184343 | JGI IMG/M metagenome (GOLD analysis project Ga0207646, IMG submission 184343) | Corn, switchgrass and miscanthus rhizosphere microbial communities from Kellogg Biological Station, Michigan, USA - KBS K5-50-2 metaG... | ecosystem: Host-associated > Plants > Roots >... | reverse complement strand
ACCCTGGTCACCGAGCAGCTTTCCTACAAGGCATGGCAGAAGCAGTACGGCAAAAGCGTGGGCCTTCGCGCCCCAGGGATGTTCATAGAGATGCTCAGACGCATCGTTGCAAGTACGGGCGGCACCCTGCACGAAGTCCCCACACGCAGTACCAAACTCTCGCAATATTGTCACGGCTGCCGCCAGCACGTCAAAAAGCCACTCTGGCAGCGCTGGCATCACTGCGCCTGTGGCATCGGGCCGGTACAGCGTGATTTGTATTCCGCGTTTCTGGCGGCCTATCTTGATCCAGCAGATCCCAATCCCTCGTGTGCCCAGTATGTCATTCCCTGGGAAGGTGCGGAGACGCGCCTGCGGGCAGCACACGAACGAGTCATCCAACGCGCGAATGAGGGGCAGGTCTTGCCCCGAAGCATGGGTATCCCTCGTGCCAGAGCGCGTCTGCCCAAAAGTCGGGGCGAACCGACACAAGAGCCCATCTTCCTCCTCAGACGAGGGTGATGGGAAGCGTGGAACGAATGCTCAGAACCCCCCGTGCTTGAGCCGGGGGAGTCTTCAGAGGCGTTGGCAATAGAGCGGGGGATTCCGGTGTTGAGCTTATCGCAGGAGTGGCGGCGGGAGGTGGAGCGGGTAGTTGAAGGATGCTCCAGGCGGGCTGCGTCCCGGTAACAAGTACCGGCGTCGAACTACTATTACCGTTATTGCCGGAAGCTCCGCTGCCGGATCCTTGATTAGGAGATGACGAGACTGGAGTAGGGCTTCCCTGTGAAGGCATATTGCTGGCATCAATGGTAGGAGTGTTGGTTATCTGCCAGGTATTACCGCCATCAGGGATGCGAGCATATGAGTGATCGACAGGGATCGCTGGCAGAGTTACCTGGTCAGTCGTTACGCCTGCAATCACCAATCGCAGAACTGCTCCAGTTAGCAGCGTTTCCGAATAGGTGTACGTTTCGGTCCCCGAGAATCATGACATTTCTTGGGCTCTCCTTCAAATTGATAGTGGTGGCGAAGGCAATTTTCACGCTCAGAACATCATGTATTCAAGCTCAGTATGAATATCGTTTCTGACTTCGCCACCACTATCCAAATTGGACATGAGCCAATTCTTTTCGCTGATAGTTAATTGAGAGTGCTTTAGTGCCCCTTGCCAGAATGATTTGCCGCAAGTCCGACTCAAGACACGTCTTGCGGGTCACAGCATTCAGAAATTCGTGACGTACAGACGGCTCCTCGTGATCCTGGGCGACATCTCTGGACACGTGGCTCAGAGCCGCGCGCTCAAAGATTTTGTGTACGAAGCCAACCGTGGCACCCAGGTGTGGTTTCTGACGGACCTGCAAGAACTCAACGAACGGCTGGGTCGCATGCAACAACAGGGTCTCCCATGACATCCCGGCGACAAAACGTCACGAGATGGTGAACGGAAGACATTGGGTGCATCACAGCTTTTTGCAAACAGGAAAGCAGGCGGGTGTCACCTGGCCCTGGCCAAATGATCCCGAGGGGATGGGCTGTCTCTTAAGGCGAAACGGCTTCCCGCAATCTCCACAAAGATTCCTCGTCCGGCACGCAGGTCAGCAAGTCGCTGACGCAGTTCGCGATTCTCTGCTTCGAGTTGATCCATGAGGTGCTTTTGTTTGACGAGCTCGTGTGCTATTTGCTCAAAAATGTTTCCTTCCATGGGATCGGTTTTCCTTTCTCACCTCTCAAGTGGTCCCCTAGCTCTCCCAAATGGATGCCTTTGTGCAGGCCTACTACCAGTTCTATTCTAGAAACGAATGAGCCTATCTTTTGGGAAGACGTCGTGAAATGCCTCGCGTCAACATGTGCAAAAAGGTGTGGCGCACCCGAAGACATTCGCCACGGTGCCGGCATTGCTTTCTGCCAAATAACGGTTCTTGGACATATTTAGTGTGCCTGCTTGCTTAGGTAGGCAATTTGCTCTTCAACGTGGGGTACTACGGGATATTCTCCATTGGGATACTAAAAAACTTGTAAAAATGATCTGCTTATGATACTGTCTCTCCCATGAGTTATTTTTCGACGAGAGTTCCAACATGGTGGAGTCCCGATGGTACTTACCACCTATCAAGAGATATCACATTAAAACCTGCAAAGCGCACCGCATATAAGAACTATCCAGGTGCCGGGAGCACCATGTTCTTTGATACTCTGAATTTTATAACCGAAGCACAAACCCAAGAAGAGCATATTGGAAAATTACGGCAATGGGCTCTCTTCCATTCCTTCATTCTGGATTTTCCTCATCTTTGCTATTTTTTCGAGGAAGGACGGCTCCGAAAGCATAAGCTCGTCAAGAGCGAACCCAAACAATCTACAAAAGATGCAATAAAAGATGATACTGGTGAAAAGGTTTATTTTCTTCACCCAATCCCTCCTCGCATAAGCTATAAAGCACTCTTTCAACAGTACCAGTCATTTACCAGAGAGCAGACGAGCTTATTGCGAGCATACCTGCTCCCACTTAATCGGCATCAAGCTGGTATGATCTATTCCTTATTCGATGAGAGCAGAACATACTGGCAAATTGCTGTGTATGCATCTGTTCTTGAGGCAATCATCGGTCATGCTAGTAACTGTCCTGGGAGTGTTACCACTTGTCCTGTCTGCAATAAACACCTTCAACCACACAGAGAAAAGAGTGAAACAGATTGGCGGAAGTCATATTTAAAACCTCTCATTCCAGATCAAGTAATCAGGAATGAGTATTTAGACGTCATAAACACAGCATACAACGAAATCCGCCATCCTACTGCTCATGCGGGAGCCATGCCTGTACCAGACTATATGCTGCCAGAAATAGGAACTACAGAAACATATGATACTAAGAGAACTATTGGAGAGTTCCCTGCTGATTGGTCAGCACTCTATAGCCTCTTAATGTCAGTAAAGTCTGTTACCAGATCTATATTGCTCAATAAGCTGTTTCAATTAAATACGTTCCCCAAATTGCTCCCCTTAAATGTTACAACAATTGGTGGCATACAACCGAGTAGCGATACGGTTTAGTACTCCTGAACTAAATTCTGTCTTTTGTTCACCAGTAAGCAAGCAGGCACACTTAATGTGTCCAAAAACCCACGAACAACATGTGCAATTTTTACACACTTCCCCCCAATTGGGAACATTTCGTCATAGGCGCAAAATAGCAGGTTAAGGTTTCTCAATGCGAGATAGGTACTTTTATGTTAGCTAAAAACACACCAATGAAGAGTCACCTCTACGATGGAGTACTATTCCTCTTGAGTTACGTTTGTCCAAAATAATTCAAGTTGTTTCAGGATGTAGCAGCGTAATTGCCTGATAGATACTCTAACATCATGAATTACGGATGACAGGTTGTCCTCTACTTGAAAGGGGGAAGAAAATACTATGCACCGGCGCTTCAAGTACAAAGCTGTCTCATCATTCGTGCGGCGCAAGCGATTTTCACCACTCATGCTGGTTGGCTTGAGTGTGCCACTTGTGCTGGCGCTTATCGCATCGGCAGTGTTCATTCTGCCGCGCCTGGGTTCACACGCGGCGGCACTCAATGGTGATTGTACCTTGATTGTGCCTGCCAGACCGCTTTCGGCTCAGGGGCTGGCCACGCCCTATCAACTCGTCGCAACTGATCCGGCGAACGGACCATGCAATGAGTCGAATAAGGCGCAGGCAGCCTTTGTTCAAGGCGCAGTGCTTGACCCGGCGACCGGCCAGCTATCCATTTACAATCCGCTCGTCATCGACCAGGGAACCCAGCCTGCGGCAGCGCCAGTGGTGCCACAACTCCCGGCCAACGGTGTCGTCGCGCTCTGGTTTGGATTCAATGGAAACAATCTTACGTTGCAGGGTACTCGTGGCAGCTTGAGGCAGAGCAATTGTGTGAATGGTGTGCGTGGCTCCATCTTTGGACAGTTCGCCTACTGTAATGCCCCGGCCTTCTTCAGAGCAGCCAACCGGGCTATCGGAGCAGGCTTGCTGAATCCTCCGGCGTTGGGGACGGCGAATGATGGACAGACCTGTCCCTCGGTTCGCGATTTTGGTGTGGTGGACATGGATCAAAGCGATAACGTCATCACCACTTACCTCGTCACAGCCAACGGGCAAACCGCTCAGATGACCGCCGCCAATGTGGCTGCCTTGCAGAATACGCAAACCCAAGCCAATGGCAGCGATAACCGCCTGCTGGCGGTGGCCCTGGATGGCGCGCTGGGCTGCACTCCCTGGATGGCTCCCGACCTGGCTGATCCAGGCCACATGTTGCCAGCCCTGCCACTCAACGAACTGCAGGCGGCGGCGCACCAGGCTGCTCCCATCGCGCTTGTGCCGGTGGGTGATCCTATGGTACTCAACAACAATCAACCCGATCTCAATAAGCTCAACGCTTATCGCAGCGGTGTCGATCAGGCTGCTGCTGGAAATTTAGACGCTGCTAGCACGACAACCTACTGCGGGCACCTGCTGGCGATTGGGCCAGCGCGCATACAGCTTGATATGCAACTGACCCAGGGACAGGGTTCGCCCGATCCTGCAGCCGCCAATTCGCTCTTTACCTTTCTCGCGCAGCGCTTTGTTGCCAGCTATGGACCTAATGGGCTGAACTGTGTTGGCCTGTTGAATACGCCCGACCCAATAGCTGTGACAACTGATGGCAATGGAGTAGCTAGCAGTGCAACGTTTAACGCTGGCGGGAACACTACTGGTGGCGGAAATAACGACCCTGGAGGTACTACTAACCCTGGTGCTACCACCACTCCAACCACCGGTGGAGACGCCACACCTACAACAGGAGCGACTGCTACACCGACTGCACCAGCGACGAGTCCAACAGTAAATCCGACGACGGACCCGGGCGCGACACCTACGCCAACCAATGGAGCGACGGTTACGCCGACCCCGCAGGATACAAGCCCAACCCCTACACCAACGATGAGTCCAAATAACTGATGTACCGCAGGCAAAGAAAGGATACGAAGATGCAAAAGATGGTTCTACCTAGTGGATGGGACAACACTCCCATATCTCCTTTACCGAATAGGAGAGCCAGGCGTCCAAAAAACCGAAAGATCAGGGCAGTCATTATTGCAGGAGTAGTATTACTCGTCCTGGTACTTACTGGCGGGTCTGCCCTCGCGTTTTTCAAGTTCAATCCCGCGCTTTTAAGCAATGCGCTCCACCACGGCTCTCAGAAAAACCAGCACAATGCTCAGAACTACGGGGCCCAAACAATGGGCATGGACAATCAGGCCGTTACGACCATTGCCAATCTGAATACAATCTCAGTGGTAGGCAGCACGGCCTTTATTGTGGATGGACACGGGAGAACCATTTCTGCTGATGCCAATCCCTACGGTGTGGCTATTGCTCCCACCGGCATGTCGGCATCTACTTCGCCTGGTTCACTTAAGCCTGGCGATATTGTGGTGACAAACTTTGGCGCGACCAATACGGGAACCACCCTGGTGCGCTTCCCTGCTGAAAAGGGCCCGGGCCTGCTCTTCAACACCGTGGGTAACCCTGGCACAAAAGGGCCAGCGTTCGAGGCATTCAACACGCTCACCGGGACGGACTGGGTGGCAAATTTTTCCGCCAATAATGTGCAGGTTTTCAGACCCAACGGCACTGTCCTGGCGACCATAACCAGTCCCCTCTTTAAGATGCCCTGGGCAGTTGCATCCAACCACGGAATGCATAATGCTAAGGATGGCTCGGTCGGGTCGTTCTTCACAACCAACACTGGCGATGCGACTATCGACCGTATCGATGTGATCCCCTCCGCGAACGGAACATCCTTCCGCGTCTTCCAGATTGGTCAGTTTACGCAGATCAATGGCGGGACGAAGATCAACGCAACATGGGTTCCATCGCTCCAAATAGGCAGCCAGCATTATTCCGATGTGCTGCTTGCACTTGACCTGGCAAATAATCGCGTGGCCGCCTACCCAAATAGTACCACCCTCAACACGACAACCATGCGCTCGACTTCCAAAGGTATCACCGCATTTCAGGGCAAACCTTTGAATACGCCGGCTGGATTGACGGTCAATCCACTGAATGGAGACCTCCTGGTAGTCAATATGAATGACAACAACCTGGTCGAACTGAACCTGTCTCAGAGCAAGGCGGTAGGTACGCGGCTTCTGGACAATGTACCGGTTGATGCCAAATCAGGCAACGGTTCAGCGCTGTTCGGCGTTGCTGCTGCCACAGATGCGAAAGGCAACCTGGAAGTCTTTTTTACCGACGACAACACAAACACCTTGAATGTATTGAGTATGTAGTCTTCCAGGGCGATTGCGAGGGTCGCCCGTAGCATTGGGGGCGAGAGCGGCGTAAGCACCTCTTGTCTCCCCAAAAGTGATACCTCCCTGGTGGCGAAGTCCATAAAGATGCTCACTTTGAGCTTGATTTTTGTGCATTCCAAACACAAAAATCGACTTCGCCACCAATATCAATTTGGGGGGGAATCATTCTTGCTATCCGCTGATAAGTATGATACGCTTGTTCTATAAAACTGAGCCAGTTTGCCAAGAAGGCGGGTGTGGCCTATCGGACGGCGTTTCGCTGTGGCACCAAGGGCTACCAGATGCCCTCAGGCACGATTGTCGTCACCGAAGAGGAAAAGAACGCGCTCCAGCCGGGATGGGTGGTTATCTCCGCCCGTGTCTGCTCGCGCAAACAGGCAGAGGACTCGGAGCGCCCTGTGCAAGGGCGGTACATTCGAGGTGGTGAACTTGGCGGAAAGCAACCGGGAAGACTTGTTAGCCGACCTGACCAGCGTTATTTACTGGCTCTGCGCCAGGCGAGACGTCCAGCGCCGGCAAAGTTGAAGGCAGCAACCATCGTCAAACAGGTGGAGGAAACATGCGGCTCGCCGAACAACACATCATCCGCAAAGGCGATCCCCGTTACGCCAAGATTGACGCCGCCGCGTTTGCCTCCAAAAACCTGTGGAACGCTGCTAATTATCTGGTACGTCAGTCCTTCATTTTTCAGGAGAAGTACCTGAATACCACCGAAGTGTTCCACCAGATCAAATCTCATGAAGCCTATCAGGCTCTTCCGCGCAAAGTGAGTAATCAAGTACTCATCCAGCTTCACGATGCCTGGAAGGCTTTCTTTGAAGCCATCGCCGAGTGGCGAGAGCATCCCGAGAAGTTCCTCGGTCGCCCGAAGCTTCCCCAAGTACAAGCACAAAACGGAAGGCCGCAATCTGCCGGTCTACGAGTCAGCGACCCCACGTCTGAATGACGGGGGCTTGCGCAGGTCAAGTCCCAATGCTGACCAGCCCCCTCTCTGCGCGCAGAGAGGAGCCGTTCATGAGGAGTAGCCCAAATTCGGACTCTGGAATGGCCTTTCCAGTTCCAGACCCTCCAATCCAGGTGTTAAACAGGCACACGGGGAAGCAGAGGAAGTCGCACCTGGAAGATGGCCGCTCATGAACCGGGGCGAGGAAAACATCACCGTTCTGGGGCCCTGGCTCCAGGATGCGCTGCCCCCTTACCGGGGCCTGTCGAAAGGAGCCGAAGATGTCGAGAGGCTGGTCGTGGATCCGAAGCTTCGACCACTGATGCCCTGCCGGCCTGCGCGGGCGCGCTTGCTGCTCAAAACAGGCAGGGCAGCGGTGCTGCGTCGGGTTCCGTTCACCCTTGTTTTGAAAGCAGCCAGGCCGGAGGCTCGTGTGAGCCCGCTGCGGGTGAAAATCGATCCCGGCGCGAAAACCACCGGAATGGCGGTGCTCAACGATGGCACGGGCGAGGTCACCTGGGTGAGGAGGCTCTCGCGCTGGTGTCCGGTTGGGGCTATCTCGTTCGAGTTGGTACGCTTTGATATGCAATTGCTCCAGAATCCGGAGATCACCAACCTGGAATATCAGCGAGGCACGTTGTTCGGAACCGAATTACGCCAGTATTTGCTCACGAAGTGGGGACATCATTGTGCCTATTGCCTGGCCACAGGAGTGCCCCTGGAAATCGATCATATCCTGCCACAGAGTCGCGGGGGGAGCGATCGGATCGCCAATCTGGTGATCTGCTGCCATACCTGTAACCAGGCGAAAGGGAACCAGTCGCTCGAAGACTTTCTGAGCGACCGGCCAGAGGTGCTCGCGCGTGTGCAGGAAAGCCGCAAAACACCGCTCAAAGACGCCGCCGTTGTGAATAGCACGCGGCTTGCGCTCTATGAGCGACTCAAAGCGACTGGCCTCCCTGTCGAAATCGGCTCTGGTGGCCTCACCAAATGGAACCGCAGCACCAGAGGACTTCCCAAAGAGCACTGGGTCGATGCCGCCTGTTGCGGCGCTTCCACCCCAGCACGCCTGCAGCTAAAGCAGGTGTATCCCTGGCTGATCACGGCCTCAGGCAGGCAATGCCGACAGATGCGCAATGTAGACAAACGTGGGTTCCCGGTCGGCAAACCCAAAGGGCCAAGCCGGGTGCGAGGATTTCGCACCGGCGACCTGGTCAAAGCGGTGTGTCCGTCCCATCTCAAAGCGGCAGGCACGCACGTCGGACGCGTGTTGGTGCGGACGCGAGAGATCTTTGATGTCGTGACCAGGCACGGACGGGTCAAAGATATTCCGGCTCGTTGTTGTCAAAACTTGCACCAGAAAGATGGCTACGCCTATCAGCTTGGGGCGGCGCTTCCCCCGCAAAGATAGCAGCCAGCGGCACCCGCGCCGCATCTCTGGTGGAGCGATTGCGGCCCCAGGGGGAAAGTCGTACTGAGGTTTGGAGCTCGAGGCGTTGTCAAAGCTGGCGTGCACCGCGTAAAGATTATAGGGCTGATTGTGAGGGTTGTTGACCGGTGATTACCCCACACATCGGCGAGGCTGTGTGAAACGTCTGGCTAAAGTTCAGCTTTATTAGCACCAAAGAGGCTTCGAGCTTGGACTCCCGGCGCCCATGGGATGCGCAACGGGCTAGATCTAGCAAACGAAATGGCCCTAGACCGTCCTTCATTGAACGTGTGTTTTCTGCGATGGGGAGGAATGTCCGCGCAATCGTCTTTGCCCTTCAAGCCGCATCCAGTGGCAAATGCCGCTGCTGGATGCGACCGCCTGGAAACTGCCGAGCCAGGATGTACATACCAGCTGCTTCATAGTCTCTTCTCCTGTTTTGCACTACCCCCTTTATCGCACCCACCATTCAGCAGGACATTCCTGTCTGCAGGTGTGAGCGGACACGTTCCTCTCAGCAAAGAGGGGATTGCGTAGACAGTGGAGATAGTACTCAAGCAAGGCAGGCCCAAGCGGGGAGTCGCACACTGACCATCGGATATAGAGCCAGGGCAACACCTGTGCCACATCCTCCACCCCCAGGACCTCTTGCGCACGGGCGATCAGCTTCGCGCGCACACTCTGCTGCTCATGTGGGTTACTCTTCCCGGGCGGACGGACCAGGAGGCGAATCCGTTCAGCGAGCGATCCTGATCCTGACCTGCCTATATACAAATACGGATTCATGTTCTCCGGCTCTTCCCATGCTCTCACGACCTCATACACCCCCTGGCTTCTCCGCTTACGAAGGGTGGCAAGCTCCTGGTCATAGAGTGCGGCAGGTTGCAGATCCCGCCAGCAGTACCAGGAGGAAGTCTCATAGCGAAGAGTCCACCAGTTGTCTAAAGGGTCTTCCACTTCAGGGAAGTGAGCAATGATATCAACGAGTAAATCACCTCTTCCCACATCTGGGAGTGGCAGGCATTTTGGCGGTAGCATGAGGCAGTGCTCCCTTGTTGTGTGCAGTGGCGACTTTCCCCTCACAGACACGAAGAGGATCCGCCACTGGACCTCTGGCACGAAAGCTCGAAGCCAATTTGCTGCTTGACGGTCACGGGTGCAAAGTTGCCCTTCGGCTTCCATCTACTCATCACACGAAAGACGGCAGGGAAAAGGATACAGCGTAGCCAGCTCGTTACGCATCCCGTGGGCGGCAGTGATCCAATTCCACATGGCATCTGGGCTTGTTCGGTGAGTCAGCGCACGGCCTGCTACCTCACCCGGCGAACGTAGTACTTCTTGCTTCCGGTGTATTCTTCTCTCTCACTCATTACGTGTAGTGGATAGATAGAGGCCGCCCGCAAGACAGGGCGGCGTCTGATCGCGACCGTGAAGCAGAGCGCTTGCTTCAATACCTCATGCCAGAGGTTGCCTGGCTTGTCCTACTTGTTTGCGTTAAGGAGCAACGACGTGAACATAGACACCGTGCGGCTATCGCATATTCTGGAGACCGACGAGTTCGTTGGTCTGAAGTACTTCCTCTCCCACACGGCTTTCGTGGTGTGCCACAAAAGTGAACGGCTCGAGATCCTGCTGGGCGTACTCTGGTATCTGCCCGTGAACAGCCCGATCATCGTTGTGACGAACTGCCCGGAAAATGCGTTAGGGGAGATCAAGCGGGGCCTGGCGGAGCACCTCTTGCGCCATACCAGGACGTACCTGGTACACCAGAAAGATGCCACCATTGCCCAGTTCTTGCGCGACTGCGGCGTCCCTCATATCCTGGGCCCCGATGGGACGGTGGTTGGTGGGAAAGGCGAGGGCATGTACATCGGCACGCTGTGCGCCCTGCTGCTGGGGTACCCGCAATGGGTGCTCTTTTTTGATGCGGATAACTTTGTGCCCAGCGCTTTGCTGGAGTATACCTTCGCCATGGGGCGGCTGTTCCTGTCGGCTCCGGTGAGGTCCTACGCATCTGCGGGCAGCGCTGCGCTGGGAGCGGGCGGACGCACACAAGGTGGGTCTGCGTTGCACAACGTGCGCATTTGCTGGGCATCCAAGCCGGAACTGGGGGAGAGCACCCTGTATGAAAAGGTGCTGGGGCGCTGCACCAGCGTTGTATCCCCGTTGTTGAACGCGCTGCTGGAGGACCATTTCGGCATGCGCGATTCCTCCATCTCTGTATCCAATGCCGGCGAGCAGGGGATGACGATCAACACGGCGCGGTCTCTGCGGTTCTCTTCTGGGTTCTCGGTAGAGACCTTCCAACTGCTCGACTTGCTCTCCAAGGCTACCGACCGCCATACCAGGAGTGCCATGCTACAGCAGTACCAGTCACAGAGCCCTCACTTCCACGAGAAAAAGGGAGATGAGCACATCAGGAAGATGATCGCAGAAAGCCTGGGGAGTTTTTTCCTCTTTGAGCAGTTGCTCTCGCGCAAAGTGCGACGTCAGGTCTGGCAGGTCTACCAGGACCTCGATCTGGAACTGAGGTATCCCACGGTGTACCCTGCGCTGAAAGACCTGCCTGTGCAAGCCGACGAGCCGTTTGTGGACCGCTATAAGCTGTTCCGGGAGACGGGGAGTCGCGACGTGTTGCCGGACGGTGAGGGAGTATCGTGCATCTCATAGTAGTGTGTGCCATGGTGAGGCGCTGTTGAACGCGCAGGGACGCCTTACAGGTCAGTCGGATAGTCCACTCAGCGCGCTGGGCGAGCTGCATGGTGGACGGATCGGGGTAGCGCCTTCGCAAGAGCAAGGCGTTACATTCAGGATAGAACTGCCTTTTTTCCTGGATGAACCTTCTGAGGTAAGGACATAACGAGCTCCATGCGCCTTCGCCTGTCAAAGTTCACGACAAGCATGTTCTGCGCCCCCTCGGGAAATACGGGCTAGCTGCTATAAAGCGAGCTCTTTTGCTGTTGTATCCCACTAAGCTCATTATCACGTGTACATGAATGAGATGGCTTAGCTTTCTGTGAAAGAAGAGCGTCATGACAGTCAATGCTGAAGGAGGTCTACACCTATGGTGATTACCTTTGGAAATCTGCTCATCTGGTTGCTGATTGCGGCGCTGGTAGGATTTGTTGGCGAACTGCTGGCCCGGCGGCGTGCCCCTTTTGGCATCGTGGGGGCCATGATTGTAGGCTTTATCGCCATTGTGCTGGTGGTGGGAGTCCTGCACTGGCACATTGATGGTGAGCCCTACCTAAATAAAGTACCGCTGATCACGTCTATCCTCGCAGCGGCGGTGCTCGTGGCGCTCTGGAGCGCTTTTGCCTATCGCCATGCCTATGGCTACTATTCGCGCTATTACTACCGGCGTGGCGGCTATGTGCGCCGGCCTCGCCGGTACTGGTGGTAATCTGGTGCCACGTTGAGGAACGTGTTTAAGGCAGTTGCGTGACCATGTCGCCAGAGTAGGAAAAAGATGTGGTGCTGGCACATGCCTGCGCTGGAAGGCACGGTGTAGGCGTGGGTCTTGAGATCCCAGGGCACCTCATGAGGCACCTGCAGCATACACGAGATAGAAAGGACACCACTTCATGGATGCATTGCTCTTCATGCTAGTTATGAGCCTGCTCATCATTGCAGGCGTTGTCAACAGTGTGCGTCTCTATACGCGCGGCGCACTAGGAACAGGGCGTTTCAGACGCATACGACGGTTGCGCGCTCGCAAACCTCTGCCCAATGGCACTGTGATGGAAGAGAAAGTTGAAGAGGTAATCGAGGAGGAAGCGCCTGTTGAAGAACTGGTCTAGTGCGTGAACAGGGCCGTGGACAGTTTTGCGGAAGTCATGCAAACCGCCTACCTCGAAAGACAGGGCGAAACCAACGGGAGAGCACGCAGAGCCGTACTCGCCATCTCGCGCGCCAATGAAGTCTCTCAGGCCGTGGAGTGTTCACACCTCCTCGTGGGAGTGAACACTCCGTCCCCACTCTGTCTCTGACTGTCGATGCCGTATCAACATTTCTGCATTCCCTCCTGGAGCCATTTGAGATGGCTTGAGGCACGTGCAGAGCGCACCATGCTTGCTCGAGTTGATGGCATGAAGTGACGACCTCACTTATGCTGTGACGCGACGCGAGTAATACGGGCGACGGTGGTGCCAGAGGCGGTAGGTCAACAGGTACCAGAGCGCCGCGAACAGCGTGGCACCAATGAGCGCTTTAAAGAGCGGGATCCCGAAAAGCAGGGGATCGCCAGGAATGATGAGGGTGATCACATTGCTGACGATCCAGATCCCCACCAGCGCGGCGATGATCGCCCCAATGATGCCGAAGGGGAGCCGCCAGCCGACAATGAACTCTGCCACAAAGCCAACGAGTGCCGCAACGAGTAAGTACATGAGCTGACTCAGATAGAAAGCCACATGCACGTTCCCCAGGTTGATCGTGATGAGGGGGACCTCACCCAGCAGTGTGAACATCGTATTCTCCTTTGCTTGATCGGGTGCGCCTGCTTTGATCGCGAGGGCGCACAGTTTCGCTACACACAACCTCTCCTGCTTGCTACACGTTTTCGTTTCAGCCGCAGGTATAAGAGCAGAACCCGCAGACCGAACATACACAGGAAGCCGACTACGCTGGTCAAGAGAAAACCGAGCGCAAAGCCAAGCGCGTGTCTGCCTACCGCCCCTGAGAAACGTCCTGCAACGCGCACCTTGGGCGCCTCTCGGAAGATAGCCCCTCTGCGCCAAAGTTGATGCTTGAGCTGTTCAGAGTCGCTCGCCTCGCCAAAGCAAGCCCAGCTCAGGTCAGCTCCGCGCACGTCAGTCTTGTCCAGGGAAGTCCCACGCAGGTCCGCCCTGCCCAAGCAGGCTCCGTACAGGATGGCCCAGTCCAGGTTGGCCCCACGCAGGTCGGTCTCACGCAGGTCGGCACAGCTCAGGTCAGCGTCGCGCAAGTCAGCCTCACGCAGATTGGCCCCGTGCAGATCTGCCCAGCACAGGTAGGTTCCGCTCAGGTCGGCGCCGTGCAAATCGGTGTGGGAGAGATCGGCCCCGCACAGGTTGGCTTCGCAGACGCTCGCCTGGCTCAAGTTGGCCCCGCGCAAGTTGCCGTTCATCAGGGCGATTCCACGTAAATCGTGATGGCTGATATCCAACTGTTCAGGATTCCCTACTTTCTGGAGCAAACGCACTATGTTTGTGCTCGTCATTGCTGTGTCCGCATGGATTGCTTTCCACTGCGCTGGCATCGTCATAGTACTCTTCTTCCTCCTTTCTGCTCGCACTGCTTGTTTACCATACGAGATGACGCGATGGGTTCTACCCAATTTGCTCTGGTTGTTACACGAGAGAGACACGCAAAACGTTTCACCGGCAGGCATGGTTGAAACGCGGAGCTGTGTTGCTGCGTGTACCTAGTATGAGCAATGACATGTCCTCATCGCTAGTGGAACAGCAGCAGTGCTGAGAGGACAGGTCACACTCCAATGCGAAAGCGCAGAAAGGAGATGGAAGCATGAACCGTGTTGTCAGAGGACTCCTCATTGGAGTCGGAGCCGGTGCGGTTACCGGCTCGGTCGTCCTTCTTATGCGTAGGGAAAAGACGCAGCGCTTTTTGAACGAACGCTGGCAGCAACTGCGTAGCGCGCTCCCAGCACCTGAACACGTCCAGCAATGTGCCCAGCAAGTAGCTGATCGGGTTGCACAGGCAGCCAGTGAGGTGAAAGACACGGCACAGCAGGCGGTGAAGAAGGTGAGGGATGCCGGAAGTGATCTGGGCGATTTGGCACAACAGAAGGCCATGACGATGAAGCAAAATGGCCAGGACGGCGGTGCCAAAATCAAGCAGCTGGTAAAGCATGGATAAAAGAGGGCGCGTTCTCGGTTGAACGTCAATGTGATGCGCAACCTCTGACCGGTAGGAGTTCACTTCGCTAGCTTGTCGGAGTGATCCATCGCCGTCAATACGGCCTATGAGGCCCGTCGATGAACTAGACAAGCGCTTTGGCCTCTGTACAGACTCCTCTGAGGAAAGAAGCCGATCCAGTGAAACCGAGAGGCGACCTGGCGTGTGGTAGAAATAGCTGCATGAGGTGAGAAAGGAGTTAGCTATGGACACGATGGATACAGCGAAGTATGCGCATATCGTAGGCGTTTTTAGAGACCGAGCCAAGGCCGATCAAGCAGTAGAGGCGATCAAGCGGGCCGGCATGAGCGTTGTTGCGTTGACGGGATACGACCCGCAAGCGGCAGGCGTGGTGGATACTCCTGTTGATGCAGGCGAGGCAAGCGCGATGGATACTTCTGTTGACACGAGTGCCGTGGAGACCGCTACGCGCTTAGCGACTGCAACACGTTTCCTCGTGCATGTCCTGGCGGAAGGGAGGGAGCAGGATGCCGTCAGTATCCTGGCCGCTTGTGGGGCGAACAACGCTGATATCCCTCCTGGCACGATGCTTGCCCACGGTTCCATCGTCAGCGCGGATGAAGACAGCGCTCATCGCGTTGCAGAAACATCGACTGATCCAACTCCTGCTGAGCGCTTCTTTGGAACAGCGAAAGCACCAGGTCATCCGCATGCTAGCAGCGTGATGGATCACCCGAACGCGCCACAGAGATAGTGGAGCGCTGCTGGCCACCTACTTCAGCAACATGGCCGAAAAAATCACATGTTTTGCAACTATTGATGGTAATA
>Ga0207646_10004373_pt1 | contig 15384 bp, 14 predicted proteins | sample KBSK5502metaG_FD_184343 | JGI IMG/M metagenome (GOLD analysis project Ga0207646, IMG submission 184343) | Corn, switchgrass and miscanthus rhizosphere microbial communities from Kellogg Biological Station, Michigan, USA - KBS K5-50-2 metaG... | ecosystem: Host-associated > Plants > Roots >... | reverse complement strand
TGGAGATCCAGATCCGTACGCAGGAAATGCATCGCACCGCCGAATGGGGTGTCGCGGCGCACTGGACCTACAAAGAGGGCGGCAAGGAGGACCGCAAGATGGACCAGCGGTTCGCCTGGCTGCGCCAGCTGATGGACTGGCAGAAAGAGGTCCTCGATGCGGAGAAGTTCGTCGACGCGGTCAAGGTCGACGTCTTCCGCGATGAGGTCTTTGTCTTCACCCCGAAGGGTGACGTGCTGGCACTTCCGAGCGGTGCGACGGCGGTCGACTTTGCCTACCGGATCCACACCGAAGTCGGCCATCGCTGTATCGGCGCCAAGGCGAACAGTCGCATGGTGCCCCTGGATTATCAGCTGCAAAACGGCGACATCCTGGAGGTCCTGACCTCGAAGGGCCCGCATGGGCCCAGCCGCGACTGGCTGGGCTTCGTCAAGACGGCCGGGGCCGCCCAGAAGATTCGCGTCTGGTTCAAGAAAGAGCGGCGTGAGGAAAACGTCACCAAAGGCAAGGAGCTCCTCGACAAGGAATTCCGGCGCATGCAACAGCGCACGCTCGCCTCCATCGGCGAGGAGCGCCTGCTCGAACTTGCCAAAGAGTTCCGCTTCCAAGACCTCAACGACTTCTACGCCGCCATCGGATACGGCGACGTCAGCCCGCACTCGGTGCTGCTGAAATATATGGTGGCCGGGCAGGCCGACGACAACGGTGAATTTCCCCTCATCCCGCTTGTCCCGCAGTTCAAGCCCACCGGCGAGATTCGGGTCAAGGGCGAACGCGGCGTGCTCACCCAGATTGCCCAGTGCTGCAAGCCGGTGCCGGGTGACCTGATCAGCGGCTATATCACTCGAGGCAAGGGCATCACGGTGCATCGGAGCACCTGCAAGAACGTCATGAACGTCAGCAATCAGGACCGGGTGGTCGAGGTCGACTGGGATACCGGCGGCCGCCAGCTCTATCCCGTCGGGATCAAGATCGAGGCCTGGGACCGAACCGGCCTGCTTCGGGATATCGCCACCGTGATCGCGGAGAGCAAGATCAACCTCACGGGGGCGGAAGTCCAGGTCTATGACGACAAGACGGCAGTGATTTCGACCACTGTGGAGATCAGCAGCCTGACCCAACTGAGCCGCCTGATGGAACGGCTGGAGACGGTCAAGGACGTGCATACCGTGGCCAGAGAAGGCAATCTGGCGAGAAACTAGTCAACCGGATCGTTACCCCTTCGTAACCGTTCGATTCCTTGGCCACGGCGGGGCAACGGTTGCCGTAACTCGGCCTGCTTAGCATCGAATGGCGATGGGTGCCCATTCGAATGGCTGGCGCGCGCTCGCGGGCGTCTTTGGGCTCGCCTTCGTTGTCGTCCTGCTCTTCGCGCTGGTCGCGCTCGTCGCGCTCCGACCGACGGACCACCTCGCCTGGGTCCAGCTTGCAGATCTTGCCGCGGACCTGCGACTCGATGCCGGCCTTCAGACCAAGCCGCTCAAGGATGCCGTGATCGCGGAAGCGCTCCACGACCAGGCCCTCGATGGGACCGCCGCAGGCGGGCTGGCCATCGCGCCGGTGCTGGCGGCCGTGCCGCAGCAGCCCGTGGTGGCGGTCAGCCTGCCGCCGGCCGTGCGTCCAGTGACCACGCCCACGCCGTCGCAACCAGCTCCCCAACCGGCCCCGTCGGCGACGCCGGCACCAACCCCGGCGCCGATGGCGGTGCCAACCCCGACCGCGACGCCGGCTCCCTCGCCCGCGCCGGCGCCTTCGTCGACACCCGCCCCCAAACCAAGTCCCTCAGCGACGCCCACGCCGACACCCGCACCGCCTTTTGCTATCAGCTCAGCGACCGAGTCGGTTAGCAAATCCTTCAAGAACGGCAGCAGCAACGGCGGCGGCAACAATGGCCACTGCGCCCAGACCACGGTGACGGCAACCGGTAGCTTCACCACCAACGGCGTGGGTGGATGGGTCTTCTATCAGTGGGTGCGCCTCGACAGTCAGGGCAACCGCACCACGATCCCCGAGGCACCCATCTGGGTTGTCGCCGGCGACACGAGCTCCCATGCGGTCGTCAGTGACCTGTTTACGCCGCCGAGCAGCGGCTCCGACCAGCTGGTCTTCCTCAATCCCGCGTACTCTGTCCCGCCCCAGGGTTGGAGCTGTGTTGGCTGAGCCCAGCCGACGCCGCCTGGCAATGCCCACCCTGAAGATCCGCACCCAGATCATCCTGCCGTTCCTGCTGCTGCTAATGATCCTGGGCGTGATCGGCACTTACCTGACGACCAGCCTGGTCGCCACCTCACTGGAGAATCGGATCGGGGACCAGCTCGTCCACTCGGAAGACGCCGCGCTGGACGCGGCGGTCAAGCTCCAGGGGCGACAGGTGGCGGCGATCCGGCTGATCGCCAACACCGAGGGCGTGGACCAGGCGGTTCGCGCCAGCGACGCGGTGGCCCTTCGGCGGTTGATCGTGCCCCTAGAAGTCAACAACCGCCTGGGCACCGTGATGATCTTCGACCCGAGCGGGCACACCATCCTGGAGATCAGCCAGCCGGATGCGTTAAACTCCGTCGGCCTCGTCTTCCGGAACGGGACCGACCTCTCGGGCGAGCCGGTGGTGCAGCCCGTGCTCAAGGGTCAGTACGACTCACTCGGGGACAAGTACATCGGTTACGTCGGCTCGCCGCCCACCGCGCTGGCAGCGGCGGGTCCCGTACTGCTGGGCGACCGCGTGGTTGGTGGCGTGCTCGTGGAAACGCCGCTCACCGGCGTCCTCAACGAGATGCAAGCCAAGGCCCAGGCCGAGGTCGCCCTGCTCGATGCCGGCGGTCGGCCGCTCGGGAGCACGATCTCCGGGATCAAGGGGGACCTCATCGACGAGCATCTACGCTCCTACCTGGCGCTCGCCTCTCCTGGTCGGGCAGCGACGCGAAGCCTTTCCGTCGGCGGACAGCCATACGAGTTTCAGTTCACGAACTTCTATCTCCGCCAGCAGCCGTCGGGCTACCTCGCCGTCGCGGTCTCCCGCCAGAGCGTCATCCAGGCCGGCGTTCAGTCCGCCGTCCAGATGAGCGCCCTCTTCGCCGGCGTGGTGCTCCTCCTGCTGTTGATCGGCTTCTTGCTGGCACTGCGCCTGACCCGCCCGATCGAGGCGCTGGTCAACGGGACCCAGGCCGTGGCGCGGGGCGATCTGACCACCCGGCTCGACGTCAGACGTCGAGACGAGCTGGGCGAGCTGGCGACCGCCTTCAACACGATGACACAGGACCTGCAAGAGCGAACCCGATCCTTGAATGAACAGATGCGCCGGCTCGCCGCGCTCTCGCAGACGAGTCAGGGCCTGGGTAAGGAAATGGAACCCGGCGCGATGGCGGAGGCGATCCTCGGTGTCAGCCTGAAGGCCCTGGGGCTCGAAACCGCCCTCCTGCTGGCCCGTAATGAGGCGAACGGGCTCGAAGTCCGCGCGATCGTCGGCCTGGCCGGCAAGGCCGCTGAACAACTCGCTCGGCTGAGTCCGGTGAAGCTGGCGGACGGCTTCTCCAACGAGTCGACGGTGGGCGTCGAAATGGCCGACAGGCTGTCTGCCGATCCCCGCCGCGTCCTCCGGCTCTTCGCCGAGCTCGCTGCTGTCCAGCAGGCGTTGGTGGTGCCCCTGGTTCGCGGCCAGCGCAACGCGGGCTACCTCGTCACCGGCATGGCCGCCGGTTACACCCTGCCTCATCAGGATGTGGAGCTGCTGCAAACGATCGCCACCGAGATGGCGTTGATGATCGAGAATGCTGACCTCCGCAGGAAGACGGAGCTCCAGGCCCACCGGCTCGACCAGGCCATCGTCGCCCTGGAGAAGATTTCGCAGGCCTTGACCACGGTAACGGTGGGAACCGACAACCTGCTTCGGGCGGTGGCGCATGCCGCCTCCGAGATCCTGGACGTGCCCTATGTCTCCATGCATCTGCGCAAGCCGGCCTGGCGTCAGCACTTCTCAGACGTCATCGTCGGCTCGACGACCCGGCGCGAGCTGGCGGCAGTCCGCGAGAGCGGGGACCTGGCCGCCCGGCGTGTGCAGCGGCCCGAACAGCTCCTCGAGCTCGACCTCGTGGACGAGCGGGGCAACCCGTTGCCGATCGCCCGCCGGGTCGGATTGCAGCGGGCGGTCGCCGTCCCGATGTGCATTGCCGGAGAAATCGTTGGCGTCCTCGTCATCCACATGACGGAACCGCGGCCGCTGGAGCGCACCGAAATCCGGGTGCTACAGACCCTGGCGAACCAGGCCGTGATCGCCATCGAGAATGCCGCGGCATACGAGCGCACCAAGCAGCTCGCGACCACCGATGCCATGACCGGGGTCGCGAACCATCGTGAGCTCGAGACCTATCTCGACCGGGAACTGCAGCGGGCGACCAAGATGAGCGAGCCGCTCGCTCTGATCATGTGCGACGTCGACCACTTCAAAGTGATCAATGACACCGTCGGTCACCCCGCGGGAGACAAAGTGCTGCGCCACTTGACCCGCCAGATTTTGATGCCGGCCATCCGGCCGAAGGACCTCGTCGCGCGCTACGGAGGCGATGAGTTCGTGCTCGTCCTGCGCGGCGCGGACGGTCGGGCGGCGGTAGCGGTCGCCGAACGGATTCGGCGGACGGTCGCCGGCCAGGCCGTACTGCTGGACGGCAAAGCGGTCTCCAACCTCTCCGTCAGCCTCGGAATCGCGGTCTTCCCACGGGACGGCGAAACCCGGGAGGCCCTGGTGCAGGCCGCCGACCAGGCCCTCTACATGGCCAAGCGGACCGGTCGCAACCGGGTCGTACGGAGCGACACGGGAACCGGCGACGCGCAGCTCGCGAGCTAGCGCTTCGCCAACAGTTCGCCCACAAGACATTCGCTAAGCTGTCGGACCATGGCCCCGATCGCGCAGCGTCCTCGCGGCACGCAGGACCTCTTGCCGGCTGAGCAGCCCTACTGGGATGCGATGGAGGCCACCGCAAAGGACGTAGCGGGGCGGTTTGGCTACCAGCGCATCGAGACGCCGATCTTTGAGCCGACGGAGCTGTTCGTGCGGGGCGCCGGCGAGAGCAGTGACATTGTCACGAAAGAGATGTACACCTTCAAGGATCGCGGCGATCGCTGGTTGACGTTGCGACCCGAGGGGACCGCCCCGATCGTCCGAGCCTTCTTCGGAGCCGGCCTCGACCAGCAGCCGCAGCCGGTGCGCCTCTATTACATGGGCCCCTACTTCCGCTATGACCGGCCCCAGGCCGGGCGCTTTCGAGAGCTCCATCAGTTTGGGATCGAAGCGATCGGTGACGGTAGCCCGGTGCTCGATGTGGAAGCCATCATGCTGGGATGGAACTGGTTTGACGCACTGGACATTGGAGGGGTGAGCCTGCAGCTGAACAGCATTGGCGATGAGGTCTGCCGGCCGGCCTACCGCGAGTTGCTGCGTGAGTATTACCGACCGCATCTTTCCGATCTGAGCGAGGAGAGCCGGGCGCGGTTCGAGACGAACCCGCTGCGCCTCTTCGACTCAAAGGATCCGCGGGACCTGCCGTTGAAGCGCAAGGCGCCCCGGATCGTCGATCATCTCTGCGCGCCCTGCGCCGAGGCGTTCCGCGTCGTCAAGGAAGGATTGGCGGCAGAAGAGATTCCTTTCGAGCTCGATCCCGAGTTGGTTCGCGGTCTCGACTACTACACGCGGACCGTCTTCGAGTACCAACACGAAAGTCTTGGTGGCGCGCAGAACGCCCTGGGAGGAGGCGGCCGCTACGATGGACTGGCAGCGGCACTGGGCTATCGGTCGACGCCCGGCGTGGGCTTTGCGGTGGGGATGGACCGGACCGCCATCGTCTTGCAGCAGCGCAAGCCACTAACGCCGGCTGCGCCGGACGTCTATGCGGTGGCGCTGGACGCCCGCGACGAGCTGTACGTCTTCCATCTGGCATCGAGCTTGCGCGCGCGTGCGCTTCGTGTCGTCTTCGACCCGGGACCGGCACGCCTCGATGCGAAGCTGCGCAAGGCGGCGAGGCGCGGCGCCCGGCTGGCGCTGCTCGTTGGCCCGGAGGAGCGCGAGAAAAGTCAGGTCGTGATCCGCGACATGCGCTCGAAGACACAGACGAGCGTTGCCGAGCGGGAGCTGCTGTCGACCGTCAGCCAAATGTTGGGCGCCGGGTGAGCCTGACCCCCCGCGCGCCCGCCGGCGCGATCCGATCCGACCATGTCGGACGCGAGGTGGAGGTGTACGGCTGGGTCCATCGGCGGCGCGACCTGGGAGGCCTGATCTTCATCGACCTCCGTGATCGGAGCGGGATCGTCCAGGTCAAGTTCGATCCGCTGCAGGTGAAGGCCCATGCGACCGGAGGCGAACTGCGGCTGGAGTCCGTGATCCATGTCCGCGGTCCAGTTCAGCGCCGCCCCCCGGGGACGGAAAACAAGGCGCTGGCCACCGGCGAGGTGGAGGTGGAAGCGCACACCGTCACGATCCTGAGCCGCGCTCAGCCCCCGCCCTTTGCCGTCAACGAGGACAGCGCGGTTGAGGAACAGCTGCGACTCCGCTATCGGTATCTCGACCTGCGGCGGGCCGGGATGGCGAAAAACCTCCAGCTTCGGCACCGGATCGCGAAGGCGATCCGCGATTTCCTCGACGACGAGGGCTTCCTCGAGATCGAGACGCCGGTTCTGATCCGGAGCACGCCGGAGGGGGCCCGCGACTACCTGGTGCCCAGCCGGCTCAAGCCCGGGTACGTCTACGCCCTCGCGCAGTCGCCCCAGCTCTACAAGCAGCTGCTGATGGTGGCCGGGGTGGACCGCTACTTTCAGATCGTGCGGTGCTACCGTGACGAGGACCAGCGTGCCGATCGCCAGCCGGAGTTCACCCAGCTCGACCTCGAGATGTCATTCGTCGGCGAGGACGATGTGCTCGACGTCGTCGAGCGCTGCTTCGCGCACATCTGGCAACGCGTGCTCGGTGTGACACTGCCGACGCCGATCCGGCGCATCACGCACGCCGAAGCGATACTGCGCTACGGCGTGGATAAGCCCGACCTGCGCTACCGCCTGGAGATCCAAGAGCTATCGTCCATCTTCGCCAAGAGCGAGTTCAAGATCTTCCGCCAGGCGCTCGATGCCGGCGGCATCGTGCGCGGACTTCGCGTCCCACGAGCTATCGCGGGAAAGGAAATCGAGGCGCTCACCGAGGTCGCCCGGGCGGAAGGGGCCAAGGGTCTCGCCTTCTGGCATCGCGAGACGGACGGCTGGCGCTCACCGATCACGAAGTTCTTCAGCGAGCGCGAGCTGGCCGATCTGCAGCAGACGGTGCACGCGGAGCCAGGCGACGTGGTGGTCGCGGTCGCCGACCGCAGCGAGGTGGCGGCCCCGGCGCTGGGCGCGGTTCGGAAATCGGCGGCGCGCATGCTAGGCCTGGTGCAGGCCGGCATCTTCGAATTCGTGTGGGTGACGGAGTTTCCGCTGTTCGAGCGCAGCAAGGAAACCGGGGAGATCACCGCGGCCCACCATCCCTTCACGTCACCGAAGCCGCAGGACCTCGGACTGTTGGCCGGCGAGCCGCTCAAAGTACGGGCCCGCGCTTACGACCTGGTGCTCAACGGCACGGAGCTGGGCTCGGGCAGCATCCGGATCCATGACCCGGAAATGCAGCAGCGGGTGTTCGCGGGACTTGGGATCTCGAGGGAAGATGCCGAGCGTCGTTTCGGCTTCCTGCTGAACGCTTTCCGTTACGGCGCGCCGCCGCACGGCGGCTTTGCGTACGGACTTGATCGCGTCGTGATGCTCGCCGCCGGCGAGGACACGATCCGCGAGGTGATTGCGTTTCCGAAGAACCAGCAGGCGGAAGAGCCGATGACCGATGCCCCGGCTCCGGCCGATCCGAAACAACTGCGTGAATTAGGCCTGGAAGTGGTGCGGCCACCCGCGAAACCAGGCCCGTAAGGTTCCAGCCGAAAGCGTCACACTCGTTTTTCGGTCCCGTTACGACCCGCCAGATCGGCGCCATCAGGCGCGTAAGGTACGCAACTTACAGTAGGGAACATGAACGCCGCCATCTTCTCGAAGCCCGCCAAAGGCCTGATTCTCGCGTCCGGCTTGATCGCTGCCTCGAGCATCATGGGTTATGCGCAGGACGCGCCGGTGGCCCTGGGTGCCCAGGCCACGGTCCCGCTGAGCGCGTACTACGTCTCGCCGCCGTCGGGCATTACGAGCTTGGGCGACTGCACGATCAACGCCTGCCATTCCTTCGACCTGACCGGCGGCAACCTGGTGCAGCTGAGCAACGGTCAGCACGTGACCTATACCGGCTCCTGGACGAATGCGTCGGGCGCCTATCTACTGCTCAACAGCGTCAACACCTACTTCTGGTACGACCAGAGCGTCGTAGGCAACGTCACCATCACCTTCAGCGACGGCACGACCCAGAGCACCGACCTGATGGTCGGCGGCAACATCCGCGAGTGGCGGACCGGCGCCGGCTTCACCGTCAACACGCTCTCTGATCCGGCCGCGGCAAACGTCTGGACCGGCAGCGCCCAGCCGGGTATGGGTGGCGGAACCGCCGTCATCGACATGCTGTCCATCACGCTGCCCGCCAAGACCGTCACGAGCATCACGCTGAACGACGTCAATGACTTTGGCGCGTTGCGCATCGACCTCGCCGGCCTGACGATGAACCAGAAGCCGACCTGCATCATGCCGGGCAACTCGTGCAACACGCCGGCCGCGACCAACAGCCAGGCGCCGCAGCACGCGAAGTCCGCGAACTTCACCGGCAGCAGCCCGTCGCAGGGTAAGTCGTCGAAAAGCGCCGATGCCGGAATGAACACGCCGGCGATGACCGGAAAGCCGCCGACGAACTAGACAAAGTCGACTCCAGGAGAGGTCCGGCCAGGCGGCCGGGCCTCTCTTCGTTTCCAGGCCAACCGCGCCGCATGCGATAGACTCGCGGCGTTGCCTGTGCCCGTCCCGCCGGTCTTCGTGCTGGCCATACTCCTCATCCTTCTGGGCACACAGCTCGCCTACCTGGTCGCCCCGAGGGCGCGGCACTACCTGGTCCGTCTGGGGCTCAGCACGCTGGCCGTGCTGGTCGGCGAGGGGCTAGGGGCGGCCGGCGTGGGTGCCCGGTTGGCGTTGGGCGAACTGCACCCGCTTAACGACCTGGCGGTGCTCGCCCTGCTCCAGTGGGCCGGTACGCGGTGGATCAGGCGTGAACAGCCGGTTTAAGCCTGGGCGTGGCGCGGTACAACTTGGGCAGTATCCCTTGACCGACGAGGTCTGGAGGATCGGGTAATGGTCTGGCAAGTTGGGGTTCTGCTGGTGGGTGTTGGATTCCTTCTGCTCAGTCTCTTCGCCTCCCTCAGCCTCCTGAACATGACGCGTAGCCTGCGGACGATCGAGGCCATCCTCACCCTGACGCTTGACGAAGCCCGGCTGGCGCTCCCGGAGCTGCGCCACAGTCTGGAGCAGATCGATGAGATGGTTAGTGGAGTCAACGACAAGTTCACGGCCGCCGACCGGGCGATGAACGCCACCGGCGCCGCGATCAGCGGTTGGCGGGATCGCGTACGCGACGCCGTTGGCGGACTCGGCCGCCGTCGCAGATCACCGGCCGGCCAGCATCGGGAGGAAGCATGACGCAAAGCCGAGTTCGCCACCAACCCGCGACAACAGGCCATGAGGCGCTTGCCGTAGGCGCCTACGTCACTGAGCTCAAGCTCCCGGCCGTCGGCGACTATATCGTCGTCGCCAAGCGGGCGGCCGCGTCCCTGGGCCTGGTCGTCGGGTTCTCGCTCCAGGAAATCGACGACCTCAACATTGCCATCACCCAGGCGTGCGAGAGTGCCTGCGCCGCCGCCACCCAGCAGTGGGGGAGTGGCAACGGACAGCTGAAGTTGATCTTCAAGAGCCAGCCCCGGCGGCTCGAGGTCGAGGTGCGGAGCGTGCCGCCACGCGCGGTCGAGCAGCACGCACGGCGCGCCCGCCGCGAGGCGGAGCTCGACTATGAAACCATTGGTTTGAACATGATCCGGCTGTTTGTCGATGAACTCCGCTACCAGGTGGACAGCCAGACGGGCAGCATGCGGATGAGGATGGTCAAATACCTGATCGAGTAGACCGCCCAGCGTCCTCCACCCCGACCGTTCGACCGAATCGCGACCTCGTTCGCCGGCTCTTCCTGAACTACCAGAAGACGAAGGATCCCCAGGTCCGCCAGCAGCTTGTCGAGCTGTTCAACAACCTGGTGGTCTTCCTAGCCAAGAAATTCAGCAATCGCGGTGAGCCGCTCGAGGACATCGTCCAGGTCGGATATATCGGTCTGCTCCAGGCGATCGAGCGGTTCGAGCCACAACGCGGGCTGGAGTTTTCCACCTTCGCCACACCGACGATCGTCGGCGAGATCAAGCGCTACTTCCGAGACAAGAGCTGGGCCGTAAAGGTGCCGCGGCGGCTGCAGGAGACGATGCAGCGGGCCGACGTGGCGCAACAGCGCCTGCAGGCCAAGCTCGGCCGTCAGCCCTCGGTCAACGAGATCGCGAAGGAGCTCGGGCTCGAACCGGAGGAGGTTCTGGAAGCGATGGAGGCGAGCCCGGCGCAGCGCACGATTCCCTTCGAGTCGACCGGCCCCTCGCCGCGGGATGATGACGGCCTGCAGCTGACTGAGCGGCTCGGGCTGGAAGACGAGAACCTCGACAAGGTGGAGCTGCAGGACCTGCTCGACCAGGCGATGCGCCACCTGACGCCGCGCGAGCGGCGGATCATGTATCTGCGCTTCGTCGACGAGCTGCCCCAGGCCGAGGTCGCGAGGCGCCTTGGCATTTCGCAGATGCACGTCTCCCGACTGCAGCGAGCCGCCGTCGAACGCCTGAAGCGGGAACTGCCAGTCTCGACTTAACTCTCCTCGCCGAGGTCAGCCAGGCCTTGAGGTTGTCAATCGCCAGCCTATCCAGCGGGAATCAATTGGTCAGGTTTGGCTACTCTCCCGGCGGACTTGGCGCGTTCGGTTGCCATCTCGACCGATCCAGCAGTCCGCCTGGGCGCCCAAGTTACCGTCGTCGCATCCAAACCACCGGATCTTGGCATTAGATGCGATTGCAAGGATTACCATGATCGCTTCGGTGACTCCAAAGGCAATGTCGTGTGGCCGGGGAAGACGATGAGCCAGCTCGGCGACTAACTCCTCAAAGTCAATTGGCGGTTCTATCGGGCGGGTCCTCGGACGAGCAAATTCTTGGCGTGGTCGACCATTGGGCGGAACTTCTGGTCGAGGGGCGGTTTGAGGAAGCGCGGGAGGTTGTGACCATCAATCACGAGGTGATCGAGCGTGAGTTCAATATGCATGTCAGTGGTCGCGAATTCCTGGGGCCCAAAGCGAGCGGAAGAAACCTACGGCTTGCCGTGCACCGTGCAGCGCGCGACCAGCCCTGCGGCCGAGCTATCAGTCGGACGGAGTCGACGCCAGAGTTGTCATTCAACTACGAGGCTAGCGTTTTTTACGAACTGCCTCTGCTGGGCGAATGGAGCAGTGGCACTCCGGCCGGTGACTGGAACGCCCGCATATCGTTTTTGATCCTTGTCGAACCGGTCGCTGATGGGCTCGCTCTGGAGCTCCTACGCGTGCAGCTTAGGGCCCTTCGTGCGGCTGACCTCGAACCGCTGATCAGAGCACAATTCCCACCCAAGCAAGGCTGGTTGGCGCGCCAGGAAGACTCCGATCCTACTATCAGCGAACTCGAGTTGCTCGACGACGGAGGCTACTTTTCTAACCACATCCTCCTGAGGATCAACGTTCTGGGTAGGTTCCTTGAGACAAAGGTTCTTCCACATGGAGGCAGTCTCGGACTGTTCGCGTACGACCACACTAACCTCCGATACCTGAGCGGCAATGAGCTCGGCTTCTGCACCCTGGTTCGCCAAGAGCGGCGGCCGCTCGCTGGCGTCGATCCTTACCAGTTCGCCAACGTCTGCGCTGAAGCTTTACTGGTCAAGGGCAATGACACCCACAGAGTCCTACGGACGGCGGACGACCTCCTGCCGCCACCGTTCCAGTACTACAAGGTGTGGCAGCGCGAATTCGATCGCCTTGCGAAGCTTATCCGAGGCCCCAGAATTGAAGGCGACGGCAGGTCAGGCTGGCTGCTTACGTTCTGGACCATCCATGGGTGGATGGACCAAAAGAAAACGGTGACCAGGCAGGAGATCCGGATCTCGCCGGAATTCGCTCTTCACCATCGCCAACGCCTCGTGTCCCGCTGGCTGTTCTTAACCCTATCGAGGGTCGTGTACTAAACTGCTCGCGGAATCCTACCGCTCGCCCGCCGCAGAGCCGGTACCTTCGCGGGTCTGAAGATCACCCATCACAAACACAGAATTCGGTGCCTTCGGGATTCGCCATCCACGATCCAGCGGGTAGGGCCGGCCAGACAGACATTCCGATACTCAGCGCCCGACCGGACGTTGAAGGCGATGGCTGGGCCAACTGGTCGGAGTTGGCAACATTGCTGGATCAGGCAAGCAAAGCGCTCGTGACTGTCCTGGGTCGCCTCCTTTCTCCATCTCCGAACAAGGAAGCGGTGTCCTAGCGCCGACGGTCAGGGATGGGGCCGGCGTCGATGCTACGGTCCTTGGGCAGGGACGCGGGTCGCCGTGAAGGAACCGGACCGGAAAAAGCTGCCTGCCACCAATCCGACGAAGGTCCCAGTCATAGAGTCGCCGTGGACCTCTGCCGCCGACAGCACCGTGACCGTGCGGACGAGAACGCCGGCTGAAAACTGGTATTCGATGCGCTCAAAGACGATGCCGGCCTCCGATCGCTTCCAGGTCCCAAGGGAGGGCGCGTTGTCGCGGCCGTCCACGCGGGAGAAGACGCCGCCTCTGGCAAATCCCAACATGGCTGGGAAGGTAGCGGCCTTGTCAGCCGGTTGGTTGATATGGACGATGGCCTGCCATGATCCTTCGACGCGTGCTTCGGATTCGTTTGCCAGCACCGGGGTCATGCCGGCTCCGAGCGCTGCCACAGCACCGAGTGTGCCAGCCCCCATCCCTGCCAACAATTGACGCCGGCCGATACCCTGCTCGCCCATTCCCTTCATTTCTCCTCCTTAATCAGAAACCGCCGGATGTTCAGCTTCGATCGATGCTCATGGACGCGAGGATGGACTGAAGTTCGGCCAGGTCGGCGGCAGAGGTCCCGGGCCTGTGCGAGGCGTCGATCACGAGCGGCCGGCGATCGACGTCGATCTCGTACACGGAGTCGAGCTGGCCGCTGGCATAGTGGGAGTTCGCACCGCCGGGAACCTCCCACACAGTCCAGCTTCGGAACTGTCCTCTGTCGCATGTGGCGATATCAAGTGTGGCCGGCACTGAAAGATCGATCCGGAAAGCACTCGTCGGATAACTCAAGCCGGAGGCGTCCACATACCGCAGCGTCACTGGGGTAAGCGCGCGCGGGAGGGGACCCCGAAGAGCCTGGTTGGCCAACCCCCCGTACTGGGAATGGTTGAAGGCGATATCGAGCGGACTCAGGGCGCTCCGCTGCCAATGACAGGGGTCGGCGTAAACCTGATCCACGGTCCAGGCGCTGATTGCCACCTCTCCAGGCTGATCCCTGCGTTTGGATAAGAGCCCATCGCTAATCGACCATCCCGCCGGCAGGGTGAAGATGATCTGCTTGTACTCGGCACAGCCAGTCAGGCAGCTAAGGGCCGGATTGCCACCTTTATAGGGATTCGCCAAGAAATAGGTTCCGGGAGCGAGGGCCCCGGCCGTCGGGGCAGGAACCGCCGACTTCGGCGCGGTCGCTGCGTGCGAGGCAGGACTGGGTGTCAGATGAATCCCGCTCAAATAAACTCCCACGACCACAGCCATCACCAGCGCGGCCGCCAATAGCACCTGGGCTGGAAGACGAAATGCCCGCGGCGATGGTGGCGCCGTGGCAGCGCTCGCAAGCCTGGCCATGATGTGGTGATGCAGAGTCGCGCCAGGCTGGGCGGCGCGCCGAACAACATCAGCGTCGCGCCGCAGGCGAGCCTCGAGATCGTCCCTGGCGTGCATCAGTGTGACGGCTCCTCGACCGCATCCACCATGAGCTGGGTGCGCAGCTTCTGCAGGGCCCGCGACACCTTTTTGCGCGCCGTGCCGGGTCGGGTCCCGAGGAACCGGTCGACGTCCTCGAACGGCCGATCCTCGTAATAGAAGAGGTAGACCGCCAGTTGCTCGCGGCGGGACAGCCGACGGAGGGTCTGGACGAGCTCGTCATCTTCAACCCACTTGTCGATCGCGTCCAGCGGGTTTTTCGGTGCGGCCAGCCAGAGGCGTAAGCGGGCAAACCGGGCCTGGCGACGCAGGTGGTCGTTGGCCAGGTTGGTAATCGCCCGGTACAGCCAGCGCCGGAATTCGGCTTCTTGAGTTGGAGTCTTAGGCGAAAGCCACACCCTTGCGAACGCGTCCTGCACGATCTCTTCGGCGGTGGACCGATCCCTCACCAGCATCATCGCGAAAGCCAAGGCCGGGCGCTCCGTGGCGAATACGAGGGGCTCGAACCACGATCGCTTGTTCGGAGCTGGTGACACTGTCCCGGTCCCCCTCTGCGACGCATCATAGGTACGTGCCAGCCTCAACAAGAGCCACCGACCTCGACCTCCACGGGATGTAGCTCCTGCATGCCCACCACAACGAACTGGGGCCCCGATTTGGGACAGCGCCTTAAGGTTCGTCACGGTTGGACTCCTCGCAGTCGGGAGACACGGGTCGGGACTGAAGGCGATGGCTGGGTCAATTGGTCAGGTCTGGCAACTCTACAGTCCGACTCCGTTTTCGCTGTCAGGCAGTCAGTCGACCACCTTCTGCTCATCTAATCAACTCCAGCAGCAGGTCCCCCGGCGTGACACACAGCTGTCAGAAGCGGCACGTACCCTGATCGAGAAAGATGCCCAAAGCGGCGCAGGTTCTGGCTGCGCTCAGGCGTGATGGCTGGGTTCAGGTTCGGCAGGTAGGCTCGCACCGTCGGCTTGTGAAGGGGCGCCTTGGACGGACGTGGGCCTTTCACGACGGTACGGACCTGGGGACGGTGCAGCTAGCGCAAGTCGCAAGACAATTCGGCTATACACTGGATGGGCTCCGTAAACTCTTGTAAGAAACCCAAATGGTCATGAAACTTCGAGTGGAGTACGCCTACGATCCCGAAAGCCGCAACTGGAGCTTTCGAGTTCCAAGCTTGGGGATCGTGGGCGGAGCGGATAGCCGGGAAGAAGCCGAAAAGCGGGTCGTAGACGCCGTGGCGTTCACCCTCGAGGGGGAGGAGGACGGCTCGGCTGTCGCGCAAACGGAAGTCCGCTATCTGAACGTCGAAATCGCAGTCGGTTAGGCCCTCTCGACGCCCTTAGCTGATGGCGTTGG
>Ga0207646_10004371_pt1 | contig 15391 bp, 9 predicted proteins | sample KBSK5502metaG_FD_184343 | JGI IMG/M metagenome (GOLD analysis project Ga0207646, IMG submission 184343) | Corn, switchgrass and miscanthus rhizosphere microbial communities from Kellogg Biological Station, Michigan, USA - KBS K5-50-2 metaG... | ecosystem: Host-associated > Plants > Roots >... | reverse complement strand
ATTGGCTTGCTGAACTGCCCGCGAACACTCGCCTTGCAGTGCGATCATCCGGTGTGGATGAGGACAGCGCCGGACACTCATTCGCCGGCATTCACGAAACAACGTTGAACGTTCAGCCTTCCAATGTTCCGGATGCGATTCGTTCATGCTGGGCGTCCGCTACGTCTCCACAGGCTCTTGCGTATCGCCGCGCTCAGAACCTGCCGGCGGAAAACGCGCGCACGGCGGTGCTGATTCAAATGATGGTCGATGCGGTGGCGTCCGGCGTCGCGTTTACGATCGATCCCGTCACTGGTTCCAAAGACGAGTTGATCATCAACAGCACGTTCGGTCTTGGCGAGGCGCTCGTCAGCGGACAGGTTGAGCCGGATGAATTCCGTGTGCGAAAGGCGGACTCGCAGATTCTCGACGCGCACGTTGCCGGGGATAAGGCGTCGCTTACCGACGATCTGATTCGTAATCTGACAAGCATTCTTTTGCGCATCGAGCGCCATTACGGCAGCGCACAGGATGTGGAGTGGTGCTACGACGGTTCCCAATTCTGGATTGTTCAATCGCGTCCCATCACGACGGAATCGTCCATCGGGCGGCCGGATATCGAATGGACTCGCGCCAACGTCCGAGAGGTTCTTCCAGACCTGCCCAAGCCAATAACGCTGCACATCGTTGTTAACGTCATTGGCGACGCACAGCGGCGATTCTATGGAAATCTTTTCGCTCCGGCTGAAGAGCTCGGTAAAGGAGTTCAGATTTTTTATGGCCGGATTTACTTCAACGTCGATCAATTGCGGCACATGTGCAGGGTGACTGGTATCGCGCCCGCAGTCGTGTTGCGGGGTCTCGGTCAGGAAGGGCCAATTTCCGCCGAAGATGAGACAGCGCAACCCATTCCTCTGAAGAAATTCCTCCGCGCTCTTCCGGACCTGGTGCGCATCGGTTTCAGCCACGTCACGATCGAGAGGCGGGTCCGCGACCTGCTCAAAAGAATCGATGACAGCGTCCGCCGATTGCACTCAATAGACTTTCGACAGGTGCCGGACAAGGATCTGTGGTTTGAAAACAAGTCGTGGAGGCCGCAGCTCTCCGACGAATTGCAGATCGTGTTCACATTGGCCGGCGTCGCGTCAATGGAAAAGTCCCTTCGCACCATTTGCGAGCGCGCCGCGATGCCATGTGAAAGGCTTCTTCAAACGCATCTCGCCACCGGCGAAAAGTCCGTCAGCTCGCGGCAGGCATTCGATCTGCTTCGCCTCGTGCAGGTTGCGCGGCAAAACGGTGGAACCACCACGAGTGAAACTTTCCAGAGGCATTTCAAAATCTTTCTCGAGAAGTACGGCCACCGCGGCAGGTACGAATCGGATGTGTCCCTGCCGCGATATGTCGAGGATCCCTCCGCTTTACTTTTTGCAATTCACTCTCACCTCGACGCGGGAGGCGGACCCGATCCGGACGAGATCATCCAGCGGCAGGAGGCCGATGCTCAGGAAGCCCGGATGGAGTTCGAATCGAAACTGACCGCGTGGCAACGCGCGACGCTCGGACCGCGTGTGCGATCGCTGCTGCGGCTCATCAAGAATTATTACGTCTGGCGCGAACTCGTCCGGTCCGAGCTGATGCGAAAGACGTATCCGATGCGGCTGATCCATTTGGAAATGGCCCGAAGGTTTATCGAGCGAGGCTGGATCGAATCGCAAGAAGATTATTTCTATCTCACTCTGATGGAGATTGACACCGTTGTCGACAACAACGAGCCGGGAGAATCGCTCGCAGCGATCATCAAACGGCGAAAGGCCGAATGGTCGCGGCTGGCGAAAATCGAAATGCCGCTGTTGATGAAGGAATCGCAACTGGCCGGCATCGTGCGCCGATCGGCATCACAAACAATGCAGACCGAAAGCGCCACCGAACTGCGTGGCCTGCCGGTGAGTCCCGGATTCGCGGAAGGCGAAGTCATTGTGATGCGCGACGCGAGTGAATTCGCCCGCATGAAACGCGGAGCCATTCTTGTTGCGCCCGCGACGGATCCATCGTGGACCCCGCTTTTTACTCTCGCCTCGGGGGTCATCGTTGAAGTTGGAGGTCTTTTGTCACACGCCTCCACGGTAGCTCGCGAATACGGCCTTCCCGCGGTTGCCAACATCAAGCACGCCACTCGAATTCTGAAGAATGGGGACCGGATACGGCTGGATGCAACGACCGGCGTTATCGAGATACTTTCCCAATAAATATACGTAAATAAAGCGCCGGCACGTATTTTTAGCGGGGCTGTATTTCTCTAATAGGGTAGGCGCACTTCATAAGTAGAAGGAGTATTCATGCTTGTCATAAGCCGTAAGAAGAACGAGAAGATACTCATTGCGGACAATATAGAAATCACTATCCTGGAGCTTGGCAGGAACCGCGTGCGCGTCGGAATCCGCGCACCCAAAGAAGTTGTGGTTCACACGCACCTCAAATCATCCCCGCCGGGCGAGATTCGCGGTCACCTTAGACTGGTTCGAACGACTCTTGACATGACTGGCACCTAGAACCAGGTATCAAAAAGAAATAGCCACAAAAAAGCACAAAAATTTGTGCTTTTTTGTGGCTATTTTTGCGACCTGAAGGACACCATCCAGCAGAGCATCGGCGTCCGGTTTGCGATGTTGTAAACTCTCACGATCGAACCCGGAGGACGTATGAAAAAGATGGGCACTGCTGTTTTATGGGCGTTGGTGGTGGCAGTGGTCGCGTTTCCGCAGCAAGCGCTCTACGACCTGGTGATTCACGACGGCATGATCGTCGATGGCACGGGCAATCCGTGGTATCGGGCAGACATCGGAATTGCAGGCGGTAGAATTCAAAAGATCGGGACGATTCCTCCTTCCGCGGGCCGGAAGGCGATCAACGCATCCGGCAAAGCCGTCTCGCCAGGCTTTATCGACCTCCACACGCATTCAGACATCCCGGTTCTCGTCGACGGAACCGCGCAAAGCGCTGTTCGTCAGGGTGTGACGCTTGATGTCATCGGTGAGAGCGCATCGGTCGCGCCGTTGGAAGGCGTCGTTCTCGAAGAGTTCAAAAAAGAGCAAAAACGGCAATACAACTTCGACGTCGATTGGACCACAGTCCGCGGCTATGTCCAGCGGCTGCAGAAACAGGGCGTCTCCATCAACATTGCGATCAGCGTCGCGCCGCAGCAGATCAAGCGCGCCGTAATCGGTTACCAGAACCGGCCTGCGACACCGGAAGAAATTGAACGGATGAAGAAACTGGTCGAGCAGGCCATGCTGGAAGGCGCGGTCGGACTTTCGTCGGCTTTCAACGGCGGCGGCTACGATAATCCCGAGGAGATGTTTGAGATGGCGGCAGTGGCCGCTCGATATGGTGGCTATTACGCGACGCACGTGGGCAGTGAGGGGTACCAGCTCACGGAAGAAATCAAGAAAGCGATCCAGGTCGCCGAAGTCACGCATATCCCGATTCACATTTTTCACCTGAAGATCCGCGGCAAGAATCTTTGGGGCAAGGCCGGTCCCGCCATCGCGATGATTGAGGAGGCGAGAAGCCGCGGATTGGAGATCACTGCGAATCAATATCCGTACACCGCCATGCAGCATCCCTGGAGCCGCCTGTTTCCTGATTGGGCCGTCGATGGTCCACGCGAAAAAATCATCGAACTTCTCTCCGATCCGGCAACCCGGGAAAAGATCAAAAAGGATCCGCTGTTCCACCAGTACGTCGATGAGCACGGTGGATTCGAAGGAATCGTCGCTTCGCGCATCACGAATCCGAAAAACAAGCAACTCGAGGGAAAGACTGTCGCAGAGATCGCGAAGATGCGTGGCGATAAGGACCCCGCAGACACATGTTTCAACCTGATTCTTGAAGAAGGCAATTACATCTTCGGTATCTACCACAACATGTCGGAAGACGACGTGAGGATGATCATGAAGCTGCCGTGGGTGGCGATCGGGTCCGATGGCGCTGCTCTTCGGCCGGACGGCGTGTTGGGCGACGGTCTGCCTCACCCGCGCAGCTTTGGAACCAATCCGCGCGTGCTCGGCAAGTATGTCCGCGAAGAAAGGGTCATTTCGCTCGAGGATGCCGTGCGAAAAATGACATCGCTTCCCGCCCAAATCATGCGGCTGAGAGACCGCGGTATGCTTCGCGAGGGCTATTGGGCGGACATCGTGGTCTTCGATCCAAAGACCGTGAAAGACGTCGCGACGTTCGAGAAACCCAAACAGTATCCGGCCGGCATCGAGCACGTCCTTGTCAACGGGATCGCCGTCGTCGAGAACGGGAATCACACCGGCGCCAAACCCGGCAAAGCGATTTTGGGACCAGGCTTCCGACAATAGGCTACGCGAATGAATGACCAGCGACTCGCCCTGAACCGCCGGCGCTTTCTCGAATGCTTTTCGGCGAGCGGCTTCGCCCTGATGCCGGGCGCGTTAATGGCCGTTGCACAGGATGCGCCGAGAATCACCATCGAGATGCTTCAGGCTGCCGCGAAGATTGCGGGTTTGTCGTTCACGGACGAAGAGCAGCGAGCCATCCTTGCCCGATTGAATAGTTCGGACGGTCCTCTGCCGGGTTTCGATGCATTGCGAGCAGCCGACCTTGGGAGCACTCAACCGGCCTTCGTATTCAATCCAGTTCTTCCGGGAAAGACGTTTGCCGCCGACAGGAGGCCTCTGAGAAGGCAAGTAGTCGAGGTGTCCCTGCCGGCAACAGATGAGGACGTGGCATTCCTTCCGGTTACACACCTGGCCAGGCTCATCGAGACGCGGCAAATCAAGTCCATAGATCTCACGAAGCTGTACCTGTCGCGGCTTAAGCGATATGACCCGCGGCTTCTGTGCGTCGTCAACCTCACCGAAGATATCGCTCTGCGCCAGGCCCGAGAGGCGGACGAAGAAATCGCCGCCGGCAGGTACCGGGGTCCGTTGCACGGCATCCCGTATGGGCTCAAAGACCTGTTCGCCGTGCGAGGAACAAAAACGACTTGGGGTATGACTCCGTATCGCGACCGCGTCATCGACCTGGATTCAACCGTGTATACGAAGTTGACGGAGGCTGGGGCCGTTCTCGTCGCGAAACTTTCAACCGGCGCATTAGCCGTAACCGCTCGATGGTTTGGAGGTCTGACGCGGAATCCGTGGAATACCGAACTGGATGCATCGGGATCTTCGGCAGGACCGGGCTCAGCGACTGCTGCCGGACTGGTTGGCTTCTCCGTCGGATCCGATACCGGAGGATCGATCATTAACCCTTCAAGTCGAAACGGTGTCACCGGTCTGCGGCCGACGTTTGGTCGTGTGAGCCGTCACGGCGGAATGGTGCTGGCCTGGACGCAGGATACCGTCGGTCCGATTTGCCGCTCGGCCGAGGATTGCGCTCTGGTGTTCAACGCCATCTATGGACCCGACGGCAAGGACAACACGATTATCGATGTGCCATTCAACTGGGACGCGAATACCGATGCCAGGGGATTGCGCGTGGGGTACCTGCGGTCGGCGTTTGAAGGCAATGTCACGGATGACTTCGAACGGGGCACACGCCTGAACAATCAGGAGGCACTCCGCGTCATTCGGTCGCTCGGCGTGAATGTCGTTCCGTTCGACCTGCCGGACATCCCGATTCCCGCCATTGACTTCATTCGGTATGCTGAAACCGCCGCGTTTTTCGATGACGTCACCCGCAGTGGAGTCCTCACGCAAGTCGAACAGGGTCCCGAGAAAAGTACCAGGCCGATCGAGATCCGGAGCGCATACTTCACGCCTGCCGTGGACTTCATACAAGCAAACCGTTTCCGCACGCGCGTTATGGAGAGAATGGACGAGGCGATGTCCGGCCTCGATCTCTTCATCGGGAGCTACCAGCTGCTCACCAACCGCACGGGTCACCCGGTCGTCAGCATGCCTAGCGGATTCCACAATGGTTTACCAACGGCGTTGCACTTCACCGGCAAGATCTTCGGTGACTCGGAGATCCTGCTGCTCGCCCATGCATTTCAAGCCGCTACTCGTCACCACCAGAGGCGACCTCCAATCTGAACTATCTCAGCTGAAACGAAAAGATTGAGCGGGACCACGCAGCCGACCGTGTCAGGTTTTGTTGACCTCAAAAGTTTGAAGTGGTAGCGTAGCGCTCTCCTTGCGCCAGGACGGTCTTCCCTTGGAGCCTCCGAAAGATGATCGACCTTATGCGATTCCGGCTGCGCCGTTACCTTTGTTTACTGGCCCTGTTCTTTGCCATCACGGGATGCAATGTTCAAAACTCCAGTCGACTTCATCCGCCCGAGCCCGGCTGGATGTTGGCGGATCTCGATGGTGATCACGAGCCCGACATCGCACAAGGCCTGGCTCTGGGCCGCACCAAAGATGGGTACTTTTATGAGGTTCAGCTTCAACTAAGCAGTACCGCGTCTGCCAGAACGTTCTTCCTTTTTCATAACAATGCACTGGGTCTGAGAATCACTGCTCACGATATCGATGGAGACGACGACATCGATCTGATCATCTCCGATCGATTTTTCGGCGAGCATATCGACATCTGGCTCAACGATGGCCAGGGACGCTTCTCCAGGAGCCTTCCCGGCCTTTTCGCATCGAGGCTGCCTGCGGACCTCGCTTTGCTGCCGGCAGATCCCGGATTCGGGACACAACGTACGGGAGTGCCGGAGCGACGACGCCCCGCATACGGTGTCACGCCGGCGCGATACGTCGAACCACTCCCACTCAAGCCTTCGACGCGACAACGGTATCCCGTCGAATGGGCCATCCGTTTCTCAGTCAACCCACTCCATCAGAGGCCTCCGCCAACTCACTTTCCACTCTGATTGCCGCTCTCAACAAACCGGTTTTCAAACGAACCCTACATGGAGAATGAACAAATGAAGCACAAGCAACTGTTCGTATTGCCCACGTTGGCTCTAGGGGTCCTTGTCCTTTGCGCGACTGCTTATGCGCAAAACTCAGACCAGGGCAACGGCAAAGACAAGCTCGGCCCCTACAGACTTTTGACCACAGTCACCATTCCCGGCGGATTGGCGGGTTTTGACATCAGTTGGGTCGATTCCAAGAAAGGCAGGTACTACCTCGCCAGTCGAGGAAACCCCGCCGCCGTGCCACCGGTCGGGCCCAGCATTCCCGTGATCGATACGGAACGCGATGAGTTCCTTTATGCGATTCCCATGTCGAACGCTCCAAATGGAGTTGTCGCGATCCACAGGACTGGTAATGGCGAAGGAGAACCCGGGGCGGGGACACTGGTGGTGGGGACGACACCCAAAGCCGGCGAAACCAGCAAGGTGTTCTTCATCGATCTCGGCCATCCATTTGCCCCTCCGTTTGTCGTGGATACCGGCGGACATGTGGGGTGCGTCCCCGCATGTCGCGCAGATGAGCTGGCATACGACCCGCGGGATCACGTCATTCTGGTCGCCAATGATCGTGATCAAGACCTGTTCGTCACTTTCATCTCTACGGAAAACCCGCCCCATGTATTAGGTAAGATTTTCTACAACGGCAGTACCCCAGGTAACCCGATTTCGACGGGCGGCATTGAGCAACCCGTATGGGATAAGAAAACGAGAAAGTTCTACCTTGCCATCCCATCGACGATGGCCCACCCGAACGGCGAAGTGGATGAGATCGATCCCACCGCGATGCAGATCACGCGGATTTTCCCGACCACCTGCGGTCCGGCCGGGCTGGCTCTGATCCCTGGCCAGCGCCTGATGACGAGTTGCGGTGACGTGCTGGATGTGGCAACCGGGACGGTGGTGACGCACGTCAACGGCGTCGCTGGTGACGAGATCTGGTTTAATTCGGGAGACGAGCGCGTGTACTTTGGCCGCAACCCCGCGTTCGTGGTCGATGCTGAGACCTACCAGCAGATTGTCGGGGCAGGGCCCAACGGCCCCCCGATTCCCGCGGGGCCCACTCACTCGATTGCCGCCGACAGGGAGAACAACCACATCTTTATCCCGGTGACGGGCGTGGGAGTAAAGGTGTATACGGACGATCAGGACAACGGCAATGGACAGTAAGGGGAATTAGCCACAAAGAGGCACAAAATTCACAAAATTTTTGAGCATTTTGTGCCTTTTTGTGGCTGATCCTTTTTTGTCGTTTCGGTAAAGGACTAGAACCAGGTGTCGGAACGCCAGCCGTTGATATCGTAATCCGCGAGGCATTCATCGACGAGTTTCAGGCATTGGTCGAGCGCCCCGCTGCGCTTTGCGAAATTCACGGCATCGACGCGGATCTGTTCATGGTTGCCGGCGTAATTGCGTTCGTAGAGTTCATGGCGGCCGGCGAATTCGGTTCCGATCGCGTCCCAGATCAATTTGAATAATTTGATGCGTTCCTCCGCGGACGCATTTGTCCCGCGATAGTAGCGGTCGATAAGCGGCTGCAGATCGGGATTCAACAGATCTTCCCTCCCAGATGTCGTGACGAGCGGCGCTCCACCAAGCACATTTTCAAAAATGCTTTTCACGGCCGGCCATGCGGACGTCGCGAAGATCCGCATCGCGGCTGCATATTCCAACCGCGGCATGACCGTTCCCCCGGGGCCGGACTGTGGATCAGAGCAGAGCGCGCTTGTCATGGCCCACAACATCGTGCGCCACGCAATCACGTCACCCAGAGCTGCCTGCACGCCGCGGAAGCCGTCCGTTCCGTTGACAGCGAGGCCGCGCGCCAGCAATCCGGTCATCAGGTCGAGTTTCACGGCGAGCCGCGTGCCGCCCTGCAGGTTGTATCGGTTGAAAAATCCGGACTCCGGGAAAAAAGAATTCGCGCGTTCGACATTCCGATAGACAAGAAAGTTCTCCCACGGGATGAATGCTTCGTGGAAGATCAGCACCGCATCGTTTTCATCGAAGCGGCTCGAGAGCGGATGATCGAACGGACTCCGTGCATTCTGCTCGTAAGAAGGCCGGCACAGCAGTTTCGTGCCCGGCGTGTCCATTGGCGCAATGAAGACCAGGGCGAAATCTTCGGCCTTTCCTGCCTGCAAAGTCGTTGCGCTGTTTTGAGCAACGAATGTGGCGTTGGTCAATGCCGAACCCGTTGCGAGCATCTTCGCACCGCTGACGATCGCGCCTCCATCTGTCTCGCGAACCACATGCAGAAAGACGTCAGCAATCTCATGCACCGGCTTGTTGCGATCCACGGGAGGATTGATGAGCACGTGATTCAGAAACAGGGCCTTCGATGCGAAGCGCCGATACCACTGCCGGGCATTCTCTTCGAATGGGGCGTAAAACTCCGGATTCGCTCCCAGCGTTGCCATGAACGCCGCCTTGTAATCCGGGGTGCGCCCCATGAATCCGTACGTCAGGCGCGCCCACGCGGCAATCGCATCACGCGCCGCGAGCAGTTCGCCCGCGGAGTAGCTGGGCGCAAAGAAACGATGCGTGCGGATACCAAATCGATCGACCGTGGTCAACGCGTCGCGCGACTCGGGTTTGTGAAGCGCATCATACAAGCGGGCAATCGATCGCGCGGAATTGCGGAACGCCGGATCGGTCGTGACGTCTTTGACACGCTCGCCGTAGAGATACACGTCACGCGCGTCCCGCAGGCTTTCCAGGTATTCGGAACTCGACATGAGTTCGTCGACAACAGGGCTTTTCTGAGGTAAATTCACGCCGAAACTATACCCAACTATATGCCATTGGTCATTGGTCAATTCCCATATGCCATATCGAACCTTTCCTATATGGCATATGGCAACTGGGAATTGGCCCAATGACATATGAAAAGGAGTACTCGATGAGCACGAAAAGACTGTTTTACGCAGGCATGACGGCCGTCTTTATCGCCCTCGTCATCGTTGTGTCGCCCACAGGCATAACCGCGCGCCAGAACAGCGATATCAAGATCGATCCGGATGACATCGGCGGCGTGGTCACCAGCACGAAAGGACCGGAAGGCGGCGTGTGGGTGATCGCGGAAACGACAGATCTGCCCACCAGGTTCATCAAAATCGTTGTGACCGATGATCGCGGACGATATGTCCTTCCCGATCTTCCGAAGGCAAATTACAACGTGTGGGTTCGCGGCTACGGGCTCGTCGATTCACCTAAAGTCAAAGCTGCGCCGGGAAAGATTATGAATCTGACGGCCACCATCGCTCCCGGCCCCCAAGCCGCAGCGGAATACTATCCTGCCGGCTATTGGTTCTCTCTGATCCAGGTTCCCGCCAAAAACGAGTTCCCGGGAACGGGCGCCAATGGCAATGGCATTTCGACGGATATGAAGAGCCAGGCCCAGTGGGTGCGCCAGTTGAAGACGGACGGGTGTGTGACGTGCCATCAACTCGGAAACAAAGCCACGCGCGAGATTCCTGAAGCGCTCGGCGGATTCCCAAATTCAGTGGCAGCCTGGGATCGGCGCATCAAGTCCGGCCAGGCCGGGATCAATATGGTCAGCGCCATGAATCAATTTGGTCCTCGCGGTTTGAAGATGTTCGCCGACTGGACCGATCGCATTGCCACCGGCGCCGTTCCGCCGGCGCCGCCGCGGCCACAAGGCGTCGAGAGAAATGTCGTGATCACGATGTGGGATTGGGCCGATCCACACGTTTACCTGCATGATGAAATCGCAACCGACAAACGCAATCCCTTCATCAACGCAAACGGGCCTCTGTATGGCGCTCCTGAACTCAGCGCCGACTACCTCCCCGTTCTGGATCCGGTGCGCAACACCACGAGCCGCGTGACCGTTCCTGTTCGCGATCCGAACACCCCGTTCGCGAACCCGATGACCAGCATTACGCCTTCCGCGTACTGGGGCGACGAGGCGATCTGGAACAGCAAGGCGAACGTCCACAATCCGATGCTCGATGAGAAAGGCCGGCTGTGGTTCACATCGAAAATCCGTCCCAACGACAATCCGGCGTTTTGCAAACAAGGGTCGAGCCATCCCTCTGCCAGGGCGTTCCCGGCCAACAACTCGGGCCGCCAGCTTGCGATGTACGATCCCAAAGCCAAAAAGGTCACGCTGATCGATACGTGTTTCGGCACGCATCACCTGCAATTCGCGAAGGACGCGAACGACACGCTCTGGACCAGCAGCGGTGGCGGCGGTGATATTGTCGGCTGGCTCAACGTCAAGATGTTTGACGAAACCGGCGACGAGCAGAAGTCTCAGGGCTGGACGGCCCTGGTTCTCGACACGAACGGAAACGGGAAACGTGATGAATACGTCGAGCCCAACCAGCCTCTCGATCCGAAGAAAGACAAACGGATTTCCGGCTCGTTCTATGGTGTGACGGTGAATCCGGCCGATGGCTCCGTGTGGGGCACGATTCTGGGTTTTCCGGGATCGGTCGTGCGACTCAACCCGGGACCAGATCCTTCAACAACCGCCCTGGCGGAAATCTACGAACTGCCCTGGGGGAATTCGAAAGCGACCGTTCAGGGCTTCTCGCCGCGCGGACTCGATATCTCGAGCGATGGCGTGGTGTGGGCGCCGCTTGCCGGCGGGCATTTCGCGAGCTTTGATCGTCGAAAGTGTAAGGGGCCGCTCAATGGCCCGACGGCAACCGGCCAGCATTGTCCCGAAGGCTGGACGCTGTACTCCATGCCGGGCCCGCCAATCAAAGGTGCGGAAGATCTGGGAAGTTCGGAAGCCAGCTACTACTCGTGGGTCGACCAGTTCGATACATTCGGACTGGGCCGAAACACGCCGATCGCCACTGGAAATGAGAACGGCGGCCTGCTGGCCTTGCAGAATGGCAAGTGGGTGAATATCACCGTTCCCTATCCGCTCGGCTTCTACGCAAAAGGCCTCGACGGCCGTATTGACGACGCCAGGGCCGGCTGGAAGGGCAAGGGTCTGTGGACGACGTACGCCACTCGCGCGCCGTTCCATACCGACACCGGTAAGGGAACGACCAGCAAAGTCGTCAAACTGCAACTGAGGCCTGATCCCCTGGCGAAATAAAAACCATATGTCAATGGGCCAATGGGCCAAATGTCATATGTCATATCGATCCGGTTTTCTATATGACATATGACATTTGGCCCATTGGCCCATTGACATATGGTCTTCGTGTACACTACCCCACCTATGAACATTGGCTACTTCGCCATCGCTCTTTTCGTCGTTCAGGCACCCGCCCGGCCGGGGTTCCGGGCCGCGCCTCCACTGTTTCAGCGCTACTGCGGCACGTGCCACAGCCAGGACATCGCGACGCTGCAGGAGTATTCCCCGGAACGGATCTACGAATCGATCACGGTCGGGAAGATGAAGGCCGAGGCCGCGGACATCCCCGACGTTCAAAAGCGACAGATTGCAGAATTTCTCTCTGCCCGTCCGATGGGCAGCGACGAAGCCGGCGACATGAAGAAGATGACGAATCCCTGTCGGGCGAATCCTCCGATGGCCGAGCCTTCGACAGGACCGGCGTGGAATGGCTGGGGCAACGGCGACAGGAACACCCGCTTTCAAACGGCGGCCAACGCGGGCCTCACCGCCGATCAGGTCCCCAATCTCAAATTGAAATGGGCCTTCGGCGTTCCGAAAGCTGCCGAAATGCATTCACAACCCGCGATCGCATCCGGCCGCGTTTTCTTTGGCAGCGATGCGGGATACATCTATTCCCTCGATGCGAAAACGGGCTGCGTCTATTGGTCGTTCCACGCCGATTCGGGCACCCGCACAGCCCCGATCATCGCCCCTATTAAAGGACAGGGCGACACCAGATACGCTCTCTACTTCGTCGACGTTCTTACACGCGCATACGCGCTCAATGCGCAGACGGGCAAACTTCTCTGGAAGACTCGCGCCGGCGCGCACCCTCGCGCGAAGAGCACAGGATCGGCCACGTTATACGACGGCCGCCTTTATGTTCCCATGTCCGCAATGGAAACCACGACCGGCGCGGTCCTCACGTACGAATGCTGTACATTCAGGGGACATGTGACCGCGATTGATGCAAACACCGGCCGAAAACTCTGGACCACGTTCGTCATTCACGACGAACCGAAGCCACGTGGAAAAAATAAAGAAGGCGTCACATTGTGGGGCCCGGCCGGGGGTTCGGTGTGGAACCCGCCGACTGTCGATCCCAGGCGTCACCGCATTTATGTTGGAACCGGAAACGGCGTGAGTGAACCCGCGAGCGCAGGAACTGACTCCGTCATTGCGATGGACATGGACACGGGCAAAATCCTCTGGCAGCACCAGGAATACAAAGGCGATGTGTTCATCAACAACTGCAAGGCGAAAGGCGAGCCCGGCGACAATTGTCCGGAGACGCTCGGTCCCGACTACGACTTCGGGGGTGCCGCATTGATCATGCACACGCTTCCCGACGGCCGCGATGTCATCATCGCCGGCAGCAAAGGCGGTGTGGCCCTCGCGCTGGATCTCGATAAGAACGGCGCCGTGGTGTGGAGAACGAATATCGCCGAGCGGCCACCATCCGCGGCCGGCCTGATTGTCTTTGGGGGCGCATCGGACGGCGAAACCGTTTACTATGGATTGAACCAGCCGGGGGGCGGCGTTGCCGCCATCAAATTATCCGACGGCTCGCGTCCATGGACGGCAAAGATTGCTGCGGCGGGCCCCGGAAATCCTGCTGCAACAACGGCGATTTCAGGCGTCGTCTTCGCCCCGTTCTCCGACGGCACGTTGCGGGCTCTCTCGACAACGGATGGCCGTGTGCTCTGGCAATACAACACGGCGCGCGACTACGAAGCCGTGAATGGCGTTCCGGCAAAAGGCGGGGCCATTAATCAGGCCGGGCCCACCGTCGCGGGTGGAATGCTATTTATAGGATCGGGCTACGGCACAGGAAATACCGGCATGGGTAATGTCCTTTTGGCCTTTGGCCCGGAATGATTAATGACGACTCCAATAATGACGGACCGATTTCAAAGAACAGACGACCTTCGCATCAAAGAGATCAAGGAGCTTCTTTCGCCGGATCAAGTCCGGGGCGAGTTGCCGCTGACCGAGAAAGCCGCAGAGACCACATATGAAGCGCGGCGTGCCGTCCATCGCATCCTGCATGGTGCCGATGACCGGCTGCTCGTGATCGTGGGCCCTTGCTCGATTCACGATCCGAAGGCGGCGCTCGAGTATGCCCGCCAGCTGAAGGGGGAACGCGGCCGCCACCAGGCGGAATTGCTGATTGTAATGCGCGTTTACTTCGAAAAGCCGCGCACAACCGTGGGATGGAAGGGTCTCATCAATGATCCGCATCTCGATGGCAGTTTCCAGATCAACGACGGATTAAAAATCGGACGAAAGCTTCTGCTGGAATTGAACAACTTGGGTATTCCCGCGGGCGTGGAGTATCTCGACGTCATTTCGCCGCAGTACATCGCGGACATCGTGAGCTGGGGCGCCATTGGCGCGCGCACGACAGAAAGCCAGGTGCATCGGGAGCTTGCATCCGGATTGTCGTGTCCGGTTGGATTCAAGAACGGCACGGACGGCAACCTGAAGATCGCGGTCGATGCCATTCGCACATCGCAGCAGCCGCATCATTTCTTATCCGTGACGAAAGCGGGACACTCCGCAATCGTCTCGACGAGGGGCAACGAAGACTGCCACATCATTCTGCGCGGTGGAAAACAACCCAACTACGACGCCGCAAGCGTGGATGCCGCATGCAAGGAACTGGCTGCCGCCGGACTCGCCCAGCATGTGATGATCGATCTGAGTCACTCGAACAGTCAGAAGAACTACTTGCGCCAGGTGGATGTCGGTAAGGAAGTGGCAAGCGAGATCGCGCAAGGCGACGATCGGATCATCGGAGTGATGATTGAGAGTCACTTGAAGGCCGGCCGCCAGGATTTGCTTCCCGGAGAAGAACTCGTCTACGGCCAGAGCATCACGGATGCGTGTATTGGCTGGGAAGAAACCGTCCCGCTCTTGGAGTGCCTCGCTGAAGCCGTGGGGCAGCGCCGCCTTAAAGAAGAAGAAGATTAGCCACAAAAAGGCACAAAAGTCACAAAAAGCTCTTGTGACTTTTGTGCCTTTTTGTGGCTAATCTCTTTTCCTAGGAAGTGGCCCGCACGTACTTATTGAACCAATCCATCGTGCGCTGCCATGCCAGCTTGGCGGACGCTTCATCGTATCGAGGCGTCGTGTCGTTATTGAAGCCATGCTGGGCGCCGGCGTAGATGTACCCTTCGTAGTGCACCTTGTTCGCTTTGAGCGCGGCTTCAAATGCCGGCCAGCCTGCGTCGATACGTTCGTCATTTCCGGCGTAGTGAATCAGCATGTGCGCCTTGATCTTCGCGACATCCGCAGCCGGGGGTTGTGCGCCGTAGAACGGAACGCCCGCGGCCAGACCATCGCCCAGACGAACAGCCAGCGTATTCACGACACCGCCGCCAAAGCAGAATCCGACAGCACCGAGTTTGCCCGTGCTCATC
>Ga0207646_10004367_pt1 | contig 15401 bp, 14 predicted proteins | sample KBSK5502metaG_FD_184343 | JGI IMG/M metagenome (GOLD analysis project Ga0207646, IMG submission 184343) | Corn, switchgrass and miscanthus rhizosphere microbial communities from Kellogg Biological Station, Michigan, USA - KBS K5-50-2 metaG... | ecosystem: Host-associated > Plants > Roots >... | reverse complement strand
GGCGCGGTCGGGACCCATGGTGTAGAACCCGCCGATGGGCAGGAAAGCGACGTCGAACTTGCTCAGCTCGGCGATCACGGCCATGTCGCCGAAGACGTCGGTGTCGCCCGCGAAGTAGACCGTGAACCCGTTCTCGAATTCGATCACCAGCCCGCACGCCTGGCCGCCGTAGATGATCTGGTCGCCGTCGCTGATTCCGCACGAGTGCTCGGCGTGGACGAGCGTGACCTTGATGCCGTCGACCTCGATGGTGCCGCCCTGGTTGCCACCGATCAGCGTCGAGTCGTCGATGCCCTTGGAGCCGAGCCAGTGGGTGATCTCGAAGTTGCTGACGATCTTGGGCTTGTGTGCCTTGGCGATCTCCAGCGCGTCATGGACGTGGTCGAAGTGGCCGTGAGTGATAAGCATGATGTCGCAGCGCTCGACCTTCTTGAGCGACTCCGGCGCCACCGGGTTGTTCATGACCCACGGGTCGATGATGATTTCCTTCCACTTCGCGCTGCGGGCCTTCCACGTCCCGTGCCCGACCCACGTGAAGCTGACCTCAGAGTTCAGCGCCATCCCCCGACTCCTTTCGATGCGTGCTGAAAAGCCGATTCTCCCATACGCCCAAAACGAAGATTCCGATGCCGCCCAACGTCCAGAGATCGGGGAACGGAAGGTCGCACGGCGCGCGGTAGAAGGCGAGAAGCAAGACCGTCATCACGACAAGAGTGCCGACCCTGCGGTGCTCGACCGCACGCACCGCGAGCAGCAGAACGAGGGGCAGCATCGGCAGCCACTGGTAGGGCCAGACCTCGTTCGGGATGAGTGACCCGAGCGCAAACCCAAGCGCCATGCCGTATGGGGCGTTCCACCCGCTGCGCCAAGCGGCCCACACCGCGGCGCCGGCGAACCCGACAGCGCTGGCGTACCCGAGCGCGGACGCGAGCAGAGGAAGGTGCAGAGGCAGGGTGACGCTGACCAGGCCGCCGTTGGCGCCGGGCAGGAGGTACGGCTCGCCCCCGATCGCCCGGTCGAGGAGGGAGCGGACCGAGTCGTACCCACAGCTCGCGTTGTGCGAGCCGAGCGAAGCCAGCAGGACGTGCTGGTAGTAGAAGACTGTGCCGCCCAGGCCGAGCGGGATGAAGCTCACCGCCGTGGCCACCACCAGGACGGCAGCGAGGATCACCGCGTAGCGCACGCGGTGCGCGGGCCGGGGTCCGATCACCATCGCCGCCGGGTAGTACTTGAAGACCGAGGCCAGGCCGCCCAGGGCTCCCGCGAGGCTCGGCCGGGTGGACTCGAACCAGATCGAAGCCATGGCGGCGAGCAGGGTGACGCCCCCGCGCTGGCCGGCGCCCACGTCCGCGAAGAGCGGCGGAAAGTAGGCCGCCACCAGCCAGAACACCGGTCCGGCGATCCGATTCCGGGTCGCGGCCACGCGGTAGAGCAGCAGCAGGCCGCCCAGCAGCGCGAGGGCATCGACCACCGTCCACACCTGGATGCCGACGGCTTTGGGCAGGAACGCCACTGGCACGGCGAGCAGCGCGACCGCCGGCGGGCTGACGAACGCGTAGAGGGTTCCGGGTGGGGCGATGACGTGGGTCAGGGCCAGGTACTGCGCGGCCTGGTCGTACATGTGGGACGGGTTGGTCAGGTAGGCGTGCGCGCCTTCCCACATGCCCTCCGCGTCGGGGCGCTTCGAGCTGAGGATCGTGAGGACGATGACGCGCAGCGCGAAGACGACCGACAGCGTCCAGTACATCGCCGGCCGCGACAGCAGGTCGGCGGCCGCGCGGCGCACGGCGCCTACGATATTCGGTTATGGCCACTCGCAAAGCCAAGAGCCTCTCGCCGGTGCGGCGCAGCGTGCCCGACCTGCAGGGCGTCGAAGCGCCTCAGCGAGAGAACGCATCCGTCTCCGAGCAGAAGATCAACCAGTACCGCAAGCGCCGTTACCAGGCGCTCCACTCCGAGACCGCGGCCGCCAACAAGCGCCGCGCCGCGGGCAAAGCCACCGCTCGCGACCGCATCGAGATGCTTCTCGACGAGAGCTCGTTCGTTGAGCTCGACCTCTTCGCGACGCACCGTGCTCACGGCTTTGGGATGGAGGACAGGCGCATTCCCGGCGACGGCGTGGTCGCAGGCTTCGGCGAGATCGACGGCCGTGCCGTGGCCGTTTACGCGTACGACGCCACCGTCTTCGGCGGGTCGCTCGGCGAGGTCACGGCCGAGAAGATCGTCAAGGTCCAGGAGCTGGCCCTGCGCAATCGCGTGCCCATCATCGGCATCAACGACTCGGGCGGCGCGCGCATCCAGGAAGGCGTGGTCGCGCTGGCGGGTTACGCGGACATATTCTTCCGCAACGTCCGGTCGTCCGGTGTGATCCCGCAGATCAGCGTGATCGCCGGGCCCTGCACCGGGGGCGCGGTCTACTCGCCCGCGATCACCGACTTCATCTTCATCGTCGCGGGCCAGGGGTACATGTTCATCACCGGGCCGGAGGTCATTCGCGTGGTCACGGGCGAGGCGGTCTCCTTCGATGAGCTCGGCGGCGGGGACGTGCACAACGCCACGTCTGGCGTAGCCCACTTCCTCCCCCAGAGCGAAGAGGAGTGCGCCGCGGGCGTGCGCAGGCTCCTGTCGTACCTCCCCTCCAGCAACAACGAGCGGCCGCCCTACGTGCCGACCTCTGACGACCACGAACGCGCCGACCCCGAGCTGCAGACCATCGTGCCGGAGGCGCCGAACAAGCCGTACGACATGCGCGAGCTGGTGTCGCGAGTGCTCGACGACCGCGATTTCTTCGAGGTGCAGCCGTTCTTCGCCAAGAACATCGTCGTCGGCCTCGGCCGGCTCGGCGGGCATGTGGTCGGGATCGTGGGCAACCAACCGAAGTTCCTGGCCGGCGCCATCGACATCAACGCCTCGGTGAAGGCCGCGCGGTTCATCCGGTTCTGCGACGCGTTCGGCATCCCGATCGTCTCGTTCGTCGACGTCCCGGGCTACCTGCCCGGACGCGACCAGGAGCACGGCGGCATCATCCGCCACGGCGCCAAGCTCCTTTACGCGTACGCCGAGGCGACGGTGCCGAAGCTCGCCGTGATCACGCGCAAGGACTACGGCGGCGCTTACACGGTCATGTCACCGAAGCAGATGGGCGCCGACCTGAACCTCGCCTGGCCAACTGCCGAGATCGCCGTGATGGGGCCCGACGCCGCCGTCAATATCATCTACAAGCGCGACCTGGCGAGCGCCCCCGACCCTGTGGCCCGGCGGGCGCAGCTGGTGGCCGAGTACACGGCGCGTTTCGCCAACCCTTACGTGGCCGCCGAGCGCGGCTACATCGACGACGTCATCGAGCCGCGCGAAACCCGACGGTCGCTGATCCGCGGCCTGGAGCTGTGCCTGCGCAAAACTGTGGAGCGGCCGCCCCGCAAGCATGGAAACATCCCGCTCTAGAAGCCGGGAGGCTTAACGCAACGCCAACTTCCGTTGACCGAGAATCGTCCCTTTTCGGAAGCTAGATGGATGTCGACTGAACCCGATGCGCTTGTCGCGTTGTCCGCGGCGATTGTCATCGAGCCACCCCCATTTGTCGTCGTCTCCCAGTGCCCGATTCCATCGAGCGTCGCCCCGTTTGGCGTGCTCGTGGGATCGTCCCCGAGCTTGCCGGCGGCAACGGTTTCAGGCTTGTCATCGCCGAAGGCGATAAGTAGCTGAACCGGCATCGAACCGACCCGCAGGTTGATCGGCTCTGCCAGTCCCGCCGAGTAGCGGCTGTTGGCCGCTGCTTTGGTGCATGCCGCCGCCGCCGTCGAGCAGTAGACGTGTCCGGTGATCGCGCCTTTGAACGTGAGGTCTTGCTTCTCGGCGGCTGGGCAGGATGCGCCGCCGATGATGACATTTGCCGCGGGCGTCGCCGCCACGGACGTGCTGCCACACGCCACCATCAGCAGCGGAGCTATGAACAGGACTGCCGCGCGGCGTGCGATCAAGTCGCCGGTTTCGGCGGCGCCGTATGCAGGGCCGAGCGGCGCAAGCGGTCGGCTTGGTGGCAGAAGTCGTCAACCGTCGCTATGAGCTCGGCATGCGACCAGGTGAGTGGTGACACGGACAGGGGCGCGCCGCTGTTCGGGTCGAGCTGCTCGGAGAGCAGGCCGCCCGGCAGCTGGTGGGCCACGACCCAGTTGATGATGTCGCGCGCCGGCTTCAGGTCGTGGGTCGTCTTGGCGGTGGCGATGTGCCACTGGGCCATCCACAGAGTGCAGATGAACCAGGGGTTGCCGGGGACGCGGCTCGTGTCCTTCTCGATCCGGAAGTAGTAGTCGTCCTTGTAGCGGGCGATGCCCCCGGCGGCCGCCTTGTTGGCGAGCTGGTCGCGGATCGCCTCCATGGTGTCGGCCACCCGCGACTCGTCGGCCGAATACATGCCGAACCGCCACAGGCCGCAAATTGCGCTGTCGATGACCATGTCCACGGTCAGCGTGCCGTCGTCCTCGACCGCGATCCTCCGTGCGAAGCGGCCGAGCTCAGGACTGTAGAGGTGGGTGTCCGCCGCCTCGCGCAGGCGATCCGCCGCATCTCGGTAGCGGACGAGTGCGGGCATGTCGCCGAACAGCTCGGCGAACCTGCGCGCCGCGTCGAGTCCAGCCCACACGGCGCCCACGGTGAAGGCGTGCACGCCCCAGCGCTCCTCCCACAGGTCCCACGACGGGTTGATCAGGCCGTTGCGATCGTCGACGTAGCCCACCATCCAGTCCGCCGCGGGCAGGATGAGGGTCGAGTAGAGGCCGACGATGAAGTCGAGGTTGCGGTGGATCTGGTAGTGCTGCCACAGGGCCCACAGCACGAGCCCGGTCTCGTCCTCCTGGATGGGCAGCGTGCGCACGCCGTGGCTGTCGATCCAGGGCAACCAGGAGCTCCCGGGCAGCCCGTACGGCGTGTACTTGTGGAGGAAGAATCCCTCCTCCACCAGCGACTGCTGGCAGAAGGTGAAGAACTGGCGCGTCACGTCCTCATGGCCCGAGCGGTCGAGCGCGTTGGCGACGATCGCGCCGTCACGCGGCCAGGCGTAGGCGTACGTGTCGCGAGCGAACTTGGTGATGTCGAAGTCGGTCGCGGCGATGATCGCTCCGTGGTTGTCGACGTGACTCCGCGCGGTGAGGATGCTGCGGCGGTACAGGTCGGTCACCTCAGTGCCAAGCTCCTCGTCGATGTGCCGGTGGTCCTTCTCGGACCAGACCTGCCAGTACGTCGCGGTGCGACCTCGGTAGGTCTCGGAGCCCTTGCCGACGATGAGCTCCTGGCCGAAAGCGGTGACCTCGCTGAGCCGGTGGCCCATGCAGACCCAGTGCGTCACCAGCTTCGGCTCGCCCGGAACCGCGGGCCCGAGCTCGAACCCGATCGTGCAGTCGACCGAGCCCTGCTCGATGGGATTCCTGCCCAGCACCCCGTCCTCCGCGTCGACCCACGTGCCCGCGGCGCCGTTGCCCTTCTTGCCGTTGGCCCAGGTCGAGATGCCGAACTCCGGTCCCGAGGTGCCTCCCAGCAGGAAATAGCGGTTTGCCTTGTAGGCGATCACGCCGCGATGCCGAGGTTCGTAGGCGACTGTGTTTCCGATGTCGGAGCCCTCGATGTACCAGTCGTAATGAAAGAAGACGCGACCGACCTTGAAGCCCGACGGGCTCACCACCTCCACCGTGCGGATGAACCAGTCGCGGGCCATGTCGACGAAATCCTCGAAGTTGACGGTGATGCCGAGCCTGGGGTGCTTCATGGTCACGTTGGTGACGAGGGAGTCCTTCGCGTAGCGCAGCTCGCGGTCCCAGGCCGGGTCGTCCACCCAGGCGAACTGGCCGTCGATGAAGAAGCCCGTGCGGCACGGGTTCCCCATCGTCTGGTTGGTGTCGCCGACTCGCGGGTAGTACAGGTCGCGAACCGTGTAGGTTCCGTCGAAGCCCACGAGCACGCTGCCGTTGCCGATGACGATGCTCCTGGGCATTCTTTGCGGCTGAATCGTAGTGATCGGCCCTCGGGTTCGCTCGTCCTTAACAGGCGGGGTTCTCAGGTGCGCTTGGCGGCGCATAGAATCGTCGAGAACCCGTCCCCGCAAACATCGGAGCCAACGTCTTGAACAATTCCAACGGTTCGTTCAGCCCACCGATCCGCATCCTCGCCACCCGCCGGCGCCGCCGTACCGTCGCCGCCAGGCTCAGGTCCGGCGTGCTGGAGCTCATGGTCCCCGAGTCAATGCCGCTGGCCGAGCGCGAGCGCTGGGCAGAGGCGATGCGCCAGCGCCTCGAGCGCCGGCTGAAGCGCTCCCTGCCCACCGACGAGCGACTCGAGCGGCGCGCCCGGGCGCTCAACGACCGGCTGTTCGGCGGCAGGCTGCGGTGGACCTCGATCGGCTTCGGCGAGATGACGCGGCAGTGGGGCAGCTGCGCGTTCACGGTGGGCGAGATACGCATCGCGAACCGGGCCGCCAGGCTGCCCGACTGGGTGCTCGACTACCTGCTCGTCCACGAGCTGGCCCACCTCGAGCACAGTGACCACGGCGCCGGATTTCACGAGATGGAGGATCGCTACCCGCTGACGGAGAGGGCGAAGGGCTACCTGCTGGCCCTAGACAACGCGACGGAGGTTGACGCCTAGGGCGTCAGGACGATCTTCGTGGCCTCGCGGGCGTTGAACATGCGGTACGCCTCCTCCGCCTCCTCCAGCTTCATGCGATGGCTGATGATCACGTCAGGCTTGAGCCGGCCGGCTGCAATCAGGTCGAGCAGCGGCCGCATGTAGGCCTGCACGTTGCACCACCCGGCTCGGAACGTGAGGGACTTCATCCAGACGTCGAGATAAGGAAAATCGCCAACGACGACGCTGGGCACGCCGACCATCGACACCGTGCCGCCACCGCGAACGACGGCGAGGGCGGTTTCGACCGCTGGTGCGGCACCGACGCATTCGATGCTCGCGTCGGCGCCGAGGCCGCCGGTCTGGGCGTGAATCGCCTCGACCGGGTGTACCGACTTGGAGTTGATAGGGATGCCGCCAAGCCCCTGGGCGATCTCGAGGCGCGAGTCGACCATGTCAATCACGAAGGTCCGAGCCGGGCCGAAGAGGCCGGCGCACATCGTCGCCATCAGTCCGACCGGGCCGGCGCCGACGATGGCCACGACGTCACCGGGCTTGATCTCGGCCCGCTCGGCACCGAAATATCCAGTGGCCAGGATGTCGCCGACGAAAATGGCCTGCTCGTCGGTCATGCCGTCGGGAATTGGCTCCATGGAGTTGTCCGCCAGTGGAACCACGACGTACTCCGACTGGCCGCCGCCAAGCGACCCGTAGTACTCGCCGAATCCGAAGGTGGCCTTGTCGATGCATTGGCTGAACCAGCCCTTGCGGCAGTAGGCGCAGTGCCCGCAGGACGTGAAGAAGCTCGAAACCACGCGGTCGCCAGGCTTGAAGCGGATGACCTCGCTGCCCACGTCTTCGACCACGCCTACGAACTCGTGGCCGAGCACGGCACCCTGGTTGATTGGGACGTTGCCGTGGTAGATGTGGAGGTCCGACCCGCAGACGGCGCCAAGCGTGATCTTCACCAGCACGTCGCGGGAGTCCCTGATCGAAGGCTTGGGAACCTCGACGAGCTTGACGTCTCCGACGCCCTGGAAGCTGAGCGCCTTCATCGCCGCGATTGTAGGCGCGGTCGCAAGATCCTCGCCGTGCGACCGCGCCTCTACGTCCGCCCATAAGCTAGCCACGTGCGCCTGAAGGGATCAGTCGTCGTGATCACCGGCGCCTCGAGCGGCATCGGCGAGGCCTCGGCGCTGGCCTTCGCCCGCAAGCGCGCCAACCTGGTCCTCGGCGCGCGCCGCCTCGACCAGTTGAACGCCGTCGCCCAGAAGTGTCGCGAGCGCGGCGCGCCCGAGGTGACCGTCAGGCGGCTGGACGTCGGCCAGCGCACCGAGGCGCGCGCCTTCGTGGCCGCCGCGCTGCGCGACCACGAGAGGATCGACGTACTCGTCAACAACGCCGGCATCGGCTGGATGGGCCGCCTGCACGAGATGAACGACGAGAAGGTCGACGAGCTGGTGGCCACCAACCTGAAGGGCATGATCACCACGACGCAGGCCGCGCTCCCGTCGATGCTCACGCGCGGTCGCGGGGTGATCATCAACGTCTCGTCGGTGCTCGGCTTCCGCGCCGCGCCATACTCAAGCGTCTACTCGGCCACCAAGCACGCTGTCGTCGGCTTCTCGCATGCGCTGCGCGGAGAGCTGTCCGGCACCGGCGTCAAGGTCTGCGTCGTCTACCCGGCCAGCACGGAGACCGAATTCTTCGCCGAGACCGAGGCGCCCATCGGCCCCCAGTACCCCGCCTGGTGGGTCGCCAACGCCATCGTGCGGACGGCGCGGTTTCCGCGCCGCGACGTGATGGTGCTGCCGTACCGGTTCGTGCACATGACGGAGCCTTTCGTGGGCGGCCTGCTCGACCACGCGCTCGGGGAGGCGCGGCGCAAGAAGTCGCCCAACCTCATTGGCACCGGCCTGCCTCCGGCTGTCGAAGAGCCAACTACTCCTGCCAGGCCGCCAGGAGCTCCTCCAGGCGCTGCGCGTTCTTGACCGAATAGTTCGAGTAGTTGTTGTTCATGATCGCGTGGACCTGCTTGGCCGAGCGCTCCATCTCCTTGATCCGCGGCACCCACTCCGCGAGCTCGGCCTCCGCGTAGTCGTACCGGAAGCGCACGTTCGGCGGGGCGCCTTTGAGGTCCCAGTTGGCGTGGTTGCGGCCGTGGAACCGAACGACGGCCAGGCTGCCCGAGGTGACCTCGTGGACGGCGGGCATGCTCGTGTCGTGCCCCTCCGGCGCGTCCACCGCGACGTAGGGGATGTCGCGCGAGCGCAGGAACCCGAGGGTGCCGTCGAGGTGACTCGCGTCGAGCCACGCCGGCTTGCGAAACTCGACCGCGATCGGAAACCCGTACATACGCTCCTGAACCTGCTCGACGTAGGCCAGCGAGCGCGACGACGGCATGAACCAGCGCGGGAACTGGAAGAACACCGCGCCCAGCCGGCCGGCCGCACGCAGAGGCTCCAGGGCGACCTTGAATCGCTCCCACGCCTCGTCGACCAGCTCGGCCGGCAGCTGGTCGACGTAGATGTTCTTCTCGCGCAGGTTGTCGGGCAGCTCCGCTCGCAGGTCGGGAGGCAGGGCCATCGCCTTGGTCGGGTGGTTGGTGAAGAGCGAGAAGGACTTGACGTCGAAGAGGAATCCCGCCGGCGTGCGCGCAGCCCAGCGCTCGGAGTTCTCCGGTTTCGGCATTCCGTAGTAGGTGGTGTCCGCCTCCACCAGGGAGAACTGCGAGGCATAGAAGCCCAGCCGCTCCTCGGGCGAGGTGACGCCCATCGGATAGAAGAGCTTCGAGTCGATCAGCGACTTGTCGATCCAGCCCGCAATCCCGCAACGAATCGCCATTTCGCGGACTATGATCCGCCGCGACCGTGGTTCGCTTCCTGCGCTACTGGTACACCTACCGCACGTTCGTGGCGGTCCTGCTCGGCCTCGCCGTGAGCGGCAGCATGTTCTGGCTGTACACGCAGCAGGTGATCGGCGACGCGGGGGGACCGACTGGGCTCAACATCTCGGTCCACCCCGAGGACCGGCTGATGGCGGGCGGCGGAGGGCCATACCCGACTGATCCGAACATCGAGATCGTAGGCATCGACGACAGCAGCGTGAACAGCATCGGCACCTTTCCATTCACCCGCGACAGGTACGCCCAGGCGCTGCAGAACCTGGAGAAGGCCGGGGCGGCGGTGGTCGCTTTCGACGTGGGTTTTCCAGACCCGCGCGACAACAACGACAAGACGCTGGCCACGGCCCTGAAGGACGCCACGATCCCCGTGGTGCTGGCTTACGGCGGCAGCAACACGCACCCCGCCGACGGCAAGTTCGTCCAGCACGACCTGGTCGACCAGATACCGCTCAAGCAGTTCTGGTGCGCCGACGCGAACACCAGCAAGAACGTCCCTTGCCAGCAGCCCTACAAGAACGTGCTCCTGGCCTCGACCGACGTACACCCTGACCCGGACGGCGTCCTGCGCCGGATTCCCATGTTCGTCGAGCCGCTGTGCTTCGCCAAGCAGACCTGCAGCGTCGCGACTCTCAACCCGCTGAGCTTCGCCGCTTACCGCGCGTTCGTCCTGCAGAGCGACTTCACGAGCGGCCCGACCTTGCAGGAGAGCAGCGGAGATGCCACGTTCGGCACCGCGTGGCCTCAGCCCATGCCGGTGGACAGCACGGGCTCCGCGATCATCAACTACTCCGGCCCGCCAGAGAACTACAAGGCGCACCACCAGTACGTCTCCTTCGGCGATGTCGTATCCGGCACTTTCCAGGACGACGCCGTGAAGGGGAAGATCGTCCTGGTCGGCGACTACTTCCTGACCGGGGTCAACGACCAGGTCCTGGCCACCACGAGCGCCGGCGCGGGCGGCGCCCAGATGGCCGGCGTCGAGATGCACGCCAACGTGCTGCAGATGCTTCTCGGCGCTCCGCCGAAGTTCCTCACTCACGAACCGCCGCTGGTGGTCTTCCTGATCCTGCTGCTCAGCGGCCTGCTGATGGCCTTCCTAGTGGCCCGCGTCTCAGTCGCCTGGGGATTCCTCGCCACCGTGCTCACGCTCGTCGTGTTCACCGTCGTCGTCGCCGCGATCGCCGCCAACGGCAGCCTGGTGCCCGACCTCTTCCATCCCTGGATGACCATCGGCCTGGTGTATACGGGCGTCACCGCGTACCGATTCCTCTACGAGGACCGCGAGCGGCGCAAGGTCACGTCCATCTTCGGCCAGTACCTGAAGCCCGAGATCGTGGCCCAGCTGGCCAGGCACCGCGGGGGCGTCGAGGACATCATGCGAGGCGGCGAGCGTCGTGACATCACCCTGCTGTTCGTCGACGTGCGCGGTTTCACGTCGATGTCGGAGTCGATGGCGGCCGAGGACGTGACCACTCTGATCCAGATGTACCTGGACCACCTGAGCGGGATCATCTTCACGTGGGACGGGACGATCGACAAATACGTCGGCGACGAGATCGTCGCGTTCTGGAACGCGCCCCGCGACCAGCCCGACCATGCGCTGCTGGCGGTGCGGTGCGCGTACGACCTGATCAACCGCGCGCCTGAGCTGCAGCACAAGCTGCTCGAGACGGGCCTGCCTCCGATTCGCTGGGGCATCGGCGTCAACACGGGTCCGGCCGTCGTCGGCAACATGGGCTCGCGCAGCCGCCTCCAGTACACGGCGCTCGGCGACACGGTCAACACCGCGGCTCGCTTCTGCGCCAACGCGCCGGCGTTCCACCTGCTGATCGGCCAGCCGACCTACGACCACTGCCGCGACTTCATCGCGGTCGACATGGTCCCGGGCGTACAGCTGAAGGGAAAGTCGGCCGAGACGTTCCGCATCTATCAGGTGACGGCGATCCGCGAGAGCACGACGTCGCCGTGGGTCCAGTTCCCGACCGAGATGGCGGCCGAGGCACACCAGCAGTTCACGCAGCAGTTCACCCAGAAGACGATCCTCGCGGCCTCGAACCTCGGTTCGCGCGACCTCCTCGTCGGCACGGAAGCCGAGCAGGCGCTCGCGGGACAGGCGGCCGGGACGGACGGGCACGATGGAGCCGGCGAGTAGCTAGCGAACCACCAGTGCGATTGCGGCTGAGGCGATCGGCAGGCACAAGACCAGCAGGCTCAGGCAGCCCATGGAGGACTTCTTGACCGCCGGCCTGACCGGCGGCGTCGGGTTGTAGACCGCCTGGATCGGCGGCGGCGAGCCGCTCAGCATGGCCATGGCCGGCAGAGTGCCCGACGGCAGTGTGGTCCCGGCCACGCCCGGCACCATCTTGGTCAGGTCGGCGCCCGGCTCGAGGCTGCGCTGCCAGCCCGGAGAGAGGCGGTCGGCCACCTTGGACACCGCCTCGTCGAACTCCTGTCCACTCTGATATCGATCCTCGGGCCGCTTCGACAGCGCCTTGAGGATGACCTCCTCCAGCCGCATGTCCAGGCCGGGCTTGTGCACCGAAGGCGGTTTGGGCGGCGCCTGCACGTGCTTGGCCATCAGCGTGAACGGCCCGTCCGCCTCGCTGGCCGTGAACGGCGGCTGGCCGACGATCAGCTCGTAGAACATGATCCCCGCCGAGTAGAGGTCGCTCCGACCGTCCACCTTGCTCGAGGCGACCTGCTCCGGCGACATGTACTGCGGCGTGCCGACCGTGGTCCCGGTCTTGGTCGCGGTCTGGCCCGGCGCCACCGAGTCGTCGGTCAACCGGGCGATGCCGAAGTCGGCCACCTTGACCGCGCCCTCGTCGGAAAGCAGCACGTTCTCAGGTTTCATGTCGCGATGCACGATCGCGTGCCGGTGGGCGTAGTCCAGCGCCTGCAGCACCCCGTGCATGACGGCGAAGACCTGCGGCATCGGGACCTCGCCGCGATTGAGCCAGTCGCGCAGCGAGCGGCCGCGCACGAACTCGAGCACGATGTAGTTGGCGGCGCCGATCTGCTCCAGGTCGTGGACCTGCACCAGGTTCGGATGGCTGGTCCGGGCCATGACCTGCGCCTCCTGGAGGAAGCGCTTGAGCGCGGTCGGGTCGGCGGCGGCCGAGGGCACGAGCTCCTTGATGGCGACCTCTCGGCCCAGGCCGGGCTGCTCGGCCAGGTAGACGGCACCCATGCCGCCCCGGCCCAGCTCGCGCTTGACTATGTACTTGCCGATCCGCCGCTCCGCCCCCGGAGAGGCGGGCGGCGGCGTGGTGGGCGTCTCGCTGTAGACCGGCATCATCCGCATCGTGGCCGCGTCCTGGCCGGGGAAGGTGCTCGCCGGGTCCGGGGGCGTGGACGCGACTGAGGAAGGCGCCTGCGGGATCACCTCAGGAGGTGGGATCGCCTGCTCGCCGGGCGTCGGCGGCAACGCCGGGTCCGGCCCATTTCCCCCACCCTGACCGTCATCGGTCATTTCGCCCGGAGACTAGCAGAGTAATTCCCGGACGGGGCCCGGCCTTCGAACTTGTTTCAACTATGGCGTTTTGACGGCATTCAACCGATAATCGGCGCGCACATCGCCCGCGCTTCATAGGAGGAGTTCAATGTCACAGATGCCGCCCCCGCCCCCCCCGGGTCAGCCCGCAATGGGTGGGAGCCCTGCGGTGGGGAGCAACAAGAACCTCTACACGATCCTTGCCTGGGCACTGTTCCCGCCGATCGGCAGCCTCATCTTTCTTTTCGTAGGCAAGGACGACCCGGACGTCAAGAACAACGCCGCTCAGGCGTTCGTGATCCACGGTGGGGCGTTCATCGTCTGGATCATCGCGGTCATCATCGGGACGTTCACGCTCGGGATCCCCGTACTCATCTGGGACGTCGTCTGGTTCGTGATCTGGCTCGTCGGCCTGATCCTCGCCCTCCAAGCGGGGGGCAAGCGGGTCAGCTTCCCGGTCCTCGGCCCCATGGTCGCGTCTTACGTGCCCATGGTGGAGGGCTGGGCCAAGTAAGCCCACATCACGACTTTCTCAGAAGGCCTCGCGCAAGCGGGGCCTTTCTTTTTTAACTCCCTCTCCCCGCAGGGGAGCGATCAATAAGGCCAATCCTGGTCGCGCTTGCGCGCAGGGCTGGGGTGAGGGCGATCAGTCTTCCTCTTTCAGCTGCGCGATCGCCCGCTGGATGCCGTCTTTGAGCTCGTCGCGCTCGGTCCTCAGAAGGTTGACCTCGGCGCGGGTGTCATCGAGCTGCGTGCGCAGGCGGGTCAGCTCCGTCTGCAGCTGCGCGACTCGCGGATCCGGACCGCCGGCGCTGCCCTTGGCGTCCTCCATCTCGATGCGCGCGCGCTCGAGCGCGACCTTCAGCTCCCGCCTCTCGGACAGGAGCTGCTGGACGAGCGAGTCAGCCGGCTTGGCCGGCTCTTTCGACATAGCGGCAGAGCCCCGGTTGAAACTCGCGGAGCCGCAGGTGCTCCATCTCGCCGCGAAGGTAGCGGGCCTTGCGCTCGAGGCTTCTGATCCCGGTCAGCTCCTCGAACGGGAAGCGGTAGAGCTTGCCGGAGTCGACCAGCAGGCAGACCTCGAGCTGCTCGCCGTCCGCCTCGAGGACCTTTTTGTAGCAGGGCACCGTGCGCCGGGCGATCTCCATCTTCTGGAAGCCGCCGACCCTGCCCGCGAGCACGTCGATGGGGGAGCGCATGGATTCGGTGATGTAGATGCTAAGCCAGCAACGAGAGCTGTTCGGGCTCGGGCGGCGGCTGGAGACGCACCCGCCGGCGGTCGCGCACCCCGTGCTTCTCCCGCAGCTTCGCGACCTGGCCGAGCGGTCCGTCCGTGAACGACGAGGGCAGGTACGCGCGGTCGCGATAGGCGCGCTCGTAGCGCGGGACGAGCTCGGGCCAGTGGCGCGCCAGGACCGTCATGAAGTGCTGGCGTGTGCCGTCGCGGAGGTGAAGCATGCCGGCCCACAGCCCGGTCGCACCTGCCTCGCGCGCGGCCTTGACGACCGCCTCCAGCCGGTCCGGGCGGTCCGACAGCCCCGGCAGGATGGGAGCCATGCCGACGTTCGCCTTGATGCCGGCGCCCACCAGCTTTTCAATGGCGCGCAGCCGCTGCTGAGGCGGCGCGGTGCCGGGCTCGGTCTTGCGCCAGAGGTCGAGGTCGACGGTCGGAATGCTGAAGGTGATGGACAGCTCAGCGCGCCGCGCCAGCTCGGTGAGGACGTCGATGTCGCGGACGATCATGGGCCCGCGGGTGATCATGCCGGTCGGGTTGGAGAAGTCGCGCAGCGCCTCGAGGCACTTGCGCGTGAGCTTGAACTTTCCCTCCGCCGGTTGATAGGGGTCGGTGGCCGCTCCGATCACGACGGTGTCCTTGTGCCACGAGCGCTTCCCCAGCTCAGAGCGCAGCACCGCCGCGACGTTGATCTTTACCCGAATGGAGCGCCCGTAGCGATCGTCGAAGGGCCGGTCGGCGCGGAGCTCGTAGGCGCGCACGTAGCAGAAGGCGCAGCGGTGCTCGCAGCCCATGTATGGGTTGAGCGACCAGTTGAAGCCCATGCCCTTGACCGGGTTGAGGGCCGACTTGCACAGGATCTCTTCGTAGCGGACATCCGCGCGGCGGGGCTCCAGGGCTTCCATCCGATCATGCTAGAACAAATGTTCGTCGCCTGAAAGGGGTCCTGGAGCCGGCACTCGGAGCCTGGCGACGTCGAAGATGGGTCCGGGAGCCGGCCCTCCGCCCTACGCGGGCTTCTTTCGGCGATTCCCCGGGCGGGTCGTCGACGACGGGCAGAAGTCGTTCAGCACGCACTCCTCGCACTTCGGCCGCCGGGCGATGCACACGCGCCGGCCGTGCAGGATCAGCCGCAGCGACAGCCCAGTCCACTC
>Ga0207646_10004366_pt1 | contig 15402 bp, 14 predicted proteins | sample KBSK5502metaG_FD_184343 | JGI IMG/M metagenome (GOLD analysis project Ga0207646, IMG submission 184343) | Corn, switchgrass and miscanthus rhizosphere microbial communities from Kellogg Biological Station, Michigan, USA - KBS K5-50-2 metaG... | ecosystem: Host-associated > Plants > Roots >... | reverse complement strand
GGCGCAGATCCTCGCGCTTCTCGACAAGCTGCGGCGCGAGATCGGGATGGGCGTGCTGTTCATCACCCACAATCTGGGCGTCGTCGCCGAGATCGCCGACCGCGTCGTCGTCATGTACAGCGGGCGGGTGGTCGAAGAGGGTGACGTCCATCAGTTGTTCAAGCGACCCCGGCATCCCTACACACGCGGCCTCCTCGAGTGCCTGCCCCGGCGTGCGCTCGACGACGAATCCGCGATGGCGCGCCGGCGACTGAACGCGATTCCCGGTCAGGTTGCGAGTCCGCTCGACCCGCTGCCCGGCTGCGCGTTCGCTCCACGCTGCGAGCTCGTGCTGCCCGAATGCTCGGCCGCGATGCCGCCGCTCGCGGAGCTCCCCGCAGGCCAGCGCTCGCGCTGCATCCGCTGGGAGATGCTGTGAGCGCGTCCTTGAGTCGTCAGGAATCGAGCGCGCCGATGCTGGCGGTCCGCGGCCTCAAGAAATACTTCGGCCACGGCGATCGCCCGGTGCGGGCCGTCGACGATGTCAGTTTCGAGATTGCGAAAGGCGAGGTGCTGGGCCTCGTCGGCGAATCGGGCTCGGGCAAGAGCACCATCGGGCGTTCGGTCCTGAAGCTGATCGACCCGAGCGCCGGCGAAGTTTGGTTCGAGGGCTCCGATCTCGCGCCGATGTCCTCGCGTGAAATGCGTCCCTACCGCCGTCGCCTGCAGATCATCTTCCAGGATCCGTACGCGAGCCTCAACCCGCGCCGGCGTGTCGGCGATACGCTCGATGAAGCGATGGCCACGCACGGCCTCCACCCAGGCGCCGCGCGCGGGAAGCGGATCGCGGAGCTACTGTCGCTGGTGGGTCTCGCGCCCGAGCACGCGCGGCGTTTTCCGCACGAATTCTCCGGCGGGCAGCGGCAGCGGATCGGCATCGCGCGCGCGCTTGCCGTCGAGCCGCAATTCATCGTGGCCGACGAGCCGGTGTCCGCGCTCGACGTCTCCATTCAGGCGCAGGTCATCAATCTGCTCTCCGACTTGCGCGAGCGCTTCGGCCTCACGATGCTCTTCATCTCGCACGATCTCGACGTCGTCGAATATCTGTGCGACCGCATCGTCGTGCTCTATCTCGGCAAGGTGATGGAAGTCGCGCCTGCGAAGGAGCTGTACAAGGCGCCCAAGCATCCTTACACGGAAGCGCTCCTCGCAGCGTCACCGCGGCCGGACCCGGACGCGCGCCGCGACCGCCGTCTGCTCGAGGGGGATATCCCGAGCCCCGTCGATCCGCCATCGGGCTGCGTTTTCCGCACCCGTTGTCCGTACGCGCTGGACGCGTGCGCCGCGGCAGTGCCAGCATTGCGCGAAGTGGCGCCGGGCCGCTTCAAGGCCTGCATCCGCGACGATATTCTCTGAAGGCCCATGATGAACCTCGATCCCATCCTTTCCGAAACGCTCGACGCCGCGACCAAGGGCTATCCGCTGTCCAGCCCCGCGCTGCCGATCTCCGCCCTCGGCGCGCAGCGCTGGAGCGTGCTCGCGGGCGACTTGCCGCTGCCGCTGGCGGTGATTCGCGATTCGGCGCTCGCACACAATCATGCCTGGATGCGTGACTTCACCGCGTCGACCGGCGTGCTTCTGGCGCCGCACGGCAAGACGACGATGGCGCCGCAGATCTTCGCGCAACAGCTCGCCGCGGGCGCCTGGGGGATCACGGTGGCCAACGTGCAGCAGCTCGGCATCTGCGTGCGCTTCGGCGTGCGTCGCGTCATCATGGCCAACCAGCTGCTCGGTGCGGCCGAGGTCGGAACCGTAATCCGTTTGCGCGAAGAGCATCCGGACCTCGAGTTCCATTTCCTCGTCGATTCGCAGGCGCAACTGGCGGCGATCGAAGACATCGCCACATCTGTAGGTGCGAATTCATTCGCACGGGCCCAGCCCGTGTCGCGGAAGCTCACCGCGCTGGTCGAGCTGGGCGTCCCGGAAGGCCGCACCGGTGCGAGGACGTTCGACGAGGCGCTCGCGGTCGCGCGCGCCGTCGCGGCGAGCAAGGCCGTCGCGCTGTCCGGCCTCGAATGCTACGAAGGGCTGCAGGTCACGGGCGACTCGGGGCGCGACCAAATCGTCGTGGCCGGGCTGATGCGGCGGCTGCACGACGTCGCGCTTGCCTGCGACCGCGAGGGACTCTTCGCCGGTCCGGCGATCATCCTCACCGCGGGCGGCTCGGCCGCATTCGACATCGTCGCGCGCGATTTGCCGATGCAACTTTCCAAGCCGGTGCTGACGATTCTGCGCAGCGGCTGTTACGTCACACACGATTCGGGTTTCTACAACCGCATGCTGGAAGGCGTGAAAGCGCGCAGCGGCGCCGCCTGGCAATCACGCCGGGGCCTGCAACCGGCGCTCGAAGTCTGGTCGCGAGTGCAATCCTGTCCCGAACCGGGATTGGCGATCCTCACCATGGGCAAACGCGACGCGTCGTTCGACCTCGAGATGCCGATCGCCAGCAAACGCTACCGACCGGGAACCGACGCCGCGCCGCACAGCGTGCCGGCATCGTGGAAGATCGCCAACATGAACGATCAGCACGCCTATTTGCGCTTCCCTGTCGATGCCGACATCGCGCCGCAAGTCGGCGATCTCGTCGGCTGCGGTATCTCGCATCCGTGCACGACGTTCGACAAATGGCGCGCGCTCTTCACTGTCGACGACGATTATCGCGTGACGGGCGCGATCCGCACGTTTTTCTGATGCCGCCCAAATGAGTCGCGTAACCAGACGCCGCAGCAAGCCCCACCGGCCCGTGGGCGAGCTTCTGCTCACGATGCGCGAGCGCGCCGAGTCGCTGTCTCAGGGGCAGCAGCAGGTCGCCGCGGTTATGCTCGCCGATCCGGATTTCGCGGTGCGCGCCAATGTCGACGCTCTGGCACGCCGGGCGAAAGTCAGCCCGCCGACGATCGTTCGTTTCTGCCGTGCCTTGGGTTTCGCCGGCCTGCGCGACTTTAAGCTGCATCTGGCGCAGAGCCTTGCCGTCGGAACATCGACACTGCACCGCGCGGTCGTACCGGGCGACGACATGCAGGCCGTCACGCACAAAATCCTGCAGGGCGCTGCGAGCGCGCTCGCCAACCTCGAGCAGCATATCGCGCCGGAGGACATCGAGCGCGCGGTCACGCGAATCGCCAAGGCGCGGCGGATCGACTGCTACGCGGTCGGCAACACATCGATGTTCATGGCGAGCGACGCGCAGGCGCGCTTCTCCCGCCTCGGCCTCGTCTCGAATTTCTATTTCGATGCGCATCTGCAGCTCGTCTCCGCCGCGACGATGAACAAGCACGACGTCGCGTTGGCGATCTCGCATATCGGACGGATGCCGTTCCTCCTGGAAACGGTCGACGTCGCGAAGGAGCAGGGCGCATTGATCATCGCCATCACACGCCCTGATACGCCGCTGGCCGAGCGGGCCGACATCGTCCTGCCGGTCGTCGTTCCGGCCGACCCGTCCATGCGCGTTGGCACCGAGGCGTATCTCGCGCAAATGGCGTATGTGGAAATACTCATGGTCGGCACGGGCTTGCGCCGCGGCCCGCCCGCATTGCGTCAATTGAAGCGCGTGCGGCAGGTGCTGCAGGAGCGAGGCGTCGATAGCGAGACCCATCCGGTCCTGGAGCGCGCGTGGTCCAACGGCGAGGTGCAGCCGTCATGAGCGAAGCGGGCCATCGCGCGGTCGTCCTCCGTGGCGGCACGGTAATCGATGGCACCGGTGCATCGCGCTTCGTTGCCGATGTGCGCGTCGAAGGCGAGCGCATCGCCGCTATCGGCGCGAACTTGGCGACGCAGGATGCCGACGTGCAGGATGTCGCCGGAAAAATCGTGGCGCCGGGCTTCATCGACGTGCACACGCACGACGACCAGATCGTATTGGCCGCGCCGCAGATGCTGCCGAAGATCAGTCAGGGTGTGACCAGCGTCGTCATCGGCAATTGCGGCATCAGCCTGGCGCCGCTGGTGCATACCGATGCGCCGCCGCCGCTCAACCTGCTCGGCGGCGACAAGTACGTCTACCCGACGATGGCCGCGTATGTCGCTGCGGTCGAGAAGGCGCGGCCCGCGGTCAACGTCGCAGCGCTGGTCGGCCATTCGACGCTGCGGGTGGCGGCGATGGACGATCCATATCGTCCCGCCACGCCGGCCGAGCAATCGCGGATGGTCGAGCTGCTGCGCGAAGGTATGGACGCGGGCGCGACAGGGTTGAGCTCCGGAGTGTTCTATGCGCCCGGTGCCGCCGCCGACATCGAGGAGCTCGCGCTGCTCGCGCGAATTGCCGGCGACGCCGGCGGCGTATACACCACGCATATCCGAGACGAATCCGACAAGGTGCTCGAATCGCTCGACGAGGCGTTCGCCACCGGACGGCGCGGCAGCGTGCCGGTGGTCGTTTCGCATCACAAGTGCGCGGGGGCGCGGAACTGGGGCCGTACCGTCCAGACGCTCGCGCACATCGACGCCGCGCGCACGCAGCAGCCGATCGCGCTCGACATGTATCCGTACATCGCCGGCTCGACGGTGCTGCGCAAGCAAATGGTCGACGGCTTCATCGACATCATGGTCACGTGGTCGACGCCGCACCCGGAGAAGGCGGGGCGCATGCTCGCGGACATCGCGGCCGAATGGAATTGCACGCAGCAGGAGGCGTGCGAAAGGCTGCAGCCGGGAGGCGCGTGCTACTTCCAGATGCGCGAGGACGACGTGCAGCGGGTGCTCAAGTATCCGGCGACCATGATCGGCTCCGACGGCCTCCCGCACGATGCGCATCCACATCCGCGACTATGGGGAACCTTCCCCCGCGTGCTGGGACATTACAGCCGCGAGCTGGGACTGTTTTCGCTCGAGACGGCAGTGCACAAGATGAGCGGCCTCTCCGCGCGCAACTTCAAGCTCGAGGATCGCGGCGAAATCCGCGAAGGCGCCTACGCCGATCTCGTCGTGTTCGACGCGGCGACCGTCAAGGACGTCGCAACGTTCGAGCAGCCGAAAGCGGTTTCCATGGGAATCGAATGCGTGCTGGTGAACGGCGCGATCGCGTATCGCTGCGGTCACGCCGAGATCGGGCGCAGCGGACGCTTCCTGCGTCGGGTTTCGTAGGGCCGAATTTATTCGGCCGCGGCGCTACGCGAACCGGCGCGTGCGAATGAATTCGCACCTACGAAGGGCGGGTCTTGACAACGTATGCTCCCGCTTTCATTCTGCATCGCATCTTTTTCGGGAGGAACGCCATGCGTTTTTTGCACCTTCGCTTCGGCACCGTCGTCCTTTTCGCGTGCCTTGCTTGTCTTTCGGGTTGCAATCAGCAGGCCACACAGGCACCGCCGGCCGATACGCGTGCGGCCGACGAGGCGGCCGTCCGCGCCGCCTCCGCCGAATGGGCCAAAGTCGCCGCGGCGAAAGACCTGGAGAAGACGTTATCGTATTACGCCGACGATGCCTCGATGTTTCCTCCCAACGCGCCTGTAGTCACCGGGCCGGAGGCGAGGCGAAAGATGTGGACGACTTTGTTCGCTCCCGCAGAGCGCGTTTTCTCCAACGCGGCGACGAAAGTGGAGGCGGCCCGCTCCGGCGATCTCGCGTACGAAACCGGTACGTTCGAAGAATCGTTCAAGGATGCCAAGGGAGGCCCGGTCAAGGTCGTGGGCAAGTACGTGGTGGTCTGGAAGAAACAGCCCGGCGGCCAATGGAAAGCCATCATCGATATCTTCAATACCGACCAATGATGCTTAGCTGCGCCGCGGCCGAATGAATTCGGCCCTACGAACCTCCCGCTAGAGCGACGGTTTTTCTGCGAATTTATTCGCACTTAGGGTGAGGGGCGTTGCGATCACGGCAACGCGATCTTCTTCTCCGCCATGACCTCACGCAGCCGATCCGGATAGTCGGTGATGATGCCGTCGACGCCGAGATCGATGAGGGTTCTCATATCTCCGCGTTCGTTGACGGTCCACGGCAACACCTTCAAGCCCAGCGCATGCGCGGCCGCGAGCTCCTTCGGCGAAAGGTTGCGCCAGAACATCGACCACACGCCGCAGCCGGCGGCTTTCACCAACGCGGGCACCGATCCGCCGTGATCGCGCAGCGCGAGCCCCGCATGCCACGGCGACGGCCCGCCGTCGGGCGCTTGCTGCATCGTATCGTCGTTCTGCGTCTGAATCGTCAGGCAGGACGTCTCGATTTCGGGGGTGATGCGCTTTACCTCGATCAGCGTGCGCCAGTCGAACGATTGCACCGTCACGCGGTCGACCACGCCGGCCTCGCGCACGACGGCGATGACCATACGCGCGAACGTCGCCGGGTCGGGCGTGTTCGAGCCGCTGGTCGGCGTGATCTTGGTCTCGATATTGAAGTGCACCGGCTTGCCGCTCGCCTTGCCCAGATCGAAGAGCTCCGAGAGCTTCGGAAAGCGTTCGCCGTCGACAGCCTTCTGTTCCGGGAACTGTCGCGCGTACTGGCTCATCGGATTGATGCGCCCGATGTCGTAGCGTCGGAGCTCTGCAAAAGTCAGCGAGCGGATCGGCGGCCCGGGCGACGCAAGCCAATGTCCATCGGTATCGCGGACAAGATCGGGACTGAGCGACGGATTATGCGAGATTACGACGACGTCGTCCTTGGTGACGCCCATGTCGGTCTCGATCGTCGTCACGCCGATCTCGATCGCTCGGCGAAATGCCGCCAGCGTATTCTCCGGCGCGAGCCCGCGCGTGCCGCGATGGCCTTCGAGGTCGAAGGCGAGGGAAGAGGCGGCCAGGTGGGTTAAGAGAAGGAGCGCGAGGGTGCGCATCGCCTGCGCCGGGATGACGTGAAAGCTACGGCTTGATCGCTACGACCTTGCCATCTTTCGATACGTAAATCGGCGTGCCGTGCTTGCGCGCAGTCTCCCTGGCGCGACGGGCGGCGCGCCGCAGCGCGCGACCGACCGCTCGGGAAAATTCGTTTGGCTTGGGTTGTCTTACGAGCGGCTTCGACTTCACGGACTCTGCTCCAGCAATCGAGGTTCCACACCCGAATTATCGTACACCGCCCAGGCATCCGCCAGTGGGCGATAAATGGCCGCGAAGTTTTTCCAGCTGCGCCCAAAGCGCCTCAGCACGTCTACGCTGGGGACATCGTGTCCACCTTGTTTGACGCGCGCAGCAATTCTCTTCAGGGCAATTTGCGGTGAGTCGATTTTCAGGTACGCGATCTCGATCCGATAGCCCAAAGCTTTCCATTGCGCGAGCCGTTTCACATACGCATGTCCACTGAGCGTTGTCTCGAACGCGAAACTCGTGCGGCCGGTTGCCAATCGGTCCAGTTCGCGGAGGAATATCCGCGCTGCCGCCACCGCGACAATTTCCGGTTTCAGCGCCGCGAGGCCCGCCGCGATAGCGTCGGCGTTGACGAAGTGAACGATCTCGGTTTCCTTCGGCAGAAACTCGCGTGCGAACGTTGTCTTTCCGGCACCGTTGGGGCCGGCGATGATGATGCAGCGCGGCTGCTTGGCAACGCGATCAGGGATGCCCACGACGGTCTACCAGCTCGAGGAGCGTTCCTCAGGACTCCGATGCCTTACTTTCGACCCTCGCTCGGGGGAGAATCGCGCGGGACTAGCTTTTCAAGAGCGTCCAGGAAACCAACCTGGCCTTTCGCCAATTTTTCACGTGCCTCGCTAAGGCTGAACCAGCCGGCGCGATCGACTTCAGCGAACGACGCCTTTCGACCGGACTTGGGTGGCCACTCCATTTCGAACTCGTTGCTGACAAGTACGGCGGGATCGCAATCGGACTCGAACGCCCAAACCGAGACCGTCTTCCCGCTTCGCTGCTTCAGCGATCCGAGAGGAAGAAACGGCCCCGAGACCGGAAACCCGGTTTCTTCTGCAAACTCCCGCTTGGCTGCTTCGAGCGCGTCTTCCGAATCGTCATATTCGCCTTTCGGTACCGTCCATGCCCCGAGGTCTTTGTTCACCCAGAAAGGACCCCCCGGATGTACCAGAAGGACCTGCGCCCCGCCGGGCGACCGACGAAACATCAGCAACCCTGCGCTCTTTTTCGCCATGGTCGATGGTCGATCAACGGCGAACCGCGATCGGCAGTTGCCGGGCGGAGTATCAGCCGCTCCAGGCAGTGCACCAGCCCTTGGCAGCGACAAGCTTGTTCTCGAGCGCAGAGCAAGTGCCATAGGCGCTGTCCTTGTTCTCGTAGAGCAGGCAGTTGTCGCAGAGCTCCGCCGGGTTGGTGCGCTCGGGCGCCTTCGTGGCATCCGCTTTGTATTTCAGCTTGACGGCGGCCGGATCCGACTCCTTGATCAAGTCCGCCGCCGCGGCGTTTCCACGCAGCAGCGCGTTGGCGAACGGCGCGACGACCAAGCCGGTAGCGGTGAGCTTGATGAACCGCCGGCGCCTCGGGTGCGCAGGGGATTTAGTCATAAGGTCTCCTTGCAGGGTCAGGATGATTACCCTCGATCTTCGACAATGCCTAAGCCAGCGCCATTTTCTAGCTACACCGGAGCCGGATTATCCGCCTTCAGGTGATACTTCCTGCCCAGCGGGAGTACGCGTTCATGAACCCCGGCGTCGCGGACAACACCGCCCATCGTGATCGCGTTAACAGGATTGTGCCGAGGAATTGTTAAAATGCGCGAGCCGTTTCCGATCACGACGTGCTTTCCCTGCCTCAGAACCACAAACCCGACCTTTTGAAGAGCACGTACGGCGTCCAGGTGATTGACGCCGGGGATTTGCGCTTTATCGGCTTCGGATTTCGGCCGTGACGCTCCGCATCCGCGAGCGCTTCGCGCGCCATCGGTTCGACGATGTCGAGCTCGCCGATCGCGAACAGCACCTGCAGCAACCCGATCCGCGCGCGATTGAAGAACGGGCGCTCGCCGACCGCGTTAGCGATGCGAATGCGCAGGGTCAACCGGCTCGAGCAGGAGACAGCGGCCGGCAAGCCGATTTCCTCTTTGTTGTCGACAAAGTTTACATCTCGTGTGCATCCGGACCATGGCGCTGAAGGCAAGCTTCGGCGGATCAATATGTTGCTGATGTGGGCATGACTTGTGCATTACGAACCGTTCGGCATGCAGCCGGTATCCCAGGGGAGGGAACTCATGCAAAGTGTTTTCGATTGCGTTCGCGGAGCGCGCCGCCAACGCCGTGAAGATTTTGGCTTTCGGGCGATCGCGCTGGTGTCGGTACTGGCCCGGGCACTCACTGGCCGCTGGAACAGGAAATTGGCGCTGGTGCTGTCCCTCGTATTCGCGTTCGGAACTCCAGGCTTCGCCCAAGGTGGCGCACCGATCCAAGGAAGCCAAGCGCAGCCTGGGGTCCAGGGGCAGCCGGTTGATCAAGGGCAGGCCCGGACAATCCGGATAAACAAGAAACAAAGCGTGGAAGTGGACCATCTACCGTCACTACCGCCAACCGCAGTGAGGCGCGGACCTCCCACGGAAACGAAGCCGTTTCACCCGGCACCGCACTTCCCGCTGACTGCACCGTCTGGCCAGCCCAGCGTCACACCCACAGGACGAGGTCTTGTCTTGAAGCCGTTTGCAGAGGGCCCTTCCGTCAGTGGACCGTCCTTCGAGGTAAAAGCTGCCCCGTCAACAGCTACATTGGAACGGTTGACGACATTCCCGGGCCTCGGCCAGAACGGCTCGACGCCGTCCGACACCGTTATCGCAGTTGGAAACGATTATGTCGTGCAGATGGTGAATACCACCGGCCAGATCTACGACAAAGCGGGCACCATCGTCAAAACTTTTGACTTGGGGACTTTCTTCGCGTGCACGGGCGGAGCGGGGACCGGCACCGACCCGCGAGTGATCTATGACGCGCCTTCCAGCCGCTTCTTCGCCGCCTATGAATGTCTCCCGGCGGGCGGCGACGAGACTGATGTCGCGGTCAGCGACACCTCGGACCCGAGAGGCTCTTGGAGCGTCTACGACGTGAAGGACAATAGTACAAAGGTACTCCAGGACCAGGAGAAGCTCGGTGTGACTAACGACAAGGTCTCGCTGAGCTGGAACGACTACGACGCCACGAATCCCGACAAAACAAAGCAGCCGTTTACGGGAGTCGAAACGGCGATCATCAACAAGGCGGAGCTGCTGCTCGGCGGCACCATCACCATCACCATTTTCGGGCCCGACAAGACCCGGTTTCAGGTGGTCCCAGCGCATTCGCTATCATCTGTCAACGACCATTTCATGCTGTGGCATGCGGAGAACGACACCAAGGTCAAAGCGCTCATCGTGACCGGAGTGCCCGGCGTGTCCGCGGTGAACATGTCCGGCGACACCGACGTCAACATTGGGACCGCCGATGCTCCGCCCGCAGCGGCCACGCCGGCCGGCGGGGACGCCAGCATCAACACCAACGACGGCCGAATGCTTTCCGTGACGTGGCAGAACAACCAGATGTGGGGTGCCTTCAACGTGAAGTGCACGCCTCCCGGAGATTCAACCACGCGAGCGTGCATTCGCTACGTCCAGGTCGCGACCCCCGGCTTCGGCCTTGGCACCAATTTCAATCTCGGCATGAACGGAGGAGACATCTACTTCGGATCCGTCGGGCTGGATGCGGGTGATGACCTGTTTTCCAGCTTCACGGCCTCCTCATCCACTCTGTTTCCCACGGCCGTCGCCATCGGCGTGCCTGGCGGCGCCTTCCCGCCTGTCCTCACTGGCGACTTTTACTACAGCGGGGTACAGGCCCCCGTGGTCGGAAACCGCTGGGGCGATTACTTCAATGTCGCCCGAGATCCGGTCAATCCGACGGACGTATGGACGGTCGCGCAAGCTGCAGGATTCACCAACCCGCCCGGCGGCTGGGGCACCGGTATCGGTCGCTTCACGTTGTCCGGGCCCACCGTCACCGGCATAAGCCCGACGCACGGACCGGAGCTGGCCCCCGCCAACTGTAACCTCGTAACAGTGAATGGGACCGATTTCACGCCGTCTGCAAGCGTCATGTTCGGCGCGTCACCCGGCTCGGGCGTGAGCGTCCTTTCCCCGAACCAGCTAAGGGCGTTTGCGCCGCCGCACGCGAAAGGCATAGTGGACGTCACCGTAACCACGGCGAATGGCACCAGTCCGACATCCTTGGCCGACTTGTTCACCTATGACGCCGACACCATCCCACCCATTACGCAAGCCGTGATCCTTCCACCGCCGATCAACGGTTGGAACAAGTCCGCCACCATCAGCCTCAACGCTACGGATGGCGCCTGCGGCTCCGGGGTCAAGAGCATTACCTACAGCGCCTCGGGGGCGCAACCGATCGCCTCGACGACGGTCAGCGGGTCCTCGGCCATTGTCGCCATCACGATCCAAGGCAGCACGACCCTGTCTTACTTCGCCACCGACAACGCCAACAACGTGGAGGCCACCAAGACGCTGCTCATCAAGATCGACACCACTCCGCCCGTGATCTCGTGCGGCTCCGCCGACGGCCTCTGGCACGCCAACGACGTCAGCATCGGCTGCACCGCGAGCGATGCCCTGTCCGGGCTGGCCAATCCGCTCGACGCGAGCTTCTCGCTGACCACCAGCGTGCCTGCCGGGACTGAGACGAATAATGCATTCACAAACTCGCGCAGCATCTGCGACCTGGTCAACAACTGCGCCACGGCCGGGCCTATCGGTGGCAACATGGTCGACAAGAAGCCGCCGAGCATCGCGATTACAACGCCGGGCAGTGGCGCGACGTATCTGATTAACCAGGCGGTGCCCTCCAGCTACGCCTGCAGCGACGGCGGCTCCGGGGTGGCAAACTGCACGGGCCCCGTGCCGAACGGCAGCAACTTCGACACCAGCGCCGTAGGGGTGAAGACGTTCACCGTGAACGCGACCGACAAGGTCGCGAATGCCTCGAGCCTGACGGTCAGCTATAACGTCACGTACAAGATCTGCCTGCAGTACGATCCGACCAAGGCAGTCCCGGCCGGGGCGACCATGTCAATCCGGCTGCAGCTCTGCGACGCGAACAACGTCAACCTCTCCTCGAAGAGCATCACCGTCACAGCGATTAGCGTTACTCCGAGCGGGACGCTGAGCAGCAAGTCCGCTCCCGACAATGTTTTCGTGCTGAGCTCCGGGGTCTACGTGTACAACCTGAATACGAAGGCCCCGGGCTTTGTGGCCGGTTCGTACAATCTTCAGTTCACGGTTGCTGGCGATCCGATCATCCACTCCGCCCCGTTCATGCTCAAGTAAGCTTCCACAAAAAACCTGTCGCGCGGAAAGCCCCGATGTAACGGTCGGGACCTTCCGCGCGCCCTGGGTTTGTACCTTCTCGACATACCCTCCCGGAACGGACTCCTCAGACCACCGACACCGACACCAAACCCGGAGCACGGCCCTTAGCCTTCGGCTTGATGACGATCTCGACATCGCGGTCCAACAAGGTAAGGAACCGCAGCAGGCGCTCGGATGAAAAGCGGCTGAGCGTTATGGCAAGAAAACGCCAGCGCGGCTTGGATGATCGCGCGATAAGCGAGATCGAGTCGCGAATCCGAGCTCAAGTCGTTGACCGTGGCATCGGCCAGCGCGCGCTCCGCCGCTGCGAGAAGGCGATCGATCTCCACCTTACCGGCGGCGTGAGCCTTGAGCTTTCCTATGCGTAACAAATTTTCCAAGGTCATCGTCGCCGCCGATCACGAACATCTTCTTGTCGGCGAGCACGCGTTCGAGGAACGGTTCGCCGGCTGCCAATTTGCGTTTGAGCTCGCGTGCCCGGAAAAGAGCGGGATTGATCTCGCGCCGCAGCAACTCGTGTGCATGGCCGAGCGCCTCAACAACGTCCGCGAATTTAGCCTCGCCGATGATCATGAGGTCGAGGTCGCTGCCGGCCCGCTCGTCCCCACGTGCGATTGAACCGTAGACAAAGGCGATGTGAATCTTGTCGGCAAGCGGCGCCAACGTCTCCCGCAGCACGTCGACGATGCCCACCGTCTTCATGAGCAGATTGCGCAAGTCGTAGTAGATCGTGAACCGGATGTCGGCCTGAAAGTGGACCTGATTCCCGACCGATTTCCGGATGAGCACGCCCGCGTCGGCGAGACGATTCAGCTCGCGTAAGAGAGTTCCGGGCGCCTTGCTGGTTGCGCGGGCGATCTCGCGCACGTGCAGCGAGGTCTCCGGATGCAGCAATAGCAGCGCGAGCGCATCGCGGCGATAAGCTCCGAACAGGAGGGAATAGAGGTTGCCCGACATGGCAGGGCTGTAGCAGTTTGTTGCTATTTAAGCAACGATCGTAGCCTTTTAGGCAACACTCGACAAATACAGCAACCATGCGGAGTACTCCAATGTACAAACCTCAAACAGAGTCTGCGCTCTGTCGCGCTCCTCCGGTTCGGCCGAATGTCCTAGGCGTAGCTTTGCCGACCGCGTCGCACGGACAGGGAGGCAATCGACTTAGCGTCAACGAAAGCGCACCATTCCTCGACAAATGTCCGCCATCGTGAAGGAATGACTTTGTGACAAGGCTCGCGAAACCAAGCGTATTGCTCCTGCTGCTTGCGTCGACGTTCGCCCTTGCTGCGCCGAGCGCGCACGCCATCGACCTCGTCGTGCACTCCTCCATGGTCGTCAAGGCCCTGAAGGCGCAGGTCTTCAAGGACAAGGGCCGCTATTACCTGCAGCCGCCCAGCCGGTGCAATGATCCATACCTGGAGAACCCTACCGTGTCGTTCAAGCAGGGCCGTGTGTATATCGGAGCACATTTTGCCGGACGGATCGGCGGACTGATCGGAGGAGTCTGCCAATCGGCAACCGAACCCAGCGCGATCATGCTCTCGGCCCGGCCGCTCGTACGCGCGCAGCAAGCCGCCCTGGAAGACGTGCGCCTGGAAAGCGCGGACAAGCCGATGGTGGCCGCGTTGTTGCAAAACCTGATCGGCGCCAATGCGCTCTCACGGCTGCACATCGACGTCCTCGAAGCGGTGCGGGTCCTGACGGGCCCCGGCAAGACGGCCCCTTACACGATCGTCGTGCGCGGGCTGCAATTGAGCGACCTCGTCGTGCAGAACGAAGAGCTTCACGTCACGGTGAACGGCGCCGTTGAGATCCGCTAAGTGATCGTCTTCCGCAGCGTGCGCAGCATCGCATAGAATAACTCAGGGATGCACCTGGAGATGAGACAAATGAGACATGCAGTTTCATGCATGGCGGCGCTGCTGTTGACAGCGGCCGCATCCGGCCCGGCAATCGCCGACACGCAGGTCGTGCTTTATTCGGCCAACGACGACACGGTCAACAAGCTCGTCGTCGACGGGTTCAAGAAGGAAACGGGGATCACCGTCAACGTCGTCTCCACCGGATCCGGCGTGCTCTTTCGTCGCATTGCCTCGGAGGCGGCAAATCCGCAAGGCGATGTCGTATGGGGTGTCAGTTCTGCCCTGCTGAAGCTGAACACGAAGTTTTTTCAACCGTATGCCGTGAAGGACCGCGACGCCGTGCCGGCAGAATACCGCGACCCGAACAATCTCTGGATCGGTACCAATCTGCAGGTCGTGACCATCAACCAGAACACGAAGGCGATCGATGCCGCGAGCGGTCCAAAGACCTGGCAGGATCTGCTGGATCCGAAGTGGAAGGGCAAGATCGCCTATACCGACCCGGCGAATTCCGGCTTTTCCTATGCTGCTGCGACGGTGCTCCTTAGCTACTGGGGCGAGAACGACGCCGGGTGGAAGAAACTTTCTTCGTTGATCGCCAATACGAAGGTTCTCAACCGATCGACCCTCGTCTTCGAGGGCAACGGCAGCGGCGAGTATCCGTTGGGCATCTCGCTCGAATATGCCGGCTTGCTGTGGGCGCATAACGGCGCACCGGTCACGGTGAGCTATCCGACCGAAGGAACGGCAGCGCTTGCGGAAGGAGCCGCGATCATCAAAGGTGGGCCCGATCAGGATGCAGCGCGTGCGCTGGTCGACTACCTCGCCAGCAAGCCGACGCAGGATATGTTGCTCAGGACGACCTTCCGTCGCCCCGCCCGGCAGGACATCGATCTATCCACGATGCCTGGCATGCCGGCGCTGTCCAAGATCAAGGTCCTGCCCTACGACGACGTGAAGTGGGACGAGGCCCGGAGCGCGACGCTCAACCGGATCAAGACGATCATCCAGGACACGCGCTGAAGACGGGAGCGTCGTCTCTCATGACGACGATCCGTATCGACAGCGTCAGCCGCACCTTCGGCGCCGTCCGCGCTGTCGACAACTTTTCAGCGACGATCGAGGAGGGTAAGTTGTTCACCCTTCTCGGACCCTCCGGATGCGGCAAGACCACGCTGCTGCGAATGATCGCCGGCTTTACCGAGGTCGAAGCCGGCAGCATATGGTTCGGGGACCGGCGCATCGACACCTTGCCCGCGCATCGTCGCAACACGGG
>Ga0207646_10004365_pt1 | contig 15403 bp, 14 predicted proteins | sample KBSK5502metaG_FD_184343 | JGI IMG/M metagenome (GOLD analysis project Ga0207646, IMG submission 184343) | Corn, switchgrass and miscanthus rhizosphere microbial communities from Kellogg Biological Station, Michigan, USA - KBS K5-50-2 metaG... | ecosystem: Host-associated > Plants > Roots >... | reverse complement strand
CTGCATGGTGTTGAGAGATTGAATGGAGAGCCCGGTGGGTCGAAAGGCGCACGCCGGGTTCGGGCCAGTGGATGAGGGTTAGCACTGGAGGGAAACTGACAGCAAGCGCCTCATCCAACTGGCATGTGATGACCGCCAAAGCGAGGGAAGACATTGAAGCCATCATCCCTGAAGTAGCCAACTGGCTCAAGGAACGCGGACTAAGACTCAATCAAGAGAAAACTCGCATCTGCCACCTGACAGAGGGGTTCAACTTCCTGGGGTTCAATATCCGACAATACAAGAGCAAGTGCCTCATCAAACCCCAAAGGGAGAAGGTTCAGGCCAAGCTAAAAGAAATCAAGCAATGGCTGGACACGCATCAGAACGCCGAACCAGAGGCGGTCATCCAGGTGCTGAACCCGATCCTGCGGGGGTGGGCAAACTACTACCAGCACGCAGTCAGCAAAAGAGTCTTCGCCTACTTCGACCATCGGATGGTGCAAATGCTCATTAAATGGGCGCAGAGACGACATCCCACAAAAGGGGTGAAATGGGTGGTCACTCGATATTTCGGGAGAATCAAAGGTGACCGTTGGGTGTTCAAAGCCCGAACCCAAAACAGGCAGGGTAAGCCGGTGGATGTCTATCTCTATAGATTGGCAACCGCAAAGATCACCCGGCACGTCAAGGTTAAAGGTACTGCTTCACCCGACAACCCGGCACTCGCTAAATACTGGGCGGAACGAAATGCGAGGGATGGGAAATCGTACTACGCCTCAAGTTCAAAACTCCACCTCATCGCGGAACGACAAGGGTGGCGATGTCCAGTATGCAACTGTTTGCTTTTCAATGGGGAGAGCATCCACATTCACCACTTACAGAAGGTCGTGGATGGCGGGGGAGAAGAAGACGAAAATCTCCAAATCCTCCACGCCGAATGCCATCGACATCTGCACGGTGGACGTGTCCAAACGAAATGCGGAGGGCTTGAGCCGTATGATGAGTAATCGTCAAGTACGGTTCTTAGGGGAGGGGGATGAGGCGACTCACTCCCCCTTACCCGATAAAGGGGCCGACCGCTATCACACCTTCAGCCAGAAGATCGAAGCCGTCAGAGGTTGTCCGCTCAAGGGCGATAAGCTCACCGTGCCAGGCGTCGGCACAGTCAGAGTCAGACTCAGCCGCCCCGTTGAAGGCACGGTCAAGCAACTGCGGATCAGGCGCCGCATTGATGGCTGGTATGCGCTCTTGGTCTGTGACCTGCCCAAGCCTTCGCCTCTGGCCGCGACTGGTGTCGAAGTTGGCCTTGATGTCGGGATCACCTGCTTCGCGGCCCTCTCCACGGGCGAGCGGATCCCGAACCCGCGCCCGCTTAAAGCTGCCGAGCAACAATTGAAACGCGAACAACGGAGACTGAGCCGCAAGCGGAAGGGCAGCGCGAACCGCAAGAAGGCGCGGCTGAGAGTCGCGCTCAGGCATGTTCAGGTCTCTCGAGTGCGCAAAGACTTTCACCACAAAGAAGCTCGGAAGCTGGTCACCGACTTTGAAGTGATTCGGGTCGAAGATTTGAACGTGCGCGGGATGGTCAGGAATCACCATCTGGCGCGGAGTATTTCTGACGTGGCGTGGAGTAGCTTTTTCGGAATCCTGACGAGCAAAGCGGAAGAGGCTGGCCGTGAGGTGGAAAAAATTCCCGCTGCTTATACGTCTCAGACTTGCAGTCGTTGTGGTCACCGGCAAATGATTCCTCTCTCGGAGCGCGTCTTCGAGTGCGAAATCTGTCACCTGTTGATTGATCGCGATCATAACGCTGCCCTGACGGTATGGTCGGGCGGACCAAAACCATTGAAGCCTGTGGAGACCGACATCGCTCGAAGAAACAGGAACAGGTCTGGGAAGAAACCTGTAGTAAGGTTCTTAGGTGATGCAGGACGCATCACCGTCTCTTCCCGCGCCTGACGCCAATTCTCCTGGTTCGCGTTTGATCATCACGACCGCGGTGATGTTTGATGAGGTGGCGACATCTTAGCCGCCATCGGCTTTAATGTCACGCGAAACGGGGCGCTAAAATTTTTCAAATGGCCATGACTAAATCGACCTCTCGGGGTATACTGGGTCGCTCTCAACGGAGAATCGCGAGATAATTTGCCGAAAAGATAGACTCCTGGGGTTAAACCACAAGACGAGCGCAGAATCATTCACTTTATGAAAATAGCTATCTTGGGGACGCGAGGTATTCCGGCCAATTATGGGGGATTTGAGACCTTTGCTGAGCAGTTGAGTACCCGACTAGTTGCCCGTCGGCATGAGGTCACCGTCTATGGGCGCAAGCATTACTCCACCACTAATGCTCGGTTTCACTGCGGGGTAGAATTAGTCATTCTCCCGACCATCCGCCATAAATATTTCGACACCGTCGTGCACACGTTCCTATCGGTGATGCACGCGGTCACACGCCGCTATGACATCATCCTGATTTGCAACGCGGCTAACAGCATCTTCGCTTTCGCCCCGCGGCTCGTCGGCGTCCCGACACTGGTCAACGTGGACGGGCTGGAGCGCAAGCGCAAGAAGTGGAACTGGCTCGGCCGCAAATATTACTTGCTCTCCGAGTGGCTTTCGACCTTCCTGCCCTCGGCGATTGTCACCGATGCTCAGGTCATCCAGGACTATTACGCTACACGCTACGGCAAGGATTCGGCGATGATCGCATACGGCGCTGAGGTCGCCCGCCGGGCGGCGCCGGAGAGGCTGCTGCACTACGGCCTGCGGCCCAATCGCTACATCCTCTACGTCAGCCGATTGGAGCCTGAGAACAACGCTCACCTGGTGATCCAGGCCTACGAGAAAGTCGCCACCGATTTGCCTTTAGTGATCGTCGGCGGCGCGCCCTACGCCGAAGAATATATCGCGCAGCTCAAGAGCACGAAAGACCGGCGCATCAAGTTCCTGGGCTTCGTCTTCGGCGAAGACTACCGCGCGCTGCAACAGAACGCTTACTGCTACGTCCACGCGACCGAAGTCGGGGGGACGCATCCGGCCCTGATCGAAGCGATGGGCGCCGGCAACTGCGCCCTCACGCTCGATACGCCCGAGAACCTCGAAGTCATCGGTGACGCAGGGATCATCTATGACTCGGCCGAAGGGCTGGCGGAAGAACTCAAGCATGTGCTCGCCGACCCCTTGATCATTAAGGAGTATCGACACCGGGCGATGGCCCGCGTGATGAAACTCTACAATTGGGAGCAGATCACCGACCAGTACGAGTGGTTGCTGTCACGCGTGGCCGGCGTTGAGGCGCGAGCGCCAGTGCCGCTGCTTGCGCGCGAGGTTAAGGGGGGCGAGCTTGAGCCGCTGACTTACCCCTTCGCCGCCTTTGCGGAGGATGAGGTCACCGAGGTCCGCCAAAAGGTGCGCCGGGCGGCAAAGACGTTGCGGTAAAACCGTTGTCAGTGGTCCGTTGTCAGTGGTCCGTTGTCAGTTGCCATTAGTGAGACCAGCAACTGACAACGGACCACTGACAACGGACTATTGTTTTATGAACTATCAAGCGAGTGAGAAAATTCCACTGTGGCGGGCCGCCGGGGCGCTCGTCAGTGAGCACCGCGGGTTGATCCGCTCGATGGTCAGACGCGAGTTGATGAACCGCTACAAGGGGTCGGTGATGGGGCTTGCCTGGACCATCATTACCCCGGCGGTCATGATCGTTATCTTCACGATCATCTTTTCCGGCATCTTTAACGCCAGCTTTAAATCCGGGGACAGGGTTTTCAGTTTCCCCGTTTACCTCTTCTGCGGGCTGTTGCCCTGGATCGCCTTCAGCGAAGGGGTGCAGCGGGCGACCAGCGCGCTGACGGAAAATACCAATCTGGTGAAGCGCGTGGTCTTCCCCATCGAGGCCCTGCCGGTCAACCACGCGCTGGCCGCACTCGTGCATCAATTGCTCGGCACGGTAGTCTTACTTGCGGCAATCCTGATCCTCGAACGCGCCCTCTACTTGACAGCATTGCTGATGCCGCTGCTCTTGGGGCTTCAACTCCTGGCCACCATCGGGCTGGGCTGGCTCATGGCCAGCCTCGGAGTCTTTATCCGCGACATGCCGCAATTCAATCAGCTCATGCTCATGACGTGGCTGTATCTGACTCCGATCTTCTACCCTGAGAATATCATCCCGCCGCGCTTCCAATGGCTGATCACTTTAAATCCGATGGCGCCGCTGATCCGGAGCTATCGGCGCATTTTGCTCGAAGGCCGGATGCCTGATTGGCGTGGCCTCTGTTTCACCCTGGTCTTCGCCGCCTTCTGTTTCATCTTCGGATATTGGTGGTTTGAGCGTACGAAGGCAGCTTTCGCCGACGTGTTATAAGCTTGGAGTGGCTGAGCAGAGCAAAGAGAGGCTGGGAGAGGCAGGCGAGACGAGGGGGATGGCCGCCCGCGCTTTAGGACTCTGAGAGGCTCCGCTTACGGACCGACCGGGCCACGGCGACTCGGCGGACCGGCACCAACGCTTCGTTGGCATGCGCGTCTTGCTGAGCGAAGTCTTGCGCCGCATAGTCACGCAGGTGCTCGAAGAAGCGGTTGAACTCACGCTGCATCTGATCCATCTTCTCACGCATATTCAAGATCACTTCGACGCCCGCGAGATTAACGCCCAGGTCACGGGTGAGGCCGAGAATCAGCTCCAGCCGCTCCAGGTCTTCCTCCGTGTACAGGCGCATATTCCCTTCCGAGCGTGAAGGCTTCAAGAGGCCCTCGCGTTCGTAGAGGCGGAGTGTCTGCTGGTGAATGCCGTAGTGTTCGGCCACCGCGCTGATCGTATATCCTTTAGCCCGTCGCTTCATAAACGATGAACGGTGAAGGATGAACGATGAACTGAAAAGCCTTTGACTCATCGTTCAGCGTTCATGCTTCATCCTTTCTACTCTAGTCCCATCGCCACGCGCGGGTTCTCCGGGTTGCGCCGCGCAAATTGGCGGAGTAGTTCTTTCGAGTCTTCATCAATGATCTTGGGGAGCACGATCTTCACCTCGACGTACTGGTCGCCGCGTGTGTTGCCACGCAGGCTCGGCGCCCCCTTCTCGCGCAGGCGGAAACGCTGGCCTGACTGTGTGCCGGGCGGGATGCGGAGTTGCGCTTTGCCGCTTACGGTCGGCACCTCGATCTTGGCGCCGAGCGCCGCCTCCGGCAGCGTGATCGGCACCGTGCAATGAATGTTATCGCCCTTACGGGTGAAGATCGGATGTGACGCTACGTTAGTGATGATGAAAAGGTCACCTGGCGGCGCCCCCCTCAGGCCCGCTTCGCCCTTCCCCACCACGCGCACACGCGAGCCGGTATCGACGCCGGCCGGGATGCGCACCTTAACCGTCTCAGTGTTGGGGACCAGACCCTTCCCATGACATTCCGGGCAAGGTTGGCGCCGCTTGCCTGTGCCGCTGCAGTCGGGGCAGGTCTGATCAAAACGCAAGCGCCCGCCGAGGGCTGAGATTTTCCCTGTCCCCTTACACGTCGGACAGGTGATCTGCCCGGCGCCCGCTTCACCCGAGCCGCCACAGCGAGCACAAGGGTCGCTACGGCGCACATTGAGGCTGGTCGTCATGCCATTGATCGCTTCTTCAAAACTGAGCGCGAGCGGGACCTCGATATCGGCTCCGCGTTGCGGCTGCGGCTGCGCTTGAGTGGTAGCGCGTCCGCCGCCCCCGAACAGGTCACTGAAGATGTCACGGAAACTCGTCCCGCTGCCTGCCCCCGCGCCGCCCGTGAACGCACTCCAATCGAAGCCGCCGAAGTCAAAGCCGCCTTGCCCAGCCCCCCGCGCCGCCTCGTGGATGTTCTCGCTGTAGGCCCCGTATTTATCATAGACCTCGCGCTTCTTGGCGTCCGAGAGCACATCGTAGGCCTCAGAGAGCTGCTTGAACTTCTCCTCGGCTGATTTGTCGCCCGGGTTAACATCGGGGTGGTACTTGCGCGCCAAACGCCGATAGGCTTTGCGAATCTCATCCTGCGTCGCGTTGCGTTTGACGCCGAGCACCTTGTAGTAATCTTCGCGTTGTGCCATAAAATCAGTGATCAGTCATGCGTGGTGAGTAGACACACGCACCCATCACGCATGGCTCGTCACTCATCGCACTCTGCTCTTGACGCCTCGTGCTTAATCGGCCTCTACGTTGATCTGTCTGCTGCCCCTCTCCGCACGTTTGGGCAGCACCACCGTCAAGACGCCGCGATCAATCTCCGCCGAGATGCGATCAACATCGATGCCTTCGGAGAGGGCAAAAGTCCGCTCGAACTTGCCGTAAGCGCTCTCCAAGCGGTGGAAGTGTTCGCCGTGGGCGTCGCGCTCCCACCGGCGCTCGCCGCGCAGGATCAAGTTGCGGTCGACCACTTTGACATCGATCTCAGAACTTTGCACGCCGGGCACCTCGGCCGTCAGGACGAAGCTGCTTGGCGTTTCATAGATGTCTACGGCGGGCGACCAAGTCCCGCGCAACTGCTCCCCGCTCTGCAGCGAGCCCTCAAAAAGTTTGTTGAGCTGCTGCTCGATGGCCGCCAAGTCGCTCAGAAGACGGGGTTGTCGTGGCATAATAATGCACCTCACTGGGTGAGAGGTGCCGGGTGCGAGAGGGAGAAATACCGGCCCCGGCACCTGACACCTTATTTGTTTTCGTCTACGTCGATGTACTCAGCATCAATCACGTCATCCGAGCCCGGCGCTTTACCCGATTGCGAAGCGGAGCCAGTGCCTCCTTGAGCGCCTGCGCCGGCCGCGTCGGCGCCGCCGCCGCCAGCCGTTTGCTGCTGGTAGAGCGACTCGGCGATCCGGTGTGAAGCGCGGGTGAGCTTCTCGAACTGCGCGTTGATTTGAGCCGCGTCATTCGACTCGACCGCCTTCTTCGCGTCGGCAATCGCCGCTTCGACCTCCGAGATCGTGCCGACCGGAATCTTCTCGCGATTATCGGCGATAACCTTCTCGGTCTGGTAGATCAACGAATCGAGCCGGTTCTTGGCCTCGATAGCCTCGCGCCTCTTCTTGTCCTCTTCCGAGTGCGACTCGGCGTCGCGCATCATCCGGTCAATCTCATCCTTGGCAAGTCCCGATGACGCGGTGATCGTAATCTTCTGCTCACGGCCTGTGCCGAGGTCGCGGGCCGAGACGTTGACGATGCCGTTGGCATCGATGTCGAAGGTCACTTCGATCTGCGGCACGCCGCGCGGGGCCGGCGGGATTCCGACCAGATGGAACTTGCCGAGAGTGCGGTTATCCCCCGCCATCGAGCGCTCGCCCTGCAGCACGTGCACCTCGACCGAAGTCTGACTGTCGGTCGCCGTCGAGAAGACCTCAGACTTGCGCGTCGGGATCGTCGTGTTGCGCTCGATCAGCTTGGTGAAGACGCCGCCCAGCGTCTCGATGCCCAGGCTCAGCGGGGTCACGTCGAGCAGCAATAGGTCTTTGACGTCACCTGAGAGCACGCCCGCTTGGATCGCCGCGCCGACCGCCACCACCTCGTCGGGGTTTACGCCCTTGTGCGGCTCCTTGCCGAAGAACTCTTTGACCATCTGCTGGATCTTCGGAATGCGCGTCGAACCGCCAACCAGGACAACCTCGTCGATCTTATTGGCCTCAAGCGCCGCGTCCTTGAGTGCATTGCGGCAAGGCTCAAGCGTCCGACGGAGGAGGTCGTCCACGAGCGCCTCAAACTTGGCGCGCGTTAGCTTCATCGTTAGGTGTTTCGGCCCCGACTGATCAGCGGTAATGAAGGGCAGGTTGATCTCGGACTCCATCGTCGAAGAGAGTTCGATCTTGGCCTTCTCGGCCGCTTCCTTCAGCCGCTGAAGCGCCATCTTGTCTTTCGAGAGGTCGATGCCCTGATCCTTCCTGAACTCATCCGTGATCCACTGAATCAGCCGCTCATCAATATCGTCGCCGCCCAGGTGCGTATCACCGTTGGTGGACTTCACCTCGACCACGCCCTCGCCGACTTCCAGGATCGAAATGTCGAAGGTGCCGCCGCCGAAGTCGAAGACCGCAATCGTCTCATCCTTCTTCTTGTCCAAGCCGTAGGCGAGTGCCGCCGCTGTCGGCTCGTTGACGATGCGCAGTACTTCAAGGCCGGCAATCTTGCCCGCATCCTTCGTCGCCTGGCGTTGTGAGTCGTTAAAGTAGGCCGGAACCGTGATCACGGCCTGCGTCACCTTCTGGCCCAGATAATCCTCGGCCGACTGCTTCATCTTCTGCAGGATCATGGCCGAGATCTCAGGCGGAGACCACTCCTTGCCGCCAGCCTGCACGCGCACATCGCCGTTTGAGGCCTGAATGATCTTGTAGGGGACTTGTTTGATCTCCTCCGCCACTTCATTGTACTTGCGCCCCATGAAGCGCTTGATCGAGTAGATGGTATTCTCCGGGTTGGTGACGGCTTGACGCTTCGCAACTTGGCCGACGAGGCGGTTTCCATCTTTCGTAAATCCAACCACGGAAGGAGTCGTCCGCGAGCCCTCGGAGTTAGTGATCACTACCGGCTCGCCGCCCTCCATGATCGCGACGACCGAGTTTGTCGTCCCTAAGTCAATGCCGATAACTTTACTCATTGTCTCTCTTTGCCTCCGCTCAATACTGTCGCGACGGTCTTTCCGTCACGCTAATTTATTGAATCACAGGGACTTCGCAGTTATTTGCCGAAGCCTTTATTTGCCCTACCAGTATAAGAATTGAGTCTGTTGTTGTCAAGTTTTTTGCACTAAGTGCTATCAAATTAGTCGCTGTTTGGAGGTTTGTCGGTCTCGCGGAGACGGGTGCGCAGTTCGCCGGTCGTCAAAATGACGCGTGGCTCACGCTTGGTAGGTGACTCCTCAAGGATAATGTTGGAAGGGAGTTTGAGTTCGGAGGTAGTAATCAACTCTACAGGTTTGCCTTGCTCAGTCAGCAGGTCGAGGCCGGCGCGGCGATAGAAGCTCGACTGTTGATAAGAATCTTCAATAAAGCCAAGGATGACTTTAGCAATCGCGATGACAGGAACAGCCAGAATCACGCCGAGCAATCCGAAAAGATTTCCCCCGATCATGAGCCCTACCAACACCCACAGCGGGTGAAGATCTAAGCGGCTCCCTAGAAGTCTGGGTGTGAGATAGTACCCTTCGACGCTTTGGACGATAATAAAAACCATCACGACACCGAGCAACCTCGCCGGCCCTGCGCCGTCGAGCGCAGTAAAGGAGAGAGAGAGGGCCACCCCGATCAGGGTTCCTAGATAAGGGACGAAATTAAGAACGCCCGAAAGTAAACCGAGCGTAAAGGCCAGGGGAACACGCAGGATCGCAAAGCCAAGTGCGTAGAGCAAGCCCATCACCAGGGCAATCAACAACTGACCGCGCACGTAGGAAGAAAGGACTCGGTTGATCTTGCTGATTAAATCGGCCGTCACCGCCCGGTGGCGGGGAGGGATCAGACGGTCTATCCGCGCCCGCATTGCCAGGTAATCGTTGAGCAGATAGTAGACGAAGAAGGGAATGAGGAGGAGGTCTAACAGGGAGGCCGTGACATCGACGAGCTTGAACAAACCACTCTGCAGCCAACCTTCGACAGTGGCCCTCAAACTGGCCTGCTGCGCCGGGTCTTGGAGACGCTCAGTGAGCGACCTCAAGTATTCATAAGCTGGCGGGCTGGCTTTCTTGAGCTTGAGTATCAAGGGGTCGATGCGCTGACGGCCGGCGTCAAGGGCGCGCGGGAGTTGGTCATAAGATTTGAGCAGTTGCTCCCAGACGCTAGGCAGTAGAAAGAAAAGGATGAGCACCGTGACCAGCGCCGCGCCGATGAGCGTCAGTAGCACGGAAGCCGAGCGCGACCATCCACGCCGCTCGAACCATTCCACAGCGGGCTCGAGCATATAAGCGAGTGCCAGTGAACAAAGCAGCGGGACGAGGATAACCTGGCCGCTGATGAAGAGCACCCCGCCGACTAAGAGAGCCAGCAGGACCGCCGGAATCCAGCGCATCCATTCGAGCGGGCCGGTGCGCTCCTGATTAAGAAACGCCACGCGCTCAGCTAAGTTTTTGGGTGGCTCTTGCTCCTTCACATCTCCCCCAGGCCTGCGAGACGGCAGCTCAAATTTACCGAATTCCAAGCCTTGCTTACTTCTCGCTCTGTGCTTGGTACTGATTCACCTGCCGGTTAGTGTAGAAAATATAATGCAGGCCCGAGAAAATAGCCATTCCGAGCGTCACATAGTAAGTAGCAAGTAAATACTGTGGGTAGAGGTTGAAGGCATTAGCTGTCAGAAAGAGGACGATCGTGACGATTTGGACGAAGGTGTTGATCTTACCTGGGATCGAAGGGCGGAAGCGGCTGAAACCGGTCGCGATGTTAATGACGAGAGCCCCAAGCACGATGAAGGCATCCCGGCTAATGGTCGCCGCCGTGAGCCAGAAAGGGATGGGCGGAGTAATAGTGAAGCGCGGCAGCGAGAGGATAATGAAGGCGGTGACGAGGAGCAGCTTGTCTGCCATTGGGTCAAGAATCGCGCCAAGCTGCGTCTTTTGATTTAAGCTGCGCGCAACCAATCCGTCAAGCCCATCGGTGACGGCCGCTATGAGGAAGATAGAGAGGGCCCAAACAAAGCGCTGGTAGTAAATCGTACTGACGAAGACCGGGATGAGAATTAAGCGTAAAACCGTGAGAAAATTAGCAACGGTTAGGACCGATGACATGGGGCTTCGAGGTTCAGGTTTCGAGGTTCCAAGTTTCGGGCTCGGAAACTCGAAACCCGAAACTCTCTGTCAGCGACACATCATAACTTTTTGATTTTCCTTTTGAAAGCCTTTTAGGCAATAATGTGGCGAGGGTAATGCGACGATGAGGACTTTAGTAATCGGGGACATCCACGGCAAACTGGCACTGCTCAACCGCCTGATCCAGGAAGCGGGTTATCAGGCTGGTGAGGATCGGCTCGTCTTCATCGGCGATTTGGTAGACCGTGGCGAAGATTCGCGCGGCGTGGTCGAGTGCGTCGCCAAGCTACAGCAGGAATCCCCTGATCAGGTAGTGATTATCAAAGGTAATCACGAGGCGATGATGCAGGCTGCGCTCTCACAGCCGCCCGACGCTCAGCAAGCTGAACTATGGTTTTACAACGGTGGGGTTGAGACCTTACAGAGTTACGCGGATGAGCAGGGCGGCATCAATTTACCCACGGAGCATTACGAATTCCTCTCATCCCTGCCTACCTGGCACGAAGATGAGCACGCTATCTACGTCCACGCCTCGCTGGCGGAGGCAGATGATGGCTCCTTTCTGCATCCGAGCGAGTCGCCAGACAGCCCGGAACTGCTTTGGGCGCGTAACCGCCGCTTCTTTAGTGAGTATAAAGGAAAGACCGTAGTCTTTGGCCATACCATCACGGGGATGATCTTTGGTGAGCACGGCAAGGTCTGGCTTCGCGAAAGTTTGGTCGGGGTAGATACGGGCGCCTACCTCACGGGCGTGCTCTCAGCCATTGAACTGCCATCGCGGCGGGTCTACAGCGTGAGCGAGGAGAGAAATGCGTGAAGCATAGATGTGATAGCTGCCCAAGAAGATTTTAGGGAGGCACAAGGCCTTCTAGCCTACTCTCCCCACCTCTGCTAATTTGACCTCCAAATTTAAGGGCCGGGAATTTCTCCCCGCTAGCCTTGACAAACTAACGGTCAGTTACTATTATTCATAGCTTTGCTAAGCTAGCTTTTTACAACTAAGCGGCGCTTGAAGGTCTCGGAGTGCAGAGGCGCCGCTGGGTCTCACCAGAAACTTAAGGGTTTAAATAGATGGTGGGGCCAATCGGAGAACGTATTGTGGCGTAAGCTGCTCTCTAGTCTGCAGTCTAGTGACTTAAGAGAGCCTCCTAAGTGGCTTCCTGAGAGAAGCAGTCCTAGATAAATTTCACGCCACAGAAAAACTCGGCGACTTGGGACGCCAGATCTGCACACTGACAACGGACATCCCAAAAATCATCAATTTGGTTTTGTGACACGCGAGCGCTCAGGTGGGCGTTTGCCACTCAAGGCTCTCTCAACGGGGCTGCTAGCCGACTGCGGCCTGCTTCCCAGTTCGCGATTGAATTATGCCGACGATCAACCAATTAGTTCGTAAGGGACGCAAGCAAGTTAAGTATAAGACTTCGAGCCCGGCGCTCCAATCTTGCCCGCAGCGGCGCGGCGTCTGCGTGCAGGTCAAGACCCAGACACCTAAGAAGCCGAACTCAGCGCTCCGCAAGATTGCCCGCGTGCGCCTGACCAATGGCATCGAAGTCACATCTTACATCCCTGGCATTGGCCATAACCTGCAGGAGCACTCAATCGTGCTCGTGCGCGGTGGCCGCGTCAAGGACCTGCCGGGCGTCCGCTATCACATTGTGCGTGGCACCCTCGACTCGGTCGGCGTCGCCAACCGCAAGCAGGGGCGCTCGAAGTACGGCGCGAAGCGGCCGAAAGAGGGCGCGGCCGCGGCTAAGGGAGGCAAGAAGTAGTTTCAAATTTCCAAATTTGAGATTTGAAATTGGGGTTGCTATGCCAAGAAGAAGAGTTATCGCTAAACGTGAGATTCTGCCCGATCCGGTTTATAACAGCCCGCTCATCGCCAAGTTCATCAACGCGATGATGTGGGATGGCAAGAAGTCAACTGCCGAACGGATTCTCTATGGGGCTCTCGATCTGATTAAAGACCGGTCACAGGACGATCCGCTCAAGGTCTTCAAGAAAGCGATTGAAAATATTCAGCCGCGGGTCGAGGTCAAGTCTAAGCGCGTCGGCGGCGCCACCTATCAGGTGCCGGTCGAGGTCAATGCGGCTCGGCGCTCGGCGCTCGCCATGCGCTGGCTGGTCGGCTTTGCGCGGACTCGTGGGGAGAAAACTATGACCGATAAGCTGGCGGCTGAAATCCTCGACGCGGCGGCTGGCAAGGGTAATGCGATTAAGAAGCGCGAAGACGTGCATCGCATGGCAGAGGCCAATAAGGCATTCGCGCATTATAGATGGTAGGTCGGTACGTTAGGACGTTGGTTCGTGAGCGAACCCCCGGCGGCTAACCGCCCTGACGAACCCCGCGGACTAATGGACCAGTTTTATGGCAAGACAAGCACCACTCGATAAGTTTCGGAACATCGGCATCATGGCGCACATCGATGCCGGCAAGACGACGACGACGGAGCGCATCCTTTACTACACGGGCGTCTCCTACAAGATCGGCGAGGTCCATGAAGGCACGGCCGTCATGGACTGGATGGAGCAGGAGCAGGAGCGCGGTATTACGATTACTTCTGCGGCCACCACCTGCTTTTGGGAGCGTCACGGCGAAGAATATCGCATCAACATTATCGACACGCCCGGACACGTCGACTTCACGATCGAAGTCGAACGCAGCCTGCGCGTGCTCGACGGGGCGGTCGCGGTTTTTGACGCAGTGGCGGGCGTCCAGCCGCAATCGGAGACGGTCTGGCGGCAGGCGGACAAATATAACGTCCCACGTCTCGCTTTCATCAACAAGATGGATCGGCCCGGCGCCGATTTCGACCACTCGGTTGAGACGATTCGCACGCGCCTCTCGGCCAACCCTGTGCCGGTGCAACTGCCGATTGGGGCGGAGGACAACTTTAAAGGTGTCGTCGACCTGCTGGAAATGAAGGCTCTCGTCTGGAAAGAGGAGGCCAAGGGCGCCAATTACGATGAGGTTGAAGTTCCGGCGGAATTGAAAGAGGCTGCCGCCGCCGCCCGCGAGAAGATGGTCGAGGCGATTGCTGACTTTGATGATGCGGTGGCCGAGAAGTATCTCGAAGGGGTTAACCCCAGCACTGAGGAATTGCGCGCGGCACTGCGTCGCGGCTGTATCGAGATCAAGCTCGTCCCGGTCGTCTGCGGCACTGCCTTTAAGAATAAGGGCGTGCAGCCGCTGCTCGATGCGGTGACTGATTACTTGCCGTCACCGCTGGACATCTCAGCCGTCGAGGGCATCAATAAGAAGGGCCAGATTGAGAAGCGGCCCCCCGATGATAAGGCGCCGTTTTCGGCCTTGGTTTTCAAGATTATGGCCGATAAGCACGTCGGCCAACTTTCATTTGCCCGCATCTACTCGGGCACGCTCAAGTCGGGCTCCTATGTTTATAACTCAACGAAGGACACCAAAGAGCGTGTCGGCCGCATTCTGAAGATGCACGCGAACAAACGTGAGGACATCGAAGAGGCATACGCCGGCGAGATCGTCGCGGTCGCTGGCCTCAAGCAGGTGACCACCGGCGACACGATCTGCACTGAGTCGCACTCGATCATCCTCGAAGCCATGGAGTTCCCGACCCCGGTGATCTCGCTCGCGATCGAGCCGAAGACACGCCAGGATCAGGAGAAACTGAGCATAGCGCTCGGCCGCCTGGCGCAAGAAGACCCTTCGTTTAGGGTGACCACCGACACGGAAACAAATCAAACGATCATCTCCGGGATGGGCGAGTTGCACCTGGAGATCATCGTGGACCGCCTTAAGCGTGAATACAACGTAGACGCCAATGTCGGCAAGCCGCAGGTGGCTTATCGCGAGACGATTCGCAAGCCGGCTAAGGCCGAAGAGAAGTATGCCCGTCAGACTGGCGGCCGCGGTCAATACGGTCACGTGGTCCTGGAGATCGAGCCGGCGCCGCCGGGGACGGGCTTCGAGTTCGTCAACGAGATCGTCGGCGGTGTCATCCCGAAGGAGTACATCCCGGCGGTTGAGAAAGGCATACGGGAAGCGATGGAAGGTGGCATCCTGGCGGGCTACGAGATGGTGGATGTGCGCACCCGCTTGGTCTACGGCAGCTACCACGAAGTTGACTCGTCCGAAATGGCTTTCAAAATCGCAGGCTCGATTGCCTTCAAAGAGGGCGCGAGAAAGGCCAATCCGGTCCTGCTTGAGCCGGTGATGCGAGTCGAGGTCGTGACGCCCGAGGAATACATGGGCTCGATCACTGGCGACTTGAGTTCGCGGCGCGGAAGAATTGAGAGTATGAATTCGCGGCCGGGGGCGCAGATCATCACGGCGATGGTCCCGCTCGCCGAGATGTTCGGCTACGAAACCGACCTGCGTTCGATGACGCAAGGGCGCGCGGCCTCAACCATGCACTTCGCGCGTTATGAGGAAGCGCCGAAGAGTATCAGCGAAGAGATCGTGGCTAAAGTTCAGGGGACAGCCCGGTGAGGATTTCAGATCGAAATCTCAAATTTGAAATTGATTTAAGTCAGAACTCACAGTGCGGATTGACTCCGCAGCCTAGATTCCACATATGTAAATGAGGAGCGACAATCACCATGGCGAAAGAGAAGTTTGACCGCAGCAAACCACACGTCAACATCGGCACCATCGGCCACGTCGATCACGGCAAGACGACGCTCACGGCCGCCATCACCCGCGTCTTGGGCAAGAACAACC
>Ga0207646_10004364_pt1 | contig 15404 bp, 9 predicted proteins | sample KBSK5502metaG_FD_184343 | JGI IMG/M metagenome (GOLD analysis project Ga0207646, IMG submission 184343) | Corn, switchgrass and miscanthus rhizosphere microbial communities from Kellogg Biological Station, Michigan, USA - KBS K5-50-2 metaG... | ecosystem: Host-associated > Plants > Roots >... | reverse complement strand
GCCGTTGAGACGCCGGCCAACTCTGGGGGGAGGGAGGTCAGGAGCAGTTGTCATGAGAAAACTAGCCCTGGCCATCACCGCCGCTGTGGCGTTGCTGGCCGTTTCATTCGTCAGCCCGGTCGTGGCGGTCGCGGCAAGCTCGAGCCATAGCCCGGTCACGCCGGGGCCTCATTCGCGAGCCAGGTTACCTTGGATACATTCGGTATCGGGTCGGACGGCTGCGCCCTATGTCAAGACTGCGACCGCCCTCACCTGTGATGCCGGATTCGACACGGTCGCGAGCCCCAACGGTGTCAACAACAACGAGCTTGTCTCCACTTCGGCAGTCAACGCCAACGACGTGTGGGCGGTCGGCGACACCAGCAACTTTGGCGTCGCATACGACCAGACGCTCGCTGAGCATTGGGACGGAACCAGCTGGACCATCATCCCGACGTCAAACCCGGGCCCGTACCACAACGACCTCACCGCCGTGGACGCGATCTCGACCAATGACGTCTGGGTCGTGGGCATCTACACGACAGCAGTTGACCTCTCGACGGTTGCGTCGTACGCCCAGCACTGGAACGGAACCAGCTGGAGCGGTTACGTCTTCCAACCGACGAACTTCAGCCTGCTGTTTGCCGTCAGCGCAAGCTCGACCAACGATGTTTGGGCGGTCGGCACGTTCTTCAGCGCCAACACGTTTGAACCGATGGTCGAGCATTGGAACGGAACGAGCTGGAGCCTTGTCGCCGTCCAGAATGCCAACTCCTTCGACAACGAGCTTTTCGGGGTTTCGGCCCTGAGCTCCACGGACGTATGGGTGGTCGGGGAAGACTCACTTTCCGGCATGCCCCTCCAGTCTCTTGCAGAGCATTGGGACGGATCCACCTGGTCTTTGATCACCACCCCTAACAGCACGATCGGGGACAACGAGATCTTTTGGGTGCAGGCCCTCGAGGGAGGGCATGCCGTAGGGGTGGGCTTCGGAAATTTCACGCAAACTATCCCACCTCCCCCTGCTCCCCCGGTCGAAATCACTCCGAGGCAGTCTGAAGCCTGGGACCTCGTGGCGCCGGGGGTTTCTACACTCAACACAGCCATCGGCACAGGCCTGGGCACTGGCGACAACGATCTGTTCGGCGTGGCCCGGTCCGGAGGCGCCGTGTGGGCGGTCGGCTACTCACGCTCCACGCCCACGGGTCCACGCATGACTCTTGCCATTCCGGCGACATGGGATCCGATCGGACACGCGCTAACGTGGGCCGCCGTCGGAGCCAGCGCGAGTCCCGGTCCTACGAACAGCGTCTTCGATGCGGTGACCGCAGTCTCGCCATATGGTTTCTGGGCGACGGGGTACCAGAACAGCGGAACAGGCTTCAACCAGAATCTGACCGAGTCGTACTGCGCACGTCACTTCGGCTTGACCGGCGTACCAACTTCCATCCCGGCCGGCTCGTCGTTCTCGCTGACCGTAACCGAACAGAACGGGGACGGCTCGACGGTGAGTGGTTATCGCGGCACCGTCCACTTCACCAGCAGCGACAACACTGCCACGCTACCGGCCAACTACATGTTCACTGCGCTCGACAACGGCATTCACACGTTTACTGGGGTCGTTCTCAACACACCCGGCAACCAGTCGATCACCGTATCCGACCTCGCCATGCCCTTGACGATGCCCACGCCGACCCCGCCCATCAGGGTGCTGTGTGTCGGTACTTGTCCATCGACCGGCGGAACAGCGGGAAGCCGGACGACCAATGGTGGTCCGGCAACGATCCTGGGCTCCCGGGATGGGTCGACTCAGTCGGGCTCCGGCACTGCGGGACCACGGTTGCCCAGGCCGAATCCCGTCGCAACAAGCCGCGACACGGCGTCGAATGTCGTGTCTACAAGGTCCGGTCCGTTGACCAACGTTGGCGCAGTCACGCCAGATGCGGCGCCGACCATCTCGGCAACGGTCGTCCCTACGACTAGCGCGAGCATTTCACTCGCGCGGGCGCGACCAAACGAAGCGATTGGGTTTGTGGCTCGGACTGAACGGGTTTCGCAACCACCAGACCAGTCGCTGTGGTACTTATTGCCTCTCGTTCCTCTGCTCATCTGTCTGCTGGCGCTGAGCGAGGTTCGCCGGCGCAGATTCAAGGAGACTTCGAATGTCCGCATCTGACCGCGACGCCGCCAATCAGTCGCATGCAAGGCCATCGGGACCCCGCACGCATGCCTCCCAGGTGCCACAGCACCTTGTGCCAGTCAAGACCAACTCTGCCGACGGTCGCGATGCCGTGCGCCAGAGCCCGCAATCCAAGCCCACCAAGAGCTGAGGAGCTAGAGATGGAAGAAAAGGAAGAGCTAGAGGACCAGGTTCAGCGGTTGACGCGCACTGTCGACGAGATGCGCGCGCGGATGGCCGCGCTCGAGACGGGTGAGCCTAAACACGCGAACGGCGCGGCGCCCAGCAGTCGCCGCGGATTCTTGAGGCTGGGAGCGGCGGCGGCACTCGGCGCCATCGGCATGGCGGCCACGAAAGTCTTGCCGGCTGCCGCGGCCAACGGCGGGCCCACCCTCCTGGGTACTGCGAACCTGGCTGAGAGTCCGACCACAATACAAGGAGACGTCGTAGGCCCGACCGGCCCACCTGTCCAGGTTTTCGCCGCAGAGGATTCGACCTTCTCTTCGGCAGCGTTATCTGCAGCCGGTGGTTTCGCCGGCACTCTGCAGGGCTTGGGCAACGGAAATATTGCGGTGCCTCCAACAAATCCGATCGTCGAAGGCGTCGACGGGTGGGCGCAGGGAACCAGGGCCTTTGGGGTCTACGGACTCACCGACAAAGGTACGGGCGTCGTCGGCGAGAGCGCCACAGGCATTGGCCTTTACGCCCGGCGCACGGGCCGCATCCGGCAGGACGGACTGATCCCCGCCGGAACAACACCCTTATACGCGCCCAACGACTTCGAGATGGTTCGGGATGGAAACGGCGTGCTCTGGATCTCCACGGCAGGTGGCGTGTGGAAGCGAGTGTTGACAAATGATTTCGGCATCCAGCTGTTCCCCAACCCCCGCCGCATCTACAACGGATATGTTCAACCGACAGCGCCAGGCACGTATGGCCCAGTCGACGCCACTCTGCAGTCCGACGGCACGACACCAAGCGGCGTCCCCGTGGGCGCGACCGCAGCGTTTTGTGCGGTGCAGTCCTACAACGCCGGTGTGATGACCCTGTACCCGGACGGCGCAGCCGACCCGGGTCTCGCGAACTGGTCAGGCACGGCGAATGGACCACTCAACCTCCTGTATGTGTTCGTTCCGTTGTCAGCGGCGGCGAAGTTCAAAATCCACACCTACTTCACCGGGCAGAAGTTCATCGACGTCTGGGGCTACCTGATCTAAGCAAGACCAACGCAAGGGAGCCCCCGCTGGGACTCCCTTGCCAAGCTCGGTCAGACAACCAATCTTCACGCATCGGAGCCTCGCCAGCCTCCACAATGTCAGCCTCGTGGGTGTGTTAGGCCATTGAGCCGCTCGAAGCTTGAAATCCTTGAAAAGGCAATCCCTGGCCGCTGGAGGTGGATGTTCCAGGAATGGTTCGACTCCACGCCGGCTCTGCGGAACCTGCGGAGACACAAGCACGCCGAGCTCGACCGGATTGATGCAGAGCTGAGGCATCCGGGTCGGTGGATCGAACCGCACGCCGCCACGCTGGGCATGAGCGAACGAGTAATCGAGATTCCTTGGGTGCTGAGCCGTTATGGCCGAGAGCAGGCAGTTCTGGACATAGGCACATCGAACGCTTACACGACCTACGTGCGACATTTGCGGGCGTTAAGGCCCAACCGCCTACGGGCTCTTGACTTGGTTCACGTTGATCGCGGAATTCCCTGCGACCGCGGGGATATGCGTGCGATGCCTTATGACGACGCATCGTTTGACTTGGTCCTGTGTGTCTCGACGCTGGAGCACGTCGGCATGGACAACACCGGCTACGGGGCAGCTGAGTCTAACGATGGCGGGGATTTGATGGCTTTGCGGGAAGTAAAGCGGATCCTTAGGCCTGAAGGCCGGCTTCTCGTAACGGTTCCTTTCGGTTTGAGGCAGAACCACGGTTGGTTTCACCAGTACGACGACCCGGAGTGGACGGCACTGGTAGATTCCAGCGGCCTGTTGGAAACGGAACGACAGACTTATTCCTACCGTGAAGGCTGGTGTCTCGGGGTGCCGACACTCGGCTACGGCGAGAACCAAGCTCCTGGCGCCGCCGGCGTGTTATGCGCCGAACTTACTTGCCGAAAGGTGGACGCACGCGGTTAGCGAACACCGTGAATGAGATCGTTGTTCCGACAAATCGAGAGCAAGGGAGTCCGCCGGGGCTCCCTTGCCTCCTGTCGTTATTTGCCGAACCAGGAATTGCGCCTAACTAGACGACGTACCCCCACGCATCGACGTAGCAGTTGCCGCTGATGTACGAGTGGATCTTGAACTTCCCGGCGGCCGAAAGCGGGACCATCATGTAGACCATGTTCAGCCCGAAGCCCTGGGTGCCGGTTCCCGAGTAGTTCGCGATACCGGGGTCGATGGTGAGGTCGGGGAAGAGGGTGAGCACGCCGGGCGTGTAGGACTGCACTGCGCAGAACGCCGCTTTCGCTCCCACGGGGATTCCGGTCGGGGTCACAAGGTCGGACTTGAGCGTGGCGTCGTACGGCCCGGTGGTGGCGCCGTTGACAAACGGACCGCCATTGATGATGCGTCGGGGGTCGGGGAACAACGTCAGTCCGGGGTTGAGGGTCCAGCCGAGGCGGACTCCGAAGAGTTGGTGAGCCACGGAATTAAGCGTGCCGGGTATGTACACGATCGTGAAGATCGACTGTGAATTGTCGATCGGTATCGGCGCCGAAATCGTCACCGGCAAGTTCTGCTGTGAGGCGTTGGCGACGCCGTTGGTCAGGAGAGACGCTCGAACTGGTCCCGAATTCGCCCACGGGAAGATCTCACCGAGCTGAAAGAAGTCGGCGTTGGCGTCGTTGGCGATGATGGAGACCCACATTTCGGTGATGAGGGCGCCGGTCGGGAGGTCGGGGCGCGCCCACATCGTGCCGCCCGGGATGATGGAGTACTCCGCGCTCGTGTAGTTGTTGACCCAGGCTTGGGACGACGTTGAGTCCCGGAAGTCCGTCGGACCCCAGAGCCACAGGTAGTTCAGGCCTGGAGTGGTCGTGAACCTCACCTTCGGCGCTGCAACGCCTGTTCGCAGCCCGTTCGGGTTCGGGTTGGGCGTGCTGGCCGCAAGGGCCGACTCGATGCCGCTTCCCGAAACTGCTGCGCCGGCCGCTGTTGCGGCCAGCACCTTCAGCATGTCTCGCCGGACGATTCGTGACATTTGGCTCCCTCCTCAATGACGACGCGAAAACGGGACGGCCCAATCTAACTGTTTTCCACCCTCGGCGGATGAGCAGCGAAACCTGCATTCGGGGTTGACCGCTCGTGTTGCGGACGTGTAGAGTGCGAGCCCTCCAAGGCCCGCCTATGTCACCGCAACGATTGAAATACCTCGTCCTGGCCATCGTGCCCGTAATGGCGCTGTCGATGGCTGCACCGAATATCGTTGCCGCCGCCCAGCCATCTCCAACACCCGACGCCACTCATCCGCTCGTCATGCAGCAGGCCGGCGATGAGGTTGCACGTGGCATGACCCTCCAACCACATTCGCATTCGGCAGCCAAGGCGTCGGCTCCGCTGTCACCGCTTACTGCGGCGACGACCAGCGTGCGGCCGAATCGCGAGGTCTTCGGCTTCGCGCTCGCAAGCAGCCTGAACGACCCGACTTTCGGCTATCCCAGCTGGAACTTCTCGCTGCTGACGACGGTCGCGTTCTTCGGTCTGCACGTCATGGACGATGGCAATTTCGCGAATGACTCTGGCGCGAACGTCTGGAACTCGAGCCAGCTCACCGGGCTCGTCAGCACCGCCCACTCGCAGGGTGCGAAGGTCGTGCTGACGATCATTCTTCAGGACTTCAGCCCAGGCACGCCTCACATGTGCTCCGGACTTGCCCATGCCTTGACGACGGTGCCGTACGCAGTCGCCGAGGAAAAGGCCAAGGGGGTCGACGGCATCAATGTCGACTATGAGGGCCTCAACGGAAGCTGCGGAACCTCCGACCCGTCGTGGGCGCGCCACCAGTTCACTAATTTCGTGGCCGCACTGCGGTCTGCGATGCCCGCCGGGTCCTTTCTGTCGGTGGACACCTACGCAAGCTCAGCGGCAGACCCGGTGGGGTTCTTCGACATCGGCGGCCTGGCGCAGTTTGTCGACGCCTATTTCGTGATGGCTTACGACCTCGAGTATTCCAACTACCACCACCCGCCGCTCAACTGCACCAGCTTTTGTCTCGGCCCGACCGCGCCGCTGTCCGGCTACTACTACAACGACACTTCCACCGCGCAGCAGTACCTGGCCGTCGTACCGGCCACGAAAGTCATCCTCGGGGTGCCGTATTACGGTCGCAAGGCCTGCGTCACGAGCGTCGCGCCGAACCAGTACCCCGACCCGAACAACCCTGGTGTTGTCGCGGACACCTACCTCGACGCGAGCGGCGAGTCAACCGCTCCAGGGGTTCAGTCGGGCAGCTACGCAACCCATCGGGATGCCAACGACCCGGCGGGCCAGGAACGCTGGGATACCTGGTTCAACACGACCCTCAACTGCACCCGCGAGCTCTACTGGGACGACACCGTGTCCCTCGGAGCGAAGTACGACCTTGTCAACGCTGACAACCTCCGCGGCGTAGGCCTCTGGAACCTGAACTACGGAGGCGGCGCGCCCGAGCTGTGGCAGCTCCTCGCGACCAAGTTCACGACGCCGTGGACGTCATTGGGCGCCGTGCTGACAGCTGGCCCGGACGCGGCATCGTGGGGGCCGGGCCGGGTGGACGTGATCGTGCGTGGCGGAGGCAACGGGCTGTGGCAAGCCCCGCTAAACGGCAACGCGCTGGGCAACTGGGTATCTCTGGGTGGGGTCCTGACCTCCGACCCAGGCGCCGTGTCATGGGGGCCCAACAGGATCGACGTCTTCGCGCGCGGCCAGGACAACGGGCTCTGGCATATTGCGTGGAATGGATCCGCCTGGTCGGGGTGGCAGCCGCTGGGTGGCGTTCTCACCTCTGGTCCTGAAGTGTCGTCATGGGCAGTGAATCGGCTCGATGTCTTCGTGCGCGGGCTGGATAACGGGCTCTGGCACATGTCCTGGAACGGGTCCAGCTGGAGCGGCTGGCAATCTCTTGGCGGGGTGATCACCTCTGATCCGACGGCCGTCTCGTGGGGGCCGAACCGCATCGACATCTTCGCGCGCGGACAGGACAACGGCCTCTGGCACATGTCCTGGAACGGTTTTGGGTGGAGCGGCTGGGATTCGCTCGGCGGAATCCTGACCTCGGCGCCCGATGCGTCTTCTTGCGCCCCCGGCCACCTCGACGTGTTCGCCATCGGCGCCAACTCGTCTGTGTTCCAGCTCGGCTTCAACGGGGCGTGGGGGACGTGGGAGAGCCTGGGCGGACAGGGGACTTCGGACGTAGGTTCAGTCTGTCCGCAAGGATCCGGCGTGGTCGAGCTGTTTGTGCGTGGAGCAGACAACGCGGTGTGGCACAGCCGCGTCCTCGGTTCGTGAGCTCATTCTCGACTCGCGATCTCCAGCGGCGTGCCACGCGTTGAAACAGCAAGATGGGCGGCGCGCCACCGTCATGAGCCTTGCCTTGCGCTCACCGCGTGTCGCATTCCTGGCCTTGGCCATGCTGTCCACGGCGGTCGTCTTCGCCAATCCCTCGTCGGCACACCTGCCTGCGCGATCTGTGCTCGCAGCTTCGACCGGTTCCTGGACCAGCTACCACCGCGACGACGGCCACACCGGCAATGACCCGACCTTGCCCACCGCGACATCCGCGACGACCGGCTGGACGTCGGGGACGCTCGATGCCGACGTGTATGCCGAGCCGCTCATCTACAACGGCATCGTTTATGCCGCCACCCTCAACAACACCGTGTACGCGCTGCGGCAGGCCGATGGCGTCGAGGTCTGGCACAACAACCTCGGCGCGCCGGTGACGACCGGGTGGAGCTGCGGTAACGTCTCCCCGCAGGGCATCCTGGGCACGCCCGTCATCGACGCCACCGCCGGCCGCATCTACGTGACGACCCTGTTCGTCAGTGACCATCTGTATCGGGTCTTTGGGCTCAACCTGGCGACGGGGGCGATCCAGCTGCAGACGGTCATACCGACCACCATCGGTACGGGCTTCGACTGGACGATCCAGCAACAGCGTGGGGCGCTCGCCCTTCACAACGGCTACGTGTACGTGCCGTTCGGTGGGCGTGCCGGCGACTGTGGCGCCTATCACGGATTTGTGGTGGGAGTACCCACAAGCGGCTCGACGACGCTTCCCGTTTACCAAACGCCGAGCACGGGAAGCGGCATGTGGGCCGCAGGCGGCGTCGTCGTCGACGATGCCACTGGCAACGTATTTGCCGCGACAGGCAATGGGGTTTCCGGCGGTTGCAATGCCGTCAATCAAAACGACGCTGTCGTCCGCCTGTCACCGACGTTGGGATTCCAGGATTACTTCATGCCTCAGGACTGGCAGGCCAACTGGTGCAGCAACGACCAGGACCTCGGGTCCGCAGGACCGCTTCTGATCAGCCCGAACCTGCTTTTCCAGGCGGGCAAGTGGGGAGGAGGCTTCCTGCTCAATCCAAACAGCCTTGGAGGGGTCAACGGGCAGGTGTTCCCGGCCCCGTCCCCGTCGTACTCGCAGGCGGAGGTGTGCTTCGGCAACCACTCCGACGCCACATTCGGTTCCTTTGCCTACGCGGCGCCATTCGTCTATCTGGAGTGCGAGGGTCGGGGACTCGTCGCGCTCAATGTCAACACCGGGGCTCCCTCTTTCAGCCAGTGCGACGCAGCCTGTGCGGCACCCGACTGGCACTCCGGAGGCTCTGCGACCTTCGGGCCTCCTATCGTTGCCGGCGGCGCGGTTTGGGCCGCCACCAGCGGCGGCGGCCTGTACGGGTTCAACGCGATGACTGGTGCGCAGATATTTCACAGCGCAGGCTTCGGCATCAACCGCTTCGTGACTCCGGCTGAAGCCGGTGGTCAGGTCTTCGTTCCCTCGTACACCGTGATCCGGTCGTTCGACATGGTGTTCTCGAACACGTGGACCTCGCTCGGAGGTAGCTTGACGTCTGGGCCCGACCCGTCATCCTGGGGCGCCAACAGACTGGACGTGTTCCTGCGGGGCGCGAACAACGACCTCGTTCACACACCTTGGAATGGGAGCGCATGGAGCTCTCCGGTCTCGCTGGGTGGCGTCATCACGTCCGACCCTGGCGCCGCTTCGTGGGGGCCCAACCGGATTGATGTCTTCGCGCGGGGCCAGGACAACGGGCTTTGGCACATCGCGTGGAACGGATACTCCTGGTCTGGGTGGTACCCGCTTGGCGGAGTCCTCACGTCCGGCCCCGACGTTTCCTCGTGGGGTGCAGACCGCCTGGACATCTTCGCAAGGGGCCAGGACAATGGGCTTTGGCACATCGCGTGGGGCGGCTCTGGCTGGAGCGCCTGGCAATCTCTCGGGGGTGTGCTGACATCAGATCCGACGGCGGTATCGTGGGGTCCCGACCGAATCGATATATTCGCTCGGGGTCAGGACAACGGACTGTGGCACATGTCATGGAACGGGTCCAGCTGGAGCTCCTGGCAGTCCCTCGGCGGTGCACCACTGACCTCGGGCCCCGACGCCTCCTCGTGCGCCTTCGGCCACCTCGACATCTTCGCCACAACCACCGGTGGTGTCCTCATGCAGCTCGGCTTCAACGGCTCGGCGTGGACATCGTGGGTCAACTGGGGCAACTCGTGGACGTCTGATCCGGGCGCGGTTTGCCAGCCCGGCGCGGGCGCGACGGATGTGTTCGAACGTGGCACCGACAACGCGTTGTGGCACGCAGGGATCATCGCTTCCTGACCTGCCGGCAACGCTCGACCGGGTAGCCTAACCTCTTGATGCGCGTCGCATTCATCGGCACCAGAGGTGTGCCCGCCCGATACAGCGGCTTCGAAACGTGCGTTGAGCAGGTCGGCAGTCGAATGGTGGAGCAGGGTCACGAGGTGGTCGTGTACTGCCGCTCGATGCACTACACCGAACGGCTGAACGAGTACAGGGGGATGAAGCTTCGCTACCTCCCGGCCGTCAACCAGAAGCACCTCGAAACGCTGAGTCATACCGCGCTGAGCGCTCTGCGCCTTCCGCGAGGAACGGCGATCGTATGTATGGGGGTCGGCAACGCGCCCGTTGTTCGCTATCTCGAGCTGACCGGCCGGAGGGTGGTGTTCAACGTGGACGGCGCCGACTGGCAGCGCGAGAAATGGGGCCGATTCGCCAGGTGGTACCTGCGCACGTGCGAGCGTCTTGCCGCCAATGGCAGGAGCGTTGTGCTCGCTGACGCCGAAGCAGTTCAGAGCTACTACGCGCGAGAGTACGGCCGTGACTCGGAGATCGTCCGATACGGCGCCGACGCGCCCACCGAGCGTGGGACCGAAGTCTTGGAGAAATTCGGTCTGGAGCCGGGGGCCTACCTCCTGTTCGTGGGACGCCTGGTTCCAGAAAACGCGCCCGATGACTATCTCGAGGGAGTGCGCCAGGCCGGGCTCGACGCGCCTGCGGTCGTCGTCGGCGACGCCTCCTACGCCGGCAAGTACAAAGACTCGTTACGCGCAATGGCGCCTGCGAACGCCATCTTCACGGGTTACCAGTTCGGCTCCGCCTATCAACAGCTCAGCGCACATGCCGGCATGTTCGTCCTGGCGGCGACGGTGGGCGGCACCCATCCGGTCCTGGTCGAGCAGATGGCGGCCGGCAACGCCATCCTCGCCCGCGAGACCGACAGCAATCGGGAGGTGCTCGGCGACACCGCGCTCTTCTGGAGAACGCCCGAAGAGCTCGCCGAGCTGTTGAGGGAGGTGTGGCCCGATAGCGCTCGGCGGGTGAAGTTGGGGGATTGCGCCAGGGCTCGTGCGCATGAGCTCTACGACTGGGGGCAGGTCACCAGGCGATATCTCGAGCTGTGTGAGCGTTCGCTGTCGTGATCAATTGGAGACGAGCCTGCCGTTGACGGTGACGTTGTCGAAGGTGACCCCCACCACATTGCTGTAAGAATCGGCGGCGGCGGAGATGTTGGTGAAGGTGCTGTCGCGCAACTCGACGCCGTCAATCGGGTTGTCCTTCAGTCCGCTGAGGCTCAACACGATCGGGTCGGAATCTCCACTCACGTGTCTCAGATGCCAGTCGCCGAAGGCCGGAGGATGGCTGCCGGTCTGGCCGTTGTAGTCCATCTGCGCGAAGGCCCAGGCCCCGCTGAGGTGATCCGCATGGACGCTGTCGAAGTTGATGTTCTGCGCGAAGCCTCCGCGGCGGGTGTTGGACTTGACGTAGAGCATGTAGCGCACGCTCTTGCCATAGGTCGACACGTCGTGGACATAGACGTTGCGAATGCCGCCGGTCATCTCGCTGCCGCAGGCGATCCCGCCGAGAGGACCCTGGAGCCTACAGCTCAGGATGACGATGTTCTGGCAGGGCGCGTTCACGCGCCGACCATCGGCGTCTCGACCGGACTTGATCGCGATGCAATCGTCGGCGGAGTCGAAAGTGCAGTTCTTGATGACGACGTGATCGCAGGACTCTGGGTTGCATGCGTCCGTGTTCAAGTGCGTCGTTTCTCCGGTCGTGACACCGTCGATGGTCACGCTGTGGCACAGGGTGGGATTGAGCTGCCAGAACTGCGCCTGCCGCAAAGTGACCCCCTGGATCAGCACCTTGCGGCAGAGATAGGGTTGGACGAACGCGGTGCGGAGGCTGCCGCGACCGGGGATGGTGCGTCGCTCGGGGGGCACGCCTTGGGCGACCAGAGGTTTGAGGATCCCGGTGTAATCCGAGCCGACATTCCATCTTCCGGTTCCGTCGGCATCCAGGACTCCATTTCCCGTCAGCGCGATGTTGGTCTGCCCGTAGGCATAGACCATGGGCGAGTAGTTCATGCATTCGATTCCTGCATGCCGCGTCAGCACAACGGGATAGTTGGCGACCTCGCCGTTGAATCGGATGACCGCGCCCGCTGCCAAATGGAAGTCGACGTTGTCCAGAAGATGGATCGCGCCCGTCGAGTAAACGCCGGCCGGAACGACCACGTGCCCGCCACCCCCGGCGCTGCAGGTGCGGATGGCTGCCCTGAAGCTGGCGGTGTTGTCCGTCCTGCCATCCGCAACCGCTCCAAAAGGAGAATCGAGGGCGTTCAAGGTCACGTCGGGAAAGGTTGGGATGGTGGTCGTCGCGACGATGTCATCCGCCTCCGGCCAGGGCAGGTGACTGCGGCGACGGGAGGAAAGCGAGGGCTGCGGTGACGCCGGCGCGCTGTGATGCCATCCGCATCCGGTGGCCGCCGCGATGCCGGCAGCTGAAACAAGGCCCAGCTTGAGGAGCTGCCGGCGAGTGATCCCCGAGATGGCTAGGAGGCCGGCACCTCGATGTGCCACAGAGCGTTGTCCGTGGGGCCTCGCTCGAACACATCAATTCCGTTGAAGACTCTGGAGCAGACCACACCGGGATCCGCTGTCCACTGATTGCCGAGGTTCCTCCACGAGGTCCACGCGGTGCCGGTGAAACCAAGTTGCATCAACGCTCCGCCCGCACCGGCGGCAAACACGTCGAGATGGCCGGCGGTGCACGATGCGGCGTCAGGGCCCGAAGTCAGGGTGCCGCCCAGGCCCTGCCAACTACTCCAGGCGGAGCCGTTCCAGGCCAGGTGCCAGAGCCCGTTGTCCTGGCCCCTGGCGAAGACGTCGATGCGGTTAGGTCCCCATGAAACGGCAGTCGGCTCCGATGTGAGCACGCCGCCCAGCGAGTCCCAGCCGCTCCAGGCAGAGCCGTTCCACGACATGTGCCACAGGCCGTTGTTCTGGCCGCGGGCGAAGACGTCCAGGCGGTTTGCGCCCCACGATGCGACATCGGGGCCGGAGGTGAGGACGCCGCCGAGCGGGTACCAACCAGACCACGAATACCCATTCCACGCCAGGTGCCACATCCCGTTGTCCTGGCCGCGCGCGAAGATATCGATTCGGTTCGGGCCCCATGAGACCGCTCCGGGGTCTGATGTGATGCCGCCGCCCAGCGAGACCCAGCTGCTCAGGACGGTGCCATTCCAGACTGCCTGTTCCAGACCGTTGTTGGCGTCGCGCGCGAAGACATCGGCCCGGTTGGGGCCCCAGCTCGAGGCGTCAGGGCCCGAGGTGAGCGTGCCGCCGAGCGAGCTCCAGGGGGTGGCGCCCGTGAATTTCACCGCCAGCTCGTTCCAGAGCTCGGTGCGGCCGGCGTCGTAGCCAAGGGTCCACATCCCGGTGCCGCGGAGATTGCTGGAGTTGACCAGGTCGTACTTGAAGCCGAGGGAGGTCGCGTTGTCGAAGTACATCTCGCGGGGGGAACCAAGGTTGTCGCCGCACGGGTCATTCGCGGGCGGGCTCCACCAAGCAGCCCAGGGAGACTGCCCGAGCGCATCCCAGCCGATGGTCTGGGCGACGCCGCCACACGTGATGTTGCCGATGGCGCCCGTGTACGAGATGGCCTGGCCCCCATTCGTGGTCACCGAGTAAGGCGAGCCGTCTCTCGTCGACCAGACATAGCCGTAGTACGGCACGCCGAGGATGATCTTGGAGGCGGGTGCCTTGGTGAGGTACTGCGCGACGTCGGTGGTGTCGTTGTACGTCCACCCGTTCATGGGCGAGTTGGGCCCGGCCTGCCCGGGCATGTTACTGAACACGGAGTCGTAGTTCATCACGAACATGGCGTCGACGACGGGGGCCAGGTCGCCGATCTTGAAGATGCCGCCGTCCCAGCTCGCTGAACCGGCATAGGTGTCGATGCTCACCTCACTGTTCGGGAATCGTGAGTGCACCTGCGCCGACATCGCCGTCATCAGATTCGTGATTCCCAGCTGGATGTCCGGGAACCGCGGGTCGCCGGAGCCCTCGAAGTCGACATTGACTCCATCAAGGCTCTTGGCTGCGATGGCGTTCATGGTGCCGTTGATCAGGTTCTGCATCGCCGACGTCGTAACGATGTTGTTGATCGACGCATCGTCGAAGTCCTTGATCACGAGCACCACGCGATCACCGGCCGAATGCGCCTTGTTGATGATGGTCGTGAGATCAGCGCTGTTCCAACCGTCCCAGCCGGGGCCGGCGGTCACAAACGTCCCGTCGGCGTTCACGTTGAGCCCGAAGTAGGCGACGGTGCTCAGAAGGTTGAAGTTCCAATCGGCGTTGTCGGAGAGCAGCCAGTAGGGGGCGAACCCAAAGATCTCGCGCCGCAGCAATGGGTTGCTGTTGTTCACCTGCCGCGGGATGATGGTGGCCGTCGCCGGCGCGAGGTTCAGCCGATGTGAGGCGTGACGCGCGTCCTCGATCGCATGTAGTCCCGGAACCGCATGAAACGGCGCTGCATGAGCCTTCGCAGGTACCGGCGCCAAGGCAAGCGTGGCGAGCAAGACCAATGGGATTGCGCGTCGCAAGAGGCCCACATTCTATCCAGAGGGTCCGCGGACTTCAGTTATGAGATGTAAATGCTCTGCTTTGTGGAGCGTTTACGGAGCGCCTGTCGCTTTGCGGACGACCAGGAGCCCAGGGATGCGCACGATGGTCTCCCTCAGCTCGGAGCCGACGAGGAAGAACCCACCGGCCAGGAAGGCCGCCGAGGCAACGGTGTAGGCGATCGCCAGCGGGAGCGTCGAATACGAGTTGGGGACCACGATGAGGAGCCACGCAGAGCCGTAGGTGACTGCGGCGAGCGCAACCACCTTGAAAACGTGCGCATAAAAGCTCCTGACGCCAATCTGAAGGCACTCTCGATAGATCCGCGGAATCATGTATCCATAAAGGAACAGCTCATAGATGATCCAGGAGGTCGCGGCGCCCGTCATACCAAACAGGAATACCAACGTCGTGGTGACCGGGATGACTATCAACACCGCAAGCGCATAAGACCGAGATGCGATGTCCGGTCTTCCCGACGCCACGGAGAAGGTGTATGCGACGTTGACGGTCGAATACATGAAGAAGCCGATGCACAGGAGCGCTGTGGGCACCAGCAAGAGCCAGGCGACCTGCCGGTTGAACAGGTAGGTGTAGATGGGGATGGCGCCGAAACATGCTGCGGCGTACAGGGGCACCATGCCGAATCCGACGAGGTCCTGGACCCTGCGGTATTGACTCAAGAGCGCTCGAGAATCGCGAAGCTGGTGCAGGCTTGAAAACGACGGCAGAGCAGCCTGGGTGACCGCGGTCGCCGCGAAAGAGATCCGGATCACCAGCGTCGAAGCAAAGCTGTAGAA
>Ga0207646_10004363_pt1 | contig 15405 bp, 18 predicted proteins | sample KBSK5502metaG_FD_184343 | JGI IMG/M metagenome (GOLD analysis project Ga0207646, IMG submission 184343) | Corn, switchgrass and miscanthus rhizosphere microbial communities from Kellogg Biological Station, Michigan, USA - KBS K5-50-2 metaG... | ecosystem: Host-associated > Plants > Roots >... | reverse complement strand
CGGTCAGGCGGCTCTTGTCATCGAGGGCTGACTGGCAGGCGTCCCATGCGATCGGTGCTCCTCGGCCGAGGGTATCGTCGATTGGACAAATACTCTCTCTGGCCGTTGTCGCTGCTCCGCGCCGGCCTCGACGGGCGCTATCTCGCTGCCCGGTGCGAAGCAGACTTCGTAGGCGGTCACCACTTTGTAGGACCGGGTTGGTGACGAGCCCATTCATCACGGATTCTCGTCTAACGCTTTACCCGACCACGAAGACTAAGAAGGGTGAGCGCCAGGAAAAGAGGACCTAGGAGCTTTAGCGCCAGCGTGACAAACTGGCCGGCAATCGATAGTCGCGAATCGTCAGTGTGTAGCAAGCTGGTCGCTCCATTCGCGCTGAGGAGGAGAGCAGTGCCGAGGTCGACGGGCTTAGTCGTACCGAACAATGCCAGGAGGCCCGCACCGGCGATGACGGCAATAAGAAGTGCCAGAAGCGATCGAGTTGCCTTCAGTCCGTAACCGGCCAGCAGCCAATATGCAGTTAGGAGCCATTTGTCTTCCCACCTTCGACTGGACAGCCTCCGCATTTCCATCTCACCCCAATAGAAGTCGCTAGCTCCAGGGGCGTCCTTAGAGTCCTCCAGGGACTTTCGCAGCGCTCGATAGATCGTGGCAATTCTGTTTGCCTCAACGTTTTCATGCGGCTCATTTAGGGCGGTGCCCGATTGAACGGAGGCCGGGAACCATCCCTTTCGCAGCAAGCTGGGTCCATGCGTCGCGCGCCACTGATGCTCCTCGGCGATCGTGATTCGAGACCACCAGCCGGCGGGTGGACTTCCCCAAAGCACGTCCTCAGTTTTGACACCATCTAGCCCATAAGCACCTGAGAATCGCGTCGGGCGGGCGTCGACCTGCACAAGCGCCAACTGACTCGCATCTGCACGAGCCAAAGTCGTCAGGCGTGGCAAATCTGCTCGGCGCGCAATGCCGTCTGTAAACAGTGAGCCAATCGCGGTGTCGTCAAGGCTACGCTTGCTCTCAGCGAATCGCGGTAGGGCTCCTCCGACACGGAAGATGCGTGATGAACCTAGTAGGGTCGAAGGCTTACCGAACTCGGCTGCGGTGACACTGACATCTGCCCACCGAAGGGCCATCGTCACTCCTGCGTGAAATCTGGCACGGACTGCAGCGACCCCCGTGGCGGAGACCATTAAGACCAGGTGCTCACGAAAGTCGCTCCCGTCTAGATCAAGCTTTCCGCGCACAACAAACGGCCCCAGAGTATTTACCTCCTCGAAGCGAGCGTCCTGGAAGGACAAAACCTGTCCGAACAGAGCTCCTCCGAAGAAACAGTTACGAGCAAAGCGCGCGCCTATGAATACAGTAATGCCAGCGTGGCTCGCGTCTGCAAAAGTAACGACGTCACTGAATCGACCGTTTTGAAATGTGACGTTGTCCGCAAAGTTGACGTTGTTGAAGGCAGCCACAGCTCCGAACGATGCACCCTGAAAGGTCGCTTGGCGTTCGAATTTCGTTCCGGTGAACCATGCGGGTCCGACCAGCGCGCTGCTCTCAAAGCGCGCCTCGCCCATGAATGTGGACTCTTCGCACTCGAAAGGTCCCTGGCATACGATCCCAGTGAAGTGTGCGTCGGCACGGAACACCGATCGGCTAAAGTCAGCCCCAGTTTGAACCGTCGCAAGCGCGAAGTTGGCGACGCTTCCGAAGCGGGTGTCGTCGAAAATCGCTCGATCTCGGAATGACGCACTTGCGAAATTAACCGCGCCTTCGAAACTAGCTCCCGAGAATGCTGTCGGTCTATCGAATGAAGCACCCATGAACAAGGCATTGCCTTTGAATGTGGTGCCCGCAAAACTGCTATGGCCCCAGAAGGCCAGGCGCGAGAAGTTGACATCGCCCTCGAAGATGGCGCGGTCGAACTGCCCGTTGACGGCCGGCAGCCCGCCCGAGCTCGCGCTGGACTTTCGGATGGTGGCGGCGATGCGCTGCGCGAGAGCTGGATCAATATGATTGCCGCGTGCGTCGACCCTTGCGGTTGCGGCTGATCGGGCTAGCTCCGCATCGAGTTCGGTCGAATCAAGATGCTGAACACATCGACCGTTGGCTGTGGCAGCACCAAGGCAGTCCTCACGGCTACAAACAGCCCACTGTGGTGCGCCATTGTCCTCTGCAACCAACGTAGTAAGAGTCTATGTCGATCCGTCAAACGATTCATGTTCGACCTAATAGAGCTCCACCTGTTCGCCACGAGCAGTGCGCGACCGCGCTTATCTTGTTGCTGGACCGCCGCTATGAGAAGTTCCCACATACGAAGGGCTGGCGGGTTGTGGACCCCACGAGCGGGCAAGTGATGCCACGGTGGCACCAATCAGTCGCTGAGCGCTTCGCGTGGGCACAGCGTGAAGGACTTCTCCCAGGTCAGCGGCCGAGGGCCTTATTCGAGCACGCGACGGTAAACCTGCGCCACCGCGCGGCACACCCCGCCTCTTACTCGTTTGGCTCTCCAAACGATGCCGCGCTCGCGATCAGCGATCTCGCGGAGACACCCACTCTCTCTTGAATAGGCCTGCAGTGGTGTGGTCGCGGGTGCTTGGATGCCGCCATCAGGTTCGATCAGCCCGAAAGCCCACATTCCTTCGGCCAAACAAGTCAAGAACGAAAACGCAATTCTGCTGCGGCCCCCGAATTCCAGAGACTGGCCTCACTCTCAGCAAAGCTACTGGCATCAAGGCCTTTGCGGCGCGGAAAATGAGGAGGACATGCGCTCAACGCCGTTCAATAGGTAGCGTAGCGCGATGGGAAGCGATGCTTCATCGATATTGAAACTCGGATGGTGATGTGGCCTGTCAGCCGCAATGCCGGGGTTCCTCGCGCCAACGAATGCGAACGCGCTGGGAGCCAATTGGCCGTAATAGGCGAAATCTTCTCCTCCCATAATTGGGTCAAAGCTGATCACGCTCTTCTCGCCGATCGCGGCGACCATAGCAGGCGCCAAGAAATCAACTAGGCTCTTATCGTTAACCACGCTCGGACTTCCACGCTGGTAGTCAACGCTCGCTTCCCCGCCAAGAGCCAGCGTGTGGTACTTGACCAAGCTTTGCATCTCAGTCTCAATAAAATCGCGGACCGAGGCCGTAAGCGCGCGCACGGTTCCACATAGCTCAGCGCGACCGCTGATCACATTAAAAACGGTTCCTGCATGAATTGCCCCGACCGTGAGCACGGCCGGCTGAAGTGGATCAATTCGGCGACTTACGAGCATCTGCAATTCGCCAATCAAGCTTGCCGCAATAACGAGAGCGTCTCTAGTCTGATGAGGAAACGCTCCGTGTCCTCCTGAGCCGCGCACCTCTATGGTGAACCGGTCCATGCTCGCCATAATCGCGCCGGGCATTAGGGACATGCTCCCAACTGCTATATCGCTCATCAGATGAAGACCCAAGATCGCATCGACCCCAGATAGGACCCCCTTTTCGATGAAGTGGCGCGCGCCACTTTCAATCACTTCCTCAGCCGGTTGAAACAACAGACGTATTTCGCCCCTCACTTCGGTTCTGAGCTCGCTCAGAATCTTCGTCAGGCCTAACTGGATCGCCGTATGTCCGTCATGACCGCAGGCGTGCATCCGACCCGGGATGGTGGACTTGTAATCCACGTTGTTTTCCTCGTGAATCGGCAAGGCATCGATGTCACACCTGACCGCGATGGTAGGACCAGGCCTCTTGCCCCGTATCGACGCAACCAAGCCAGTAGCAAGAGGTCGTTCAAATGGAACGTCCCACTGTTGCAGGAGATCGGCAATGAAGGCAGTGGTTTCGTGTTCTGAAAACCCAACTCTGGGTGTGCGTGAAGATGGCGCCGCCACGTCGTTAGCTGGTCTGACATATCGTCATCGACCCGTTCAGCCCAATCCATTGCGAAAAATCTCTCCTTTATTTCAGGTAAGTAAAATGGATCACCTAATGGAGTCGTTGGCAGGCGTTGGCCGATGAAGCAATTGTCGCACCCGTTCCGCAACGGCCCTATCCACGAATTGCCCGTTAGCTAACTTCGTCGCCGCGCCGCTCGAAGCTTCGAACGCCGTTAGCACGCTGTCCGCCCAGGCGATTTCCTCACCCGAAGTCTCGAACGCCTCATTGATGATTGGGACCTGTCGGGGGGTGGATCGCCGACCTTCCGAAGAAGCCGAGTCGTCGTGCGACTGCGACCTCAATCCGTAGACCCTCGTCGTCGTTGAGCATTGCGTACACGCCATCGCTAGGAGGTGGCTTGCCCGCAGCTCTGCATGCAAGGACCAGCAACGAACGGGCCAACAGCGTCTCCTGCTCGCCGCCAGCAATCCTGAGGTCAGCTGCAAGATCCAGACCTCCATAAGCGAGCGATGAGCACGTAGCACAATTAGCGATCTCGAAGGCGGCAAGGACCCCCCGCGCTGATTCAATTGTGCAGTCGAGCCGAACCCCGGGCGCCTGAGCGGCGAACCATTCAACCTCGCGCGCAGACTCGACCTTTGGCAGCCGCAATCCAGCCGTTAAACCGCCAAGCATCTCGAGATCGCCTCGGCAGTCGTCGGTAAACGGCTTGTTCACGCGCACCCAACACGACTTTTGGCGCGCGATATCCCCGACCAGATCTCGAGCACGCTCCTTCAGGTGTGGTGGAACTGAGTCTTCCAGGTCGAGCGGCCCCACATCGGCTCGTGCTGTGAAGACCTTGCTCAGGAGTTTCTCGTTGTGCCCTGGAGCAAACAACAAGGTACGCGGCATCCTTGTCCGCTCGACGATTTGCGGTACTCTCATTTACGGGAATTGACGAGGAGCTGGCGCCCGATCAGAGTCCTCAAAATATCGTTGGTACCCTCACCGATCGCCATCAGCGGCGCGTCTCGGTAGAAGCGCTCAATCTCAAGCTCAGTCGAGTAGCCATAGCTGCCGTGGATGCGCATGCACTCCAGCGAGGCCTTTATGCAGATCTCAGACGCGAAGAGCTTAGCCATTCCAGTCTCGAGGTCCGCACGCTTGCCTGAATCCAGAACAGCGGCGGCCCACCACGTGAGAAGGCGCGCGGCCTGCAATTCGGTTGCCATGTCGGCCAACTTGAGCTGGATGGCCTGGAACTCCGCGATTGGACGACCGAACGCGTGGCGCTCAGCTGCGTAGGCGAGAGCCCTATCGAGACAGGCTTGAGCTACTCCGACTGCGCGTCCGGCAATATTCACGCGCCCAACCTCCAGCACCGACAGGGACTGTTGTAGCCCTCGCCCCTCTTCTCCCCCAAGGACGTTCTCGGCAGGTACTCGGCAATCGTTGAGAAAGACCTCGGACGATTCAGGACCCTTGTAGCCGAGCTTGCCGAGATCTTTGCCAACGCTGAATCCTGGAGTGTCTTGCTCGATCATGAGGACAGTCATGCCTTTGTGTGGCGGCGTCGCGCTCGGGTTAGTCTTCACAAGCACCGGCAGCGGATCGGCATACCGGGCATTTGTGATCCATGTCTTTGTGCCGTTAACCACATAGTGGTCTTTCATACGGCGAGCCACCGTCACTATTCCTTGAAGGTCGCTTCCCGCCCCGGGCTCGGTGAGTGCGATACCAGACCGTCGTTTTCCGGTCGCCAAGTCAGGAAGCCAGCGCCGACGCTGCTCATCCGTTCCGTGCTTAGCGAGCATTCGAGTCGCCAGCGAGTGCGAGCCGAGTATGCCGGCGATGCCCATCCATGCCTTCGAAATCTCCTCGAATACGATCGAGTAAGAGACGGCGTCGATTCCAATGCCGCCATACTCCTCCGGCACGAGCATGCCGAATAGACCCATCGCCTTCATCTCGTCAACTATCTCGACCGGGTAGCGATCAGCTAGTTCCCATTCCCGTGCTACGGGGGCGATACTGCGACGAGCAAAATCGCGCATGAGGTCGCGGAAGGCAGCCTGCTCAGAAGACAGTTGAAAGTCCATGGCGAACTCCTTAAGGCTCATTCAAGCGGGCGATGCGCGGGCCACGGCCACGCCGGTACACCATGACTGTGTGCGGAAACGAGATCACTGCGATCCCATCCTGATTGAAGCCAGTCGTTTCAACGCTCACGATCCCTGCATGCTTGTTTGAACGTGAGGGGCGCTGCCGCCATCTCGAGTGCCGGTGATCACCACCATGATCAAGTCATCGCGCACCTTGGACAGCTGCTCGTAGGACCGCCAGCCAGCCGCAGGCAGGTTCGTGAGAACGATGCCGCCACCCTTCCCTGAGGAGGCAATCAAGTTGGCGACTTGCCGTCGCCCTTCATCAGTATGCGTGTCGATGGTAGCAGAGCGTTTGCCTTGATATAGGCAGCCCACTACAGACTGCGACCTTCGTACATCGGCCATCGGTTGAAGTCGATTCCACCGCTAGGTGGGTCGATCCGGATGACATCGGCGCCGAGTGCAGCCAATGCTGCCCCAGCCATAGCCGCGGCGATGAGAGCTGAGATCTCAACAATTCGCAGACCGAAGAGAATCGGCCGCTTTACCACTCTTTCTTCTCGGGCCCGCGCGTTTCATTGAATGGCTCGCAACGAGACGTTCGGGCGTTTACTACGACGGAGCCAGCGCAATCGCCGAATGCGGCTGAGGCATGGCTCAGCCCTGTCTTTGGCCAATGGGAGGAAGGCTTCAGATTAGCTCGCGAGCAACGGAACGACATGCGCCGCAAATGCCTCCATATGGTGCCTGTATTCCGTCACCGAATCCTGCCCATGGCGATTGAAGTCAAGTACAAAATGGTCGACGCCGGCGGTTGCGAGCCGCCCCAACACATCGGCGCACTGCCCGGGAGTTCCAACCGCAAACCCTTCCGGCGACTCACCAATGTGATATCGACGCCAGACAGTCTTTTGATCGACGTCGACGCTAGTAACGTTTGAGAAGACGACAGCTGCCAAGCCGGCGTGACCGTTCCATGTCGCGTTTTCCTGCCCCAGGCGCGGCACGAAATGCTCGCGGACCGATGTAGCAGTCGGGAAAGCTAGCTCAAGAAAGCGTGCATATTTCGCAGCCCTGACAATCGAACGATCGCTTACGCCAGCCCACCAAAGCTCGACATATGGCTTCCGGGTCGGTTTGGGATCAAGAGCCAGCTCGATTCCCGTGTAGAAATGTCCCCGGTATGTAACCGGGGAGTCAGTCACCCAAAGGCGCGTCATCAAATCTAGGGCCTCGTCCGCTCGACTGCCCCGAGTCCGCCCCTCGATGCCGAAATTGTCCAACGCCTTGACGAGACCATTTGGGGAAGGCTCCGATAGACCGAAGCCGGCCACCACCCTGCCATTTGTTGCTGCATCGAGGCTCGCGAGGTAGCGAGCCCACACGAATGGGTGTAGCCAAGGTGTAACCAAGACGTTAAATCCCACCTTGAGCCGCGTCGTGGCGTTTCCAAGGATTGGTAAGACGACCAGCGGGTCGTATTCGAAATGGCGAAAGTGCGGCGGAATGAATGCTGGGTAGCCGCCGTATGGGGGGCGCTCGTCTGCGTAGGGCATCAGGGGAACGTGTGGTATTCCGATCGAGTAAAAGCCCATTGCCTCGGCATCTTTGGCCACAGCCACTACCTCGGGTACATCAGGAGGCTGGCGACCCCACGGCGCGAGAATCACGCTGAAATCAAGCATCGTCGGACGACTCTTTTGAACAGGTGGAGTCGATCTGCCGGTAACTGGCAACGAGTCGTCGACTTGGCCAGCTCCCTGGAGCGGCAAGTTCACTAGTCGTCGACGACTGCGATCGCGTCGATCTCGATCAGCAAGCCATCCATCCCGAGCTTGGTCCGGACAGCTGTCGCAGTAGGTCCCGGGTCCGAGACGAACTCAAGACTAACTCGAGTCATCTTCTCCCAGAACCTGGTTAGTTCGTCCCCTTCACCGTCGAATTCGTAGTAGGTATTGAGCTTGACGACGTGTCGCCATTCCGCCCCTGCCTCCGTCAAGGTCTTCGTAAGGTTCTCGAATACCGTTCGAGTCTGTACTTCGATATCCCCGACACCGATGATGCCCATATTCCCGTCTAACGCGACGTGCCCACCCGAGAACACCAGATTGCCAACACGCCACCCTATCGAGAAGGGAACGGGGATGGGCCAATACCAAAGTCCTTCCGGCATCAAACGCTGTTTGAAATCGCGGGTAGATGCCAAATCTCCAACCTCAACCCTTCATTTCGGACTGGCGTGGCCATTCCGAGTTAAATGGAAATTTCCCTTTTACGCCCGAGGGGGCATGTGTAAGGTGTCCCAGACGATATGCGATCAGAAATCGAATGTCAATGATGCTTAGGGCCCCGGATCGGTGGGCATAGCCAACTCTCGAACCGCGACGAACGCGGCTCTGGCGATTAGCTTGCTGCTGGCAACCAGCTTTGCGGTGCTACTTCCAGTTGTACCCGTAATTATGGAGAGCCGAGGTCATCCTGGCGATGCTGGGGCAGCCACTGCTGCCCTCCTTGCGGCGACGGTGGTTGGGGAGGTGATCGCACCTGTGCTCTTGCGACGGTTTTCGACTCGATCGCTTGTGTTTGCGGCTTTGCTGGTGGCTGGGCTTTCGAGCCTCTTCTACCCGATTCCCGATCTTGGTTTGATTCCGATCCTTGCGATTACATGCGTGCGCGGCGCGGGCTTTGGGGTAACGGGAGTTGTATGTATGATCTTGGTTTCTAAACTTGCCAGACCAGGCCGAAGAGGTGCGGCTATCGGGCTCTACGGCATCGCGACGACCGCGCCGCTTGTCCTCTTCCCATCGGTTGGTCTATATCTGCTTGGTGCCGGACACCTTGAAGCGGCGGTGTTGCTGTCTGCAGTGACAGCAGCATTGGGCGCAATTATCGGCATCCAGCTGTCGGTGCCTGACACTGAGGTCGTGCCAGCGGAGGCACGCTTAAAGAAGGATTTTCTGCACGGCAGTGCTGTCCGCCTGCTGTTGAGCCTGTCGGTCGTGATGATGTCATTTGGAGGCGTCATCAGCTTCGTCCCACTTATCCTGCCGACCCAGGGCCTCGGCTCATCCGTCACGTTTCTGTTTGTGGCCGGCGTGACGAGGACATTTAGCCGTTGGCTATCAGGTGAGCTTGCGGACCGGTACAAGCCCATTGGGGTGGTACTTGTCGGAATAAGTGCGGCGACAGTGGGACTCGCCATCCTACCCCTGTCCTCGGCGCCAAATGTCGTTGTGGTCGCGGCTGCGATATACGGAGTTGGCTTTGGAGCGGTTCAAACGGGCACTTACCTGAGCATCGTCCAGAGCACCCGCGCCGACGCGATGCCAGTTACTACCGCCGCTTGGAACGTAGCCATCGATTCCGGCATCGCGGTTGGAGCTGCGATCCTCGGAGTGATTGCCGCGAAGTACGGATATTCAGCAGTTTTGTGGTTTATGCCCGTGATAGTGATTTCCGCCATTCCACTGGCGCTGGGCGGGATCCGAGAACAGCCTCGGGCTACCGGATGAGAGCTTAAGGGCGATGGATCGCCGACCGACTGGATCCCTCATCTGCTGCCGCAGTACCCAATACTCCGAGCTCGCTCAGCCGGGCGACCACAAGCTTGCCGGCCTTTTCAACATGGGCTTTCATCAATCCATGTGCAGCCGCCCCGTCGCCGCTTTCGAGAGCGTCGACAATTTGCGTGTGGTCTTCAACCGACGCGGATATCCAACCTGGTATCTCGACATAGAATTGGCGCGGTATGAAGCGAGTTGCTGCGCGAAGAAACCATCGCGCTCGCCTCGACTCGGTTGTCTGATTGATGATTCGATGGAAGTCGAAGTTCAAGGTTTCGATTTGGTCGGCTTTTTTGGGGAGAGACAACGAACGCCGCGCGGTTCGAACGATCTCGGCCTGGAGGCGACGTAGCTCAGTGATCTGAGCTGCACTCATCGCACCTGCCGCTCGCTGAGCTAGGGATCCCGCGATCATTGAGTGCACCATGTACACGTCCTCGATGTCTTGGCGCGTAAGAGGCGCTGCGCGGAATCCGCGGTGGGGCAGAACATCGACCAATCCCTCGTTGGCGAGCGCTACGAGAGCTTCTCGAACCGGCATAGTGCTGACGCCAAGTTGCGTTGCTATGTCTGTGATTGCTAAGCGACTGCCCGGCTCATACGCGCCTGCCATAAGTGCGGCACGGAGGTGTCGAGCCACCTCGCTCCCCAGCTTTGGCCGATCTCCAAAGGGAACGAGCCTCGCCGGTGGCCTTGCTGGCCTTCCGTCCCGAGTTGAAATCTTGATCAAGATGAGCTCCGATCGTAAGGCATGCGACTGATGATCAAGAATATACGGGCTGACAATCTTGATTTTTGATCGCGCCCAGTCTACTCTAACTTGAACCCAGCGGCGCCGTGAACGTTCTGTGGAGAGGTTGCGGAAGTGGATCGTCCGGAGACAAGTTACGAACCCGAGATGAACATATTGTCGTATGCACATGGCGCAATCGCCACTCCACTGCTTGGCGAGACCATTGGTACCCGGCTCAGGCGTTCTGTAGATTTGTTCGCGAACCAGGAAGCCCTCGTGTCCGTTCACCAGGGATTTCGGGCAACATACTGCGGGCTCTGGGAGCTGACTGGGCTAGCTGCTCGCGGCCTCATGCGAAAGGGAATTCGGAAGGGTGACCGAGTCGGCATCTGGTCTCCCAATAGATACGAATGGACCGTCACCCAGTACGCAGCAGCCAGGATGGGAGCCATTCTTGTCAACATCAACCCAGCCTATCGGCCTTCGGAATTGCAATATGCGCTGAACCAATCGAGAGTCCGATTACTTTTGCTAGCCCGTAAGTTTCGCGACACCGATTATGTCGAGTTGCTCTCACAAGTTCGCACAGCAATTCCACACCTGGAGGAGGCCGTAGTTCTAGACGATGACTGGGCCCATTTGCTGGAAGCAGGAAGCCAAGTACCAGTCGCAGAGCTCACTGAAATCGAAGATTCTCTTCAGTTCGATGAACCGATCAGCATCCAGTACACATCTGGCACCACCGGGCAGCCTAAAGGAGCCACCCTTTCCCACCACAACATCCTCAACAATGGGTTCTTCATAGGTGAGGCACTCAAGTACAGCGCGAAGGATCGGGTATGCCTCCCGGTACCGCTCTACCATTGCTTCGGCATGGTTGCCGGCAACATCGCCTGCATGAGCCACGGCTCATGCGCGGTGCTCCCGTCTGAGGCATTCGACGCGCTCGCGACTCTCCAAGCAGTGGAATCCGAGAGATGCACGTCTCTGTATGGCGTTCCCACGATGTTCATTGGTGAGCTCGACCATCCCAAATTCGCGGAATTTAACCTAGCAACCCTTCGAACAGGAATGATGGGCGGCTCACCTTGCCCCATCGAGGTCATGAGGCGAGTCCAGTCGAAAATGCACATGCGAGAAGCGACCATCGCGTACGGGATGACCGAAACGTCGCCAGCGCTCACCGTCACTGCTCATGATTCCCCGCTCGAGAAACGGGTCACGTCCGTCGGCCGGGTTCTGCCCCACACCGAGATCAAGATTGTTGATCCTGCAACCGGCAAAGCCGTCCCGCGCGGAACGCAAGGAGAGCTTTGCGCCCGAGGTTACGTCGTTATGCTTGGTTACTGGGACAACGACGCCGCGACCAAAACGGCGATCGATTCGGCGCGCTGGATACACACAGGAGACCTTGCCACGATGGATGACGAGGCATACATCAACATTGTGGGCCGAATCAAGGACGTGATCATCCGCGGTGGAGAAAATGTCTACCCACGTGAAGTTGAAGAGTTTCTTTACACCCATCCGAACATCGCCGAGGTGCAAGTCATCGGCGTGCCAAGCGAGATTTACGGCGAAGAGGTCATGGCCTGGGTTAAGGTGCGCGGGGACACGCCACTCACCAGCGAACAGCTCAGTGCCTACTGCCAGGGGCGCATTGCCGCATACAAGATTCCGAGGACATGGAAGTTCGTCAATGCATTTCCGATGACGATCACGGGCAAGGTGCAGAAGTTCAGAATGCGGGAGATCGCGATCGAGGAGCTAGGACTGCAGCAGGCAGAGAAGATCAAGACTGCCTGATTGGCTCCTCTGATCGACGCGCCTCCCTCAGTCAGAACTCTTAACCTTCAGGACGGCTATTCCCTCAACTTCAATCAGGAGGCCGGCGGCACCAAAGCCAGCCCGCACTGCTGTCCCGCCAGGGCCAGGAGCTCGCAGAAATTCGAGCCGCACACGTGTCAGTTTTTTCCAAAACTCCAATACCGAGTCCCCCGCCCCCGCGAAGTCAAAGAAGGTATTCAGTTTGACGACATCTTTCCAGTCTGCACCGGTCTCATGCAGAAGCCTAGTGAGATACTCAAATACAGTCCTCGTCTGGACTTCAATGTCGCCAGGGCCCACAACCTCTCCCCTTTCGTTCATCGATACCTGACCACCTAAGAAGACGATATTGCCCGCGCGCCATCCTTGGGACAGCGGGACTTGGATGGGCCACTCCCACCACGGCTTCGGCATGAGTCTAACCCGGTCATTTGGGTCTCCAAGGAACGCGATCGCCTCAGCCGCGATCAGAAGACCAGGGTATGGCAGCCCCACCCTGATCGCAGTTCCGCAGGGACCGGGATCCTGCAGGAACTCCAGTCGCACATTCGTCATCTTCTTCCAGAACTCGACCAGCTGATTCCCCTCGCTACGGTCGTCGTAGTAGGTATTGAGTTTGACCACGTGTTTCCAGTCTGCACCCGCCTCGTGCAGCAGTTTCGTTATGTAATTAAACGTAGTTCGAGTTTGAACCTCTATATCACCAGGACCAATGACTGACGACTTGTCGAACGGCCCAGGCCCCATTGATGCCTGGGCGCCGATGAATAGAAGGTCGCCAACCCGCCAGCCCTGAGAGAACGGCACCGGAATCGGGGATCCCGGCCATGGTTTCGGCGCGAGTCGTTGGCGTCTCGAGGTGGTCGGCATTATCGTCGGTTGCTCCTTTGTACAAGGCAGTGCCTTGGTTGTCGATTAACTTGATGCAGCGGAGCCATGATTGTCGCCACGCTGGGCCTAGGAGTCTCCACACCACTGCAGGGCGCTTAGGGCGATGGTCTTTGCGCAAATTTCCATCTCGCTTATCGGGACAAAACCGTCTATCTCCAGCGTGGCATCCATGTTGCCTGCCGGCCCGTAGAGGACGCACGGGATGCCCGCTCGCCAAAGGTGGCCGGTATCATCGCTGGCTCGGGATCCTGGAATATGCACCCCCACGACATCGGCAGGTGCACCCGTAACGGCTAGCAGGCTGTGCGTAATGACTGAAACGATGGGCTCTACCAAGGGCAGATCAAAAACCGGGAACTGATACCGACTGTTGCGTAGATGGGATGGCGGAGGCGCCTCAATCACGTATGAGAGTCCTGGGTGGCTCAAGAGTGCGTGATCGATCGCTCGGCGAAGATCGGCCGTCATCGACTCCTCCGTCTGACCAGGTCCGTGCCTGATGTCAACGATCGCGGTGCAACGGTCGGATACGTAATAGGCGCCGGCCGTGTCGAGATCCGGGCCATGTCCGCCAATGATCGTGCCGACGTTTAGTCTAGGAATCCCTGGGACCTTGGACCATTCGCCTCCAGTAAGGTGCAACCGGTTCAGCTCGCGCACAATGTCAGCCATTGAGGCGATGGCATCGAGCGACTGTTCCCTCACCGCATGGTGAACGGCTCGCCCCAGCGTCGTGATAGCGGCCTGCCAGCGGCCACTGTGCACCGTGATTACGTTTCGAGCTCCATATGGCTCTGTCACGATCGCAGCATCTGGACGCGTGCCGGATTGGATGAGATGGACGGTGCCCACTCCAGCTTGCAACTCGCCCACGACCGCAGCCACAATGATGTCGCCGCGAAGGTGTACCCCCGACCGCCGTAAGGCCAACGCGCCGGCGATCATCGCGGCCACTCCGCCCTTCATGTTGAAAAGGCCATGGCCGTAGAGACGGTCTCCCTCGATGCAAGGCTGCCACGGGTCTCGGCTCCATCCACTTGTAAGTGGGTCGATGTCGGTGTGGCCGTTGAGCATCAAGGAGCGCCCGCCACCTTTACCCCGCAGATAGGCGATACATTGAAACCGCCCCGCCTCTACCTCCTGCAGTTCCGTTTCGAATCCCCGCGATCCTAGGTAGTCCTCTAGGAACAACGCGGCTGAAGTCTCCTCAGTTGTGAACGTACGGAGCCGAGCGAGCGCTATTGCCAAGTCGATCATTTCTTGTCGATCGACTTGTCGCAGTACGGAGCCCTGCGCACTTGTCCAATTCGCGAGCGAGTCCATCGATGATCTTTGATTAGCCTCCTAATTGCAATTTCTTGTTCGTGAGACGTTGCCTTAACTGCTAACGGAGGATTGCCTTGATGAACGACTTGAGTTGGTCGTTGCGCGGTTCTTCGAAGATCTGCTGCGGCGTCCCCTCTTCCCCAACTACGCCCTCGCAAAGAAAGTAAACGCGATCAGCCGTTTGCCGGGCAAAACCCATCTCGTGCGTCACGACTATCATGGTCATTTTTTCGGACGCCAACTGGTGAATTATTTCAAGGACTTCTCCGACCATTTCCGGGTCGAGCGAGCTTGTCGGTTCGTCGAACAAGATGATGTCGGGATCCATCGCCAAGGCGCGCGCGATGCCAACGCGCTGCTGCTCGCCACCCGACAAGTGCATTGGATACGAGCGAAGCTTGTGGGATAACCCAACCTTGGTTAGCGCCTCAACAGCTCGTGCTTCAGCTTGTGCTTTCGACCGCCCAAGCACCCTAAGTTGCCCCTCCATCACGTTTCCGAGCGCCGTTCGGTGCTGAAAGAGATTGAATCGCTGGAAGACCATCGGCATCCGAGCGCGTGTTTGATTGATCTCCGCGGATCTTTGGGTCACCCACCGACCACGCCCGTCGGGTCTTCTGCCAAAAGGGCGCCCAAGTATGCGCACCTCGCCTCGATCTGGAGGAGCAAGAAAATTGATACACCGCAATAATGTGCTCTTGCCGCTTCCGCTTCGGCCGATAACCACCGCAACCTCGCCGCTTCGCACTTGTATTGAGACGCCCCGCAGGACTGCGATTGATCCGAATGCCTTCCAGAGATCCAAAACCTCCACGGACGGCGTTCCCTCATGACCACTGGGGGATGACCTGGCTTGATCCAATGGTTGCAACTACTTTTTCATGGGGAGTGATTCTGGCTGGACGTCAGGTTCGGCTCGCATTGCCCCTCGGGCAACTGACCCAATGTCGACCGGCCGAGCGTGACCAAGGTAGGCAACCTCGAGCGGACGTAATCGGGCCTCCAATGTCGACACCGCCCAGGCGGCCAATAGGCTTAGCGCAAGATAGATGGCTCCGATTGTGAAATAGATTTCGAAGGCGCGGAACGTCACGGAGACGAGTTGG
>Ga0207646_10004362_pt1 | contig 15406 bp, 13 predicted proteins | sample KBSK5502metaG_FD_184343 | JGI IMG/M metagenome (GOLD analysis project Ga0207646, IMG submission 184343) | Corn, switchgrass and miscanthus rhizosphere microbial communities from Kellogg Biological Station, Michigan, USA - KBS K5-50-2 metaG... | ecosystem: Host-associated > Plants > Roots >... | reverse complement strand
GCGGCGACGGCGGCCATGGAGCGGCGCGAAGCGTGCCGTGCGGGGTGATCGCCGTCCGGGGCTTCCCAGATGATCGCGTCGGTCACGGCAAAAATGTAACGTGTTCTAGTTCGATGTCAAGGCACGCTCGATGTCAGGGTCCATGGCTCCCCGGGCAGGAGACTACAGCGGCCCTAGCCCTCCGCGTTGTGCGCGGCGCACCGGGTGGCGCTGGGCGGGTCAGTCTCGTCGTAGAAGGCCTGGCCGCACTGCGGGTAGGAGCAGGACTTGAGACGGGGCCACCCGCCGGAGACGGTGGATCCGGCGATGGCGATGGCGACGGCGGCCACCAGGTTCGGGTAGCTGGCGCGGGCGGCGCTGGCCAGCCGGACCGCGCTCGCGGGATCGACGGTGAGGACGAGGCGGCCGTCGGCGAGCGCCCTGGTCAGGCGGGCGGCGGCCTCGGCGTCCTCGCGGCCGCCGGTGTGCGCGGTCAGGATATCCCTGATCGAATCGCGCAGGCGCAGCAGCGCGGCGTGCTCGGAGTTGCTCAGGCCGGCCTCGGCGGGCAGCAGCCCCGCCGTGCGGAGCCAGCCCGCTGCCTCCTCGCGGGTGCCTAGCTGGTCCGCGCCGGGGGAGGCGCCCGGCGTGTTGGCGAATACCTGGATCAGCTGTAGCGGGCCGGTGACAGACACGATCCGATGGTAACGAGTTCTCGTCCGCCGGGCTCCACTCCTGGCTGGCTACTGCTCGGTAACTATTCGTCTGCCGCCGGCGGCCCACCTGCTTGACACCGATCCAGGCGCTGGCGTGCGACGCGAGCGGCCCGGCGTGATCCCGCCGCAGGGTTCGGTCAGCAGCCCGCACGCCCTTCCGGCCTGACCGCACCCCGGCCTGCCGTCTGCCGCGCATAAGGCGCGGATGCCGCGTTCATGCTGCTGCTAGGGGCGCGTAGGGACTAACCCGCGTCGTTCCGGGCAAGGGTCCTGCATCAGGTGCCGCAGCTGTCACGGCGCCCGTGATTGCGGGCTCTTGCGCACCCCCATGGGGGGTGTTTTGACACTCGAGGATCCACCAGGCCGCACCGGCCTGTTCCCGCGGGGCGGGCGTGACTGCTGAGGTGACCCGCCCGGCGGCGGAAAGGATCGTGGATCGCTGCACCCCTGATCAGGGGTGCAGCGATCCACGATGACGCGATCACGCGCGAAAGCCGGCGAATACGCGAGTAAATAACCGACTTAGGTCAACGCCGTTAATTTGATCTTTGGGTGGTGCCGGCGGCCCGAGCTCGGACCGTGTTCCTGGTGCCCGTGCGCCGCCTGCGGCTCCCGCGACCCCCGATCCTCCCCCTCCGGCCCCGGCCCCCGCGCGCCGGCATGGCGCCGGGGCCCGGAACGTCCCGTTCTTCCGCCGTCCGACGGTGCCGCAGTGACTGAGTCCCGAGTCCGCGCCACGCCCCGCCGCCACCGCATGCTGAGCGCCATCGCCCGGGAGCAGGCGGCTTTCGCGGGTCTTGCTTAATATCCGTCAGCTGACCGATGTCTTGCACTGCAAGTTGCAGCAATACTTGCGTCTAGTAGGCCTCTCGCTCAGCAGCGACCACGCTTACCAGGCATTTTGCTCAGCAGGCATCTCGTTTCAGCGGACGAAGGAACGCCGATGACCACGATGGCGCCGACCCGCCCGGCCCAACGGCACGGATGCCGGGTCCAGCTGACCACGGGACCGGCCGCAGCGGCCGAAGCCCGCCGCCGGGTCCGGGCCGCCATCGCGTCCTGGCAGGTCCCGGTCGACCCGGAGTCCGCGGTCCTGCTCACCAGCGAGCTGGTGACCAACGCCATCAGGCACGAGGCGGGCCGGGCCGTCGTGCTTGTCATTACCTGTTCCCGCGGCCGGCTACGCGTCGACGTCCACGACACGTCGCCCTTCCTGCCTGCCGTGGCGGACGTCCCCGCCGACGCTGAGACCGGCCGTGGCCTGCTCCTGGTCGAGACCCTGTCCGACGAGTGGGGCTGCTACCCCACCCAGACAGGCAAGGCCGTGTTCTTCACGCTCGCGTTACCGCCCGATCTGGTCTCCCTCGGCAGCGGACGCGCCGATCTGGTCTCCCTCGGCAGCGCACGCGCCGATCTGGTCGCCCCTCGGCAGGCAGACGCGGGCCCGCCGGGGGCCTACGCGCGGGGACGGGGGGTCGTGACTCCTCCCTCGGCTCACCGTCCCCGCCGCGCGATCACGCTGTCTCGTGACCGAACGGCCGCCGGAAGACGCTGGCCTGCCCGCGCGCCGGTCCCCTATCCTCGGGGCGTGCGGGCCGAACAACCCGAAGAACCCCAAGGCGGCAGCGCGATCGAGTGGGGCAGCGACGCGCTGGCCGAACTCCTCTGCCGCCTCGACCTGCGTTACATCGCGCTGGTCCCGGGTTCGAGTTACCGGGGGCTGCACGACAGCCTGGTGAACTACGCCGGCAACCGCGAGCCGCAGCTGCTCGTCTGCCTGCACGAGGAGCACGCGGTCGCGATCGCCCACGGCTTCGCCAAGGTGACCGGCCGCCCGATGGCCGTCGCGATCCACAGCAACGTCGGCCTGATGCACGCGACCATGGCCATCTACAACGCCTGGTGCGACCGCGTCCCGATGCTGATCGTCGGGGCCACCGGCCCGGTGGACGCGGCCAGGCGGCGGCCCTGGATCGACTGGATCCACACCTCGGCCGACCAGGGCGCGCTGATCAGGCCATACGTCAAGTGGGACGACCAGCCGGCCTCGGTCGAGGCGGCGCTGGACTCGCTCGCCCAGGCGTACTCGATCACCCGGGCGGCGCCGTCCGCGCCGGTCTACGTCTGCCTCGACGTGAGCCTGCAGGAGCAGCCGCTGCCGGAGCCGCCGGCCATCCCCGACGTCCAAAGGGACCGGACGCCGCGGTCGCACGGGCCGGACGCGGAAGCGGTCCGGACCACGCTGGACTTCCTCGGCCAGGCGCGCCGGCCGCTCTTCCTGTTCGGCCGCGCGAGCCGCGACGAGCGGGACTGGGATCGCCGCGTCGCCCTGGCCGAGCGGTACGGCGCGCTGGCGATCTCCGACCTCAAGAACGGGGCGGTCTTCCCGACCTCGCACCCGCTGCACCCGAACCCGCCCGGCATCTTCCTGCCCGCCACCTCCGCCGCGCTGATCGGGGCCGCGGACCTGATCCTGAGCCTGGACTGGACCGACCTGGCCGGGACCCTCTCCGCCGCGGCCGGCCACGGCCACCCGGCCTCGGCCAGGATCGTCTCCTGCACGACGGACTCCGCGCTGCGCAACGGCTGGTCCAAGGATTCATTCGGACGCGAGCCCGTCGACCTGTCCGTGCCCGCCGATCCCGATCTGCTCGTCGCCGCGCTGCTGGAATCGGATGGCCCGGTCAAGCCAGGCGAATGGAAGGTCCCGGACCCAACCCCGGCACCGTCCCGCAATCCCGCCAGCGAGACCGCGAGCGAGACCGCGAGCGAGATCGCGAGCGACACCACCGGCGACGGCATCGGCCTGCACGACCTGGCGGAAGCGTTGCGCGACGCGCTCAACGACGCACCCGCCTGCCTGGTCCGGCTGCCGCTCGGCTGGCACGGGGCCGACCTCGAGGCCGCTCACCCGCTGGACTTCCTGGGGATGGACGGCGGCGCGGGCATCGGCTCGGGGCCGGGGATGGCCGTCGGCGCCGCGCTCGCGCTGGAAGGCAGCGGCCGGCTCCCGGTGGCCGTCCTGGGGGACGGTGACTTCCTGATGGGCGGGACCGCGGTCTGGACCGCGGCGCACTACCGGCTGCCGCTGCTGATCGTGGTGGCGAACAACGCCTCCTTTCACAACGACGTGGTCCACCAGGAGCGGATGGCGGCCCAGCGCGGGCGGCCGGCCAGGAACTCCTGGATCGGCCAGGCCATTTCCGACCCAGATCCCGACCTGCCCGCCTTCGCCCGCTCGCTCGGCTTCCACGCCACTGACCAGGTACGAGACCGCTCCATGCTGTCGGCCGCGCTCGCCGCGGCGGTCGCCGCCGCCCGCTCAGGGCGGTGCGCGCTCGTCGACGTGCGGATCCGCCCGGACGGCTAGGATCCCGGCATGAGGGAGATAACGGTCGGCGTTGTCGCCCCGGCCTACGTCAATGTCCCGCTGTGGATAGCCCAGGAGCGCGGGTTCCTGGAGCGCCGTGGCCTGGCCGCCACCGAGCGGATCTGTGGCACCACCCACGGGGTGACGAACGCGCTGCGGGTCGGCGAGGTGGACATCGCGCTGACCGCGCCGGAGGGCAGCGTCGCGGACGCGGTGGCCGGCGGCCCGCTCCGCGTGGTGGCGGGCCTGACCGACCGGCCGCCGCTGTCGATGATCGCGCTACCCAGGCACCGCAGCGTCGCCGACCTGCGCGGCGGCCGGATCGGGACGTCATCCCTGACCGAAGGCACCCGGCACGTCGCGGAGCGGATGCTCGCCGCGCACGGCCTGACCTACCCGGCCGACTACGACTTCGCGCTGGAGGGCTCGCACGTGGAGCGGTGGAAGGCGCTGCAGGCCGGGACGATCGATGCGGCGCTGCAGATGATCCCGTACGACCAGATGGCCGTCGAGGCCGGCTTCACCGACCTCGGACCGGTGACCGAGGAATTTGCCCTGAACGCCGTATGCGTCACTATTGAGGCCGAACGGGTCTGGCTATCGTCCTTCCTCCGGGCTCTCGCCGGGGCAACCGAATGGTTCCGCGGCCACGTCGAGGAGTCGGCGCAGATCGCGGCGGTGCGTACATCGATCGAGCTACGCTACGCGCTGCGCGCCTGCCAGGTGCTGGCCGCCGACGGGGTCATCCCGCCGGACCTGCGGTCCAGCCCCGGCGCCCTCGCCGCGGTGACCGGGGCGCTGCGGTCGAGCGGCCTGATCCCGCCGGAGGCGGCCGACCCCATCGCCGTCGCCGTCGACTACTCGTACCTGTGATGGACGCCTATGACGTGGCCGTCGTGGGCGGCGGCCCGGTCGGCATGTGGCTCGCGGCCGAACTGCACCGCGGGGGAGTGCGCCCGGTCGTCCTGGAACGGCGCGCGGAGCGGCCGCCGTACTCCAAGGCGCTCACCATCTACCCCCGCACCGTGGAGCAGTTCGCGATGCGCGGGCTGGTCGACCGCTGGCTGGCCGAGGGCACTCCGGTGCCGTCCTCGCACTTCGCGCTCATGAAGAACCGGCTGGACTTCTCGTTCCTGCCTACCCGCTACCCGTTCACGCTCTTCCTGCCGCAGCGGCGTACCGAGGAACTGCTCGAGGAGCACCTCGCCGAGCTCGGCGTGCCGTACCTGAGGCAGCACGCCGTCACCGGTCTGCGGCAGGACGAGACCGGCGTCGACCTCGACGTGGACTCGCCCGGGGGGCCGGCGGTCGTCCGCGCGGCCTACGCGGTCGGCTGCGACGGCGCCGCGAGCGTGGTCCGCGTCGCAGCCGGGATCGACTTCGGAGGAACCCAGGACACCTGGCGGACGATCCTAGGCGATATCGAGCTGACCGACCCGCCGCAGGCCCCGGCGCTCACCCTGAACCAGCCGGGCGGATCGATGTACATGGTGGCGATCGGCGACGGCCGCTACCGGCTGGCCGTCATCGACCACGCGACGCTGTACGACCCTCTCGATAAGCCGGCCACGTTCGGAGAACTGCGGGCCAGCGCGCTGCGCCTAGCCGGGACCGACTTCGGCATGCGCGAGACCCCGGACGCCTGGCTGAGCCGGGTGGGAAACGCGGCCCGGCAGGCGGTCCGCTACCGGGCCGGGCGCGTGCTGCTGGCCGGGGACGCGGCGCACATCCACTACCCGGCAGGCGGACAGGGCCTGAACCTCGGACTGCAGGACGCCACCAACCTGGGGTGGAAACTGGCCGCGGAGATCCGCGGCTGGGCGCCCCCCGGCCTGCTGGACAGCTACCAGGCCGAACGGTACCCCGTCGGCCTCGACGTGATCGACGACTCCCTCGCCCAGTGCGGGCTGTTCGCCAACCCGACCCGGGAGGGCATCGCGCTGCGGGACCGGTTCAACGCCGTCCTCGGCGCGCACCCGTCACTGTGCCGGGAACTGGCCGTTCGCCTCTCCGGCCTGGGTATCCGCTACCCGGCGCCCAGCCAGGCCCTCCTGGCCGGCCAGCGGGCTCCCGACCTCGACCTGCGCGGCGGGTCAGGGTTCCAGTCCGCCACGCTTTTCGGCCTCTTGCCCCCCGCTCGGTTCGTCCTGCTCAGCCTGGGGTCCGTGACGGCCGTCCCCACCCTTGAAGCCGTTGCGGCCGTTGCGGCCGGCTTCGCGGACCGCCTGGACACCGTGACCGCGGAGCCGGCCGGAGACAGCGGCGAATGGGCCGGTGTCCGCGCCCTGCTGATCCGGCCCGACGGGTATATCGCCTGGGCCACCGCTGCCGATGACGCGCCGCCGCTGGACCGCTGGCTCGGCCATGCCTTATGACTCGACTTTCGCACTTTCAGGGTCCTGTCCCGCTGTCTGGCTGGGTGGTGAGCCATTCCTCGAACGTCGGCCCGGCCAGCTTGGCGTGCGGTCCGGGGAGCAGCGAGCCATCGGCGGCGGCCGCGCTGTCCATGAGCACGCCGACGAGCTCGTGGAACTGCGCGACGCGCAGGATCGCGGCGGGCACCGGGCCGGCCAGCGGCGGTGGTGAAGAACCCGGTGGCAGCCGCCTGCCCGGAGCCCGGCCCGGCGGTGACGTCGATGATGGCGCCGGCGCCGGCGAGCGCATCGGCCAGGCCGTCCCCGGTGATGACATCGACGCCGGCCGACCGGGAGATCGGGACGACCTGGTGCCCCGCGGCGCCGAGCACGCCGGCGACATGACGCCCGAGCCGCCCGGTAGCGCCGGCCACGGCGATCTTCGCCTGGGCCATGATTGCCTCCCTGTGGTTTGCCTGCTGCCGCACTGAACGACCACAAGATGCCGGCCACCCGATCGGTGTGACAGCGCGGTGATGCGACAAGCCCCACCGGTCGCGGATGTCACAAGGCGGCGGGGACCGGCGTCTTGTGCGTGTGGCACAGTCCAGAGCGAACGGGCAGGAGCCGGCTATGAATGAGCGCGGCGAGCGGACAACGGACACAGCCGAGCCGGTCGCTGGCGGCGGCCGCCCGGACTCCGCCACCGGGGCGTTCCTCGCCGCGCTGGCACCCGTCGCGGGGGCCGGCCCGGTGGCCCGCGTGCTGGGCCGGATCGCCGCCGCGGCCTCGCTGCAGCCCGCACAGGTCAACGGCTACCCGGCGCTGATCATCCGGCTCAACGGCCAGATCGACACCGTCCTAGCGGTACGCACCGACGACGGCCTCATCACCGGGCTGTACGCCGTGCGCAATCCCGAGAAGCTATCCCATCTGGACCGGGAGACCACCCTGCGCCGCAGCTAACCGATGGTGACATCTCCAGCGCCGCTCCGCTGACGCCGGCGGCCGGTAACCGGCCACCAGATCCTCGCCGGCGCCGGTGCCGGCGAGGGTTCGCGGCTAGAAAACAGGCCGCAATCTTGGTTACGATGGGCGAGTGTATGGGTACTTTGAGTATTAAAGCGCATGTTTCACTGAAATCTGCGTTACCGTCACATTGGTTCGCCTGCGCGGCGCCGAGGAGGAGGAACGCCCGATGATCGCGCCTGGAAGCCCAACGGTACGGCGGCGCCGGCTAGCCGCCGAACTGCGCGGGATCAGGGAGGACAGAGGCAAGAGCGGAGACGCGGTCGCCGCGGCGCTGAAGTGGTCGCCTTCCAAGATCAGCAGGTACGAGCGGGCCAGGACCGGCCTGCGGCCGCGGGAGGTCGAGAGACTGCTCGACTACTACCAGATCACCGGCTCCCACCGGGCGCTCCTGCTCGGGCTGGCCGAGGACGCGACCCAGAAGGGCTGGTGGGAGGAGTTCACCGACAGCCTTTCCGAGGACTACCAGCAGTTCATCGGCCTGGAACACGAGGCGGCGTCCATGTCCATCTGGCATGTTGACGTCGTCACCGGCCTGCTGCAGACCGAGGACTACGCGCGGCACATCATCAGCAGCTACAGCCGGGTCGAGCCCATCCCGCCGGGCATGATCGGGCGGCTGGTCCGGGTCCGCATGCGCCGCCAGCAGGTGCTGCACCGCGACGGGCTGCAACTGTCCGTCGTGCTCGACGAATCGGTACTGAAGCGCCGGATCGGTACCGACTCGGTGATGTACGACCAGCTCCAGCGTCTCGCGCGGGAGGCCGAACGGCCCAACCTGACGCTCCAGATCCTCCCCCTCAGCGCGCAGCACGTGATCTTCGGGGAATCCTTCGTCGTCTTCGGCTTCGGGCACGACACCGACGCGATGCTGCAGGACGTGGTCGTCACCGAGCAGCTGAAGAACAGTTTCACCCTGGAAGGGGAGCGGGAGACGTACCTGCACCGGATCGCGTTCCAGATGCTGTCCGATGCGTCGCTCGACCCGATGGCCTCCCGGGAGCTCATCCTCGACACGGCCGAGTCGCACTGGTCGGGCGCCCGGCGGCCCGCGCACGTGTAGCTAGACCGTAGTTCAGGTGGCGAGCACGTCCGGCGAGCTCGCGTCGTAGTCGGCGAGCCAGGCCGCGCCACGCCCCTCCGGGTCGCGCCGGTTCACCCGCCGTCGCCACGCGATCCTCAGATCGCGCCGCCAGGCCGCCCACGGCGACGTCAGGTGGTTGCTCAGCCCGCGCTCGCGGGCGGCAATCACCACCCGGCTGGCCCGGGGCCGCCGGGTCCGCTCGTATCGGGCCAGGCCGGTGACCGGATCAGCGGCCTCCGCGATGAGCGCCGTGGCCAGCACCGCGCCGTCCTCGATCGCCTGGCAGGCGCCCTGCCCCAGGTAAGGCAGCATCGGATGCGCGGCGTCACCCAGGACCGTGACCCGGCCGCGCGTCCACCGCGGGATCGGGTCGCGGTCGTAGAGCGCCCACTTGTACCAGGTGTCCGCGGCGGCGAAGAGGCGGAGCAGGGACTCGTGCCAGTCGGCGTAGCGGCCGAGCACCTCCTCGCGGCCGCACTCAGCGATCCACGACTCGTGCCGGTAGTTGTCATCGTCGTAGTGGCAGACGACGTTGATCAGTTCCTCGCCCCGCAGCGGATACAGGACGATCGTGCCGTGCGGGCCGAGCCACTGGGCGCCGTCGGTGCTGGGCCGGGTGCCGCGAACGGCTCCGGTGGGTACGACGCTGCGATAGCAGATCTTCCCGGTGAACCGCGGGGCGTCCGGGCCGAACAGCGAGGCGCGCACCGGTGAGTGGATGCCGTCGGCGCCCACGATGATGTCGGCCTCGATCTCGCTGCCATCCGCGAAGCGCGCGACCGCGACGTCGCCGTCCGGCCGGACCCCCGTGCATCGCTTGCCCAGCGTCACCAGGCCGGCCGGCAGCGCGCCGGCCAGCACGTCGAGCAGATCGGCCCGGTGCACGGTCGCGCCCGGTACGCCGAACGAGGCCGCCTGCTGCTGCCGGCTCGTTCTGCCGATCACCCGGCCGGTCTTCCAGCTGCACATGACCTGCCACTGTGACCGGCCGGCGACCTTGCGGACGCCGTCCTCCACGCCGAGGGCGCGCAGCACCTTCATCGCGTTGGGGTGCAGGGCGACGCCGGCTCCGATCTCCCTGAGCTCGGCGGCCGCTTCGTAGACCGCCGTCTCGATGCCCGCCCGCGACAGCGCGTTCGCCGCCGTCAGCCCGCCGATGCCTCCGCCGATGATCGCGACGCGTGTCATGGACCAGCCTCCCGGTCGATCCGGTCAGGGGAGCGGGCTCCGCCCCCGGTGCACGACGGTAACCGTGCCTGCGCTTTCCGGATGGTCGCTGCCCGGCGCATAGTCGAATACGGTGTGGTGCGCGAAGTCCATGACGAACGCGTCCACGATCGCGAAGGTGGCCGGATCGAGCCAGGTCACGTACAGCTCGTGGTGACCAATCGGAATGGCCACATAATCTTCCGGCGGGAATTTCACACCGACCAGCGGACCCTTTATGGGAACGCCCTGGACCATCGAGTGACCATAGGTCTGCTGGAACGTGTTTCCGGTGTTCCGGCCCAGCGTGTAGGACGTGTCGAGCACGTACCCGTTGAGGTCGAATCGGTTGAGGCTGAGGTGAGAGGCCCCGGACACCGGGCGCGGCTGGTGGGCCAGCGGGTGAGCTACTGGCGCCGTGGCGTTCGCCGCCACCGCGGTTCCGGCCAGGGCGATCGCGACTATGAGCCCTGCCGTGCTCAGCAGGATGCGCTTGCCTGAATTCATGCTTTCCTCTTCCCGGTCGGCAATAAAGCCGCATTCTATTTCCCGGTGAGGCGTTCTGGCATTATCGCAGCGTCATAATTGCGTGCTTTAGAATTTGTCTTCCTGGCCTGGTCAGGACCTCTCGGCCAGCGATGGCCTAGACGTGCGCGGCCTGTCGGCACTGGCCGCCGGGCTGCGCCCGCTCCCGGTCCCCGGCTGACACACGTGCCTCCCCGGCCTCACCGGTTAGCCGAACGCCGACCCGCGCAACCACCACGATGTGACATCGTCGTGGTCAGGTGCACCACGATGTGGCATCGTCGTGGTTAGTCCGCGGCGCCGGGATCACCGTGCGGGATCGGCGACCGAGGTTTCTGTCGCCTGGATTTTCAGGATTTACCTATCGATGCCGGTTCCGTAAATTGACCATAGGCGGATGCGGTCGGCCGCCGGTGCCCACTGACTGCGTTACCTGAGGGACAGGTGCGATGCCGGACATCCTTGCAATGTATGCCCAGAGCCAGCCGGACAAGCCGGGCGTCATCGACGACAGGCCGGACGGGACCGTCGTGACCTGGACGTACGCCGAGTTCGACGCGCAGGCTAACCGGGTCGCGAACCTGCTTCTCTCCCTGGGGGCCGGACCGCGCAAGAAGATCCTGTGGTGCGGGCCGAACTCCCCGCAGGTCGTAGCGGTCATGAGCGCCACCAGGAAGATCGGCGCGGTCGCCGTGCCGTTGAACTACCGGCTGACGCCGGAGGAGGCGTTCTACGTCATCAACCACAGCGACGCCGAGGTCGCCTACGTGGACTACGAGCACGCGCCCATGTTCGCCGCGCTGCGCGATCAACCGGGCGGCCAGCTGGAGAAGGTGCGGCACATCATCGCGGTCGGCGGACCGGCCCCGGAAGGGATGCTGACCGACGCCGACATCGCCGTCGCGCCGGCCGATGCGCCCGACGTCGGAGACGCGGAGGGCACCGGCGGGACGATGATCTACACCTCCGGCACGACCGGCAAGCCGAAGGGCGCGGTCCGGGAAGGCGCCCCGGACCCGGAACTCCTCGGTGCCCTGCTGAACCTGTTCAGCTACCGGCCCGACGACGTCTACATCACATCCGGCCCGCTGTACCACAGCGGCCCCAGCGCGTTCATGGGCGCCGGCCTGCTCTTCGGCCAGACGATCATTATCCAGCGCAAGTTCGACGCCGAGGACTGGCTGCGCCTGGTGGACAAGTACAAGGCGAGCTCGACGTTCTCCGCGCCCGCGCTGATCCGGATGATCTGCGCGCTGCCCAAGGAGGTCAAGGACCGCTACGACCGCTCCTCCATGCGCGTCATGATCGCCAACGCGGCCCCCTGGAGCTACGCGCTCAAGCAGCAGTACGTGGCGGACTTCCCGCCCGAGTCGCTGTTCGAGGTCTACGGGTCGACCGAACTCGGCGTCGACACCGTGCTGATGCCCGAGGACCAGATGCGCAAGCCGGGATCCTGCGGCAAGCCGGCGCCCGGCATCGAGATCGCGCTGCTCGGCGTCGACGGCAACGAGGTCACCGGTACCGGCCCCGACCACGCCGGCGAGGTCTTCGTGCGGTCCAAGGGCGCGTTCGACACCTACTACAAGAACGACGTCAGTTACGAGTCGAACAGCCGTGGCGACTACCACACGGTCGGCGATGTCGCCTACTGGGACAACGAGGGCTACCTGTACATCTGCGACCGCAAGACCGACATGATCATCTCCGGCGGCATGAACATCTACCCCGCCGAGATCGAGGCGGCGCTGGAGCAGCACCCCGAGATCTACGACGTCGCGGTGTTCGGGATCCCGTCGGAAGAGTGGGGCGAGGTCGTGCACGCCACGGTGGTGCGGGCGCCAGGGTCGTCGCTGACCCGTGAGGAGATCAGCGCGTTCGCGCGCGAGCACCTGGCCGGCTACAAGGTGCCCCGGTCGGTGGACTTCATGGACGAGTTGCCGCGCACCGGCTCAGGCAAGATCCTCAAGCGCCAGCTCAGGGCGCCCTACTGGGCCGGCCGGACCGCCCAGGTCGGATAGGGACGCATGGCCCGGCCCGCTCAGGCCGGGCGGCCGACGTTGATGATCACCTTGCCCGGGGGCTGGCTGCCGCGCTGGGCGCCGAACGCCTCGGCCAGGGCGCTCAGTTCGAAGACCGTCGACATGACCGGGCGCAGCTGCCCGGCATCGACCAGGCCGGCCAGTTCTCGCAGCTGGCCGCCGTCGGGCCTGACCACGAAGTACACGCTACGGACGTCGTCGCGGCCCCCCTTGGCCTGGTCCGGCTCTTCCGCGATGTCGACCAGGATCCCGCCGCTGCGCAGCACCGGCCAGGAACGGCCGGTGGTGGTGCCGCCCACCGGGTCGATCACCACGTCCACGTCGCGGACGTGGTCCTCGAAGCTGGAGGAGTAGTCGAGGACATCGTGGGCGCCGAGCCCGGTGACGAAGGCCCGATCCCGCGGGGACGCGGTAGCGGTCACCCGGGCGCCGTGCTGGACCGCGAGCTGAGTGGCGTAGGCGCCGACACCGCCGGCGCCGCCGAGGACCAGGACATGCTGCCCGGGAGCCAGCTTTGCGTGCTCGTGCAGCGCCTGCCACGCCGTAAGCGCGCCGAGCGGGATGGCGGCGGCCGCCAGATGGTCCACCGAGGCGGGCTTGCGGGCCAGATCGGCGGCGGGGGCGGTGACGTACTCGGCGGCGGCGCCGGGGCGGTCGAAACCGACCAGGCCGTAGACCTCGTCGCCGGGCCGCCAGCCGTCGGCCTCCGGGCCCGTCGCGGCCACCACTCCGGACACGTCATGGCAGGGGATGGCAGGCCAGCTCTCCGGCCAGGTCAGTTCGTCGGCCGTGATCGCGGTGGCGCGGACCTCCACCAGCAGTTCGCCCGGCCCTGGATCGGGAATGGGGACGCTCTCGCTGGTCAGGCTGGCCGGATCGGGACGCGATGCACACATGGCGCGCATCGAGCGGACAGCGTCGTTCATGGGCCGTGTCCTTCCTAGAGGCCGGGCAGGTTCGAATGACATCTAGCGCATGAGTTTCCTCCCGTAAGCGCGATACGCCCACGCTACGGCCGAATTGGCCTGTGATCTAGGTCCAATCAGATGCGGATTTCATAGGCCAAACGGGCCAGGTACCACGCTGTGGGTGGTGCCGTGCAGCTCCAGCACCTTGCGGTCGGGCATCCCGGCCCGCGGCCGCCAGACGCGAAGAAATTTCCCGAACGATCCTTCGTTCCCGCTCACCTGAGCAGCCTCCATATCCTGGTGAGGGTGCTCCCCGTCTATCTCGCCACGGCGGTCCTGGTTCTCTTCGTGGCGGGTGTGCTGCGCGATCCCCGCAGCTTCAGCAACGCGGTCTTCCTCGGCTCGGGCCTCGCGCTGGGCGCGCTGGGCGCGGCTGACCGGCTGGCGGAAGCCACCGGGCCAGTGGCCCGGCTCCTGGCGCTGGCTCTGGGTCTGCTGGTGGCGTTCGGGCCGGTCCTGGTGGCGAGCTATCTGGTGCTGAACGGCATCACGATGGTGCGGCGGGAAAGCATCCGTCCCGCCAACCTGCTGTCCCTGCTGGCCGGCCTGGCCATCTTCGGGCTCCTCGGGCTGATGATCGCGACGCTCCTGGCCCGGTCCCCGGACCTGACGGTGTCCTTCGTGATTACCGCCTTGCTGTCCGGCTACATCTCGTTCCTGCTGGTGTCGTACGTGATCTACGCGTTCGTCTACAGCCGGATAACGGGGCTGCGACGCGCCGATTTCGTCGTGGTGCTCGGCGCCGGCCTGCACGCTGGCGACCGGGTCCCGCCGTTGCTGGCGAGCAGGCTGGAACGGGCTCGGCGGGTTTACCAGACGCTGGCCGGGCGCCGCAAGACCAGCCCCATGCTGATCGTCTCGGGCGGCCAGGGCGGCGACGAGCGGATCTCCGAGGCGGAGGCGATGGCCCGCTACCTGATCGAGCGCGGGATCCCCGAGGACCGCGTGGTGCGGGAGGACCAGTCCCGCAGCACCGACGAGAACCTGACGTTCAGCCGGGCGATCATGGAGCGGTCCGGGCCCGGCTACCGGTGCATCATCGTGACCAGCAACTACCATGTGTTCCGGACGGCCATCGTCGCTCGCCGGCTCGGGGTCAACGGCCAGGTGACGGGAGCGCGGACCGCGGGCTACTACTGGCCGAGCGCGATGCTCCGGGAATTCGCCGCCGTATTCCTCAGCTACAAGGTGGTCAATTTCGGCATCTGCGCGCTGATCGTCGCGCTGCCCCTGGCCTTCTTCCTGGTCAAGAGGTGAGGTGAGGGCTGTCCCGCGTGGGGGCAGCCCTCAGGCCGGTTACCGCGCCGCGGACGTGTTTCAGAAGTGGGACGGGTGGCGGACCGGAGGCGCCGGCGTGTCGCTGACGAGTGGCTCCTGCCCGGCGTATGAGACACGCCCCTGGCGCCGGCCTGGCGCTAGGGGCCGTCACCGGGTGGCCCGGTCCTCGCGCAGCCAGCGGCCGATCCGCTCGACGGCCTCGTCCGCCTCCGCCAGGCGGTAGCCGGCGCTGAGCACCCGCGCCTGCGCCGCCGCCGACAGCAGCGCGAGCAGGCCCCGGAGCCGGGCGGGCGAGCCGAAGTGGTAGGCGCCGCCGTGAAAGTACAGCACCACCCGCCCGCCCGTCACCCCGGCCGTGACCACCCACTCGGCCGGAACGCCATTCGCATCGACCGGATCGACCTGCGTGCCCTCGGGCGGCGGCGCGCCGGCCGATCCCATCAGCGCGCGGCGCTCCTGGAGCGTCAGGGTGCCCAGGTCAGCGCTGCCCACGAGCTCAAGCAAGGTCTTGAGCTGCTCACTAGCCATCTGGCGTCCTCCGTCCGCGGCCCCAGCCGGAATCCTCACAGCCCGGGACCCCGGCCGGCAACCGAATAAACGCCCGCCGGGCTGGCCCGCGCGCCGCTAGCGCCCGGAACTTAGCGGCTCCCGTTCGCCTCGCCGAAGCCCCTCAAGACCCGCACGCGTGACCTGGACGCCAAGCTCGACGCGCACGGCCGGGGCGAAGCCATCGACCGCGCCCGCGGCCTGGGCCTGCTCGCACCCTCGGCACGCTCGCCTGCGCCTGCCTGATCTAGACGGCTGGCCAGGCTACGGGGGTGAGCGCGTCGAGTTGGTGTTGCTGCCGATTAAAGACCT
>Ga0207646_10004361_pt1 | contig 15407 bp, 18 predicted proteins | sample KBSK5502metaG_FD_184343 | JGI IMG/M metagenome (GOLD analysis project Ga0207646, IMG submission 184343) | Corn, switchgrass and miscanthus rhizosphere microbial communities from Kellogg Biological Station, Michigan, USA - KBS K5-50-2 metaG... | ecosystem: Host-associated > Plants > Roots >... | reverse complement strand
GCCCGCGCAGTGGATGACGACGGCCCGGCGCGGCGCGATGCGCGGGGCCCAGTGAAGCGCGTCGGCGGTGGCGAAGTCCGACGCCGCGAAGCGCCCGAATCGCTCGCGCAGGATCTCGCGGCACGGGTAATCGTCCTGGATCTTCCGCAGCGTCGCGAAGGGCGAGATGGCGATGGCGCCCAGCAGGTCGGGCCGCTGCGCGGCCGTGACGAGGGCCATGGTGCCGCCCGTCGAGAGGCCCATGACCCACGCCTTCAGGCCGCGCGCCTGGAGCCACGAAGCCGCGACGCCCAGATCCTCCGGCCAGGCCGAGAGCTGCGCCTTGCCGCTGGAGGCGCCGTAGCCGCGCTGCTCGATGGACGCCACCGTGAAGCCCCAGTCGGCCAGGCGCGCGTGGAGATCGTCGAAGACATGGGCGCCGCCCCAGCCGTGGGAGTAGGCCACGCCGAGGCCGTTGGGCCGCGTGGGTACGAAGAGACGGCAGGAGAGGAAGACCTTCCCATTGCGCAGGTGCACGGGCAGCATCAGCGGCTCATCCACCAGGCCGCCGTCGCGACCAGGGCCAGCGCGAGCGCGCCCAGCGTGGGCCAGAAGTTGGTGCGGAAGAACGGGATGGCAAAGAACGGCGAGCGCCGGTGGCGGGGCTCGATCCGGCCGTCGAGCAGGCCGTTGACGACTGCCATGGCCTCGCCCATCAGCACGTCCGTGGTTGCCTTGGCGAAAGCGGGATCGGCCAGCGCGGGATGGCCGACATAGCCTTGCCCGCCGTTGCGCAGCGGATAATTCCGGACGAGCTTGTCCGAGAGCCTGTAGCGCGCGGGGGGCAGCGTCCGGTAGCCGCCGTCGACGAGGTCGGGCCGGAGCAGCAGCATGATCGACGTTTCCCACCAGCCGCCGTGGGCGTCTTCCGCGAATGCCTTTCGCTCATCGTCGGAGAGCGGCCGGCCCAGCGCGGCCTCGATCTTCGGGAGATAGCGCCCGCGGAGGAACTCCCAGGCCATGTGGCCGGTGAACGAGGCCATGGTGATGCCGTAGCGGCGCGACACCAGGGCGGCCGCCTCCTCGAGGGCCACCAGATGCCCGGGCCCGCCGTGACCGTTCGAGACGAGGATCCAGCGAAAGCCGGCGCGCGCCAGCGCCGCGCCGTAATCCGTCACGGCGTCGCGCACCACTCGCTGGCGAACCTTGACCGTGCCCACCGTGTCGAAGGTGAACGACCCGAGATGGAGCGTCGGAGCCAGGACGGCGCACCAGCCCGGCCGATCGGCCACCAGCCGCTCGGCAATGGACTCGGCGAAGTGGCGCGCGGTGAAGGCGTCCACGCCCAGGGGCAGGTGAGGCCCATGGGTCTCGAGCGGGCTCACCGTGAGCACGACGACGGTGCGCGTCCGATCCAGCGCATCCAGCGACGGCGTGGACATCTCCTCGAGGCGGTGGACGGTCAAAAGCTGCTCCCCTTGGTGGCGGCGAGATAGTCGGTCTTGGCCCGCTCGATCTCGGCAATGAGGCCCTGGCGCTCGACGAGCAGCCGGGTCGCCGACGCGCGCCGGGTGAGCGCCAGCACACCGAACCCGATCTGGCTCTTGAGATGCGCCATCCCGCCCAGGTAGCGATAGGCGAGGAGGCTGCTCACGGGCAGCGAGAGCGCGAAGAGCACCGCCCACCCGGGTCCGGCCAGGCGCCAGACGAGCCAGGTCTCGAGCCCCCAGAAGAGCGGGATCGAGACGATGCTGGCGAGCAGCCGGGTGGTGGCATAGTCGGTTTCCTTTTTGGCCGTCCGGCGGGCCAGCCACCGCGGCACGAAGTACGGCAGGCCGCTGACGGCCACGCCATAGGCGAAGAACGGCAGGCCGATCGACGCTTCCCACGAGCGGCGGAGACGCTGGCGCACGCGCGGGCGCTCGAGGCGCGCGCGCACCGCCGCGTCGCGCACCTGATAGGCCGCCAGCATGGCCCGGTATCCGACGATCCGCTCGGCGATCCGCTCCAGCCGCTCGGGCTCGTGCTCCTCGAAGTGCGCGACGGCGTCGGCGATGCTGCGCGACAGCCGGAAGGTGTCGATCTGCTTGGGCGACAGCCCGCGCTCGAGTTGGAGCTCCCGAATCAGCTCGCTCCGGTACAGCTCGTCGATGGCCCGCACGAGCCCGGCCCGGTCCATGCGCTCGACGTGGAGCACCTGGGCCTCCATCGCCCATTGGATGGCCGTCGTCAGCGCCTCCACCGCCTTGACGGAGTCCTCGCGGAAGGCGGCGAGGTAGGGCGCCACCGGGATCGGCTCGCCGAAGGCGACGCGCACGCGGGCGCGGAAGGACTTGCGCGCTTCAAACGTGAGCCCGACCGGGATGACCGTCAGCGCTTCGCCCTGGCGGCTGGATTGCCGTCGAGCTTCGTACTCGAGGGCGATCCGCGCCGCGCCGGTCTTGATGCGCTGCACGCGCGTCTCCGCGTGGGTGGTGCCCTCGGGGTAAATGCCGATGAGGCGCCCCCGCTCCAGCGCTCGAAAGCACGCGGCGAAGGTCTCCGTGTTCTTGTCCATTTTGTCGGGATCGTCCTGCCTCCGGTACACGGGGATCGCGCCGCAAGCCGTGAGGAACTTGGACGCCAGCGGGTTCCGGAAGAGCGCCGCCGTGGCCAGGTAATGGACCTTGCGGGCGAGGACGGCGCCCACCAGGAGGGAGTCAATGAGGTTGTTCGGGTGGTTGATGCAGAGCAGCACCGGGCCGCCCGGCGGCACGCGGTCCGCGTGCCGGACCTCGACGCTCTTGAAGAAGAACCAGAGCCAAAAGCGGCCGACGCCGCGCACCAGCGAATAGAAGCGGTCCATGCGATCGGGGGCGGGAGGCACGGCCGCGACGGGATCGCTCGAGCGGGGCGCGCCCATCACTGCTTGAGGAATTGCTTGAGGGTGGCCGCGAAGGCCGTGGGCGCCTCCACCGGCTTGGCGCCGAGGAAGTCCACCCGGGTGCCGCGCTCGCGATCGTGGTCGCGGGGGTCGAAGCGCGCCGTGATCGCCACCGTTTGCTTGAGCGCCCGCAGCCGCAGCGTTTCGCCCGAGCTTTCATCTCCGAGCCGCGCCACGATCACGTAGAGCCCTCCGGCGTCGGTCTCGCCGAGATAGGAGAAGCCGGTCTTTTCCCGCACGAGCTCCACCTGCACGCCCTGGCGCGGCTTGCCCTTGGCATCCTTGACGTAGCCCAGGACCGTGTAGCGGTAGTAGATCTCGTGCTCGGCGAGCGCCGTCGCCGCGGTGACGAGCACCAGGAGAAACGCGAGCGATGCCAGGCACCTGCCCGCCACGCGCACAGTGTAGGGAGACGTGATGCTCGGTGTCAAGGCGGGGAACCTGCCACCGCGCTCGGCGTTGACAGCCGTGAGAGCATTGGCAATCAAGGGAGGCGTCAATGGCGAGAGTCGGATCGGTGTGTCTCGTGAGCATCCTGTTGGCGCTGCTCGCGGCTCTCGGGCTCGATGTCTACACCGCGAGCCATCCGCGGCTCGACGAATCGGGCCTGCTATCGAATCTCGACCGGCTCACCCGGATCGTCCCCAGCGGCGCGCGCGTGAAGAATCTGAAGCTCCACCGCCTCCGCGTGTGCGCGGTCGGATCGCCCGTTCGCGCTCAGGCGCCCCCGGCCACCTTCGCGGCGAGCTGGGCCAGCTCGGCGGCGTCCACGTCGGACACCAGCGCGTAACCCAGCTCGCCCGAACGCCACAGCACCGCGTTGAAGCCCCGCGTGCTTGCCGTATAGGCCCGGGCATTGCCCAGGGGTGTGAGCTCGCGGGCCGGCCAGGGCAGTCCGTCGGCCCGGAACACGAAGAGCGACACGGCATGGAGGCGGCGGTTGAAGACGAACACCGCCGCCTTTCGATCGAGGAAATAGCCGACGGCGCCGCCTCTGAGCGGGAAGTCCGCGTCGCCCAGGAACGACACCCGCGGCGCGAAATCGAGCCGCCCCTCGAACCACGGCTTCACCCGGTGGAAGTCTCCGGTCTCGACGTCGAGCGGATGCTGGCTCGAGAGAATCCGCAGGTGATCGTTCACCGCCTCCGTGACCAGCCCGGCCGAGAGGGCCCGGGCCCCGCGCTGCTGATAGTAGAGCGGGAGCACGGTGAGCAGCACCGCGGCCACGGCCATTGCCGGCATCAGCGGCCGGCCCCAGCGTTGCCACCACGAGGGTGTTGGACTCGCGAGCGCGTCAGGCCACTCCGCGGCCAGCCGACGCTTGAGGGCCAGGGGGGCGGCATGCTGCGGCAGGCGCTGCTCGAGGAGCTCGGTTAGCGTCCGCTCGGCGGCTTCGGTCCGGGCGCAGGCGGCGCAGCCCTCCAGGTGAGCGCGAACGCGCGCCTCGACGTCGGCGGGCAGCCGCCCGCGCTGGTAGTCGAGCAGTTCCGGCCGGACGTCGTCGCAGTTCATCTGCGCGCTCACCTCGCGTAGTCCTTGAGCTTCAGCCGCAGAGCCGCCCGCGCGCGGGCCAGACGCGATTTCACCGTGCCCACCGCGCAGCCGACCACCTCGGCCACTTCGACTTCGGTCAGTCCCTCGAGATCGAGCAGAATCACCGTCCGGGCCTCCTCTGACAAGGTCATCAGGGCCTGCTCGATCTCGTCCCCGACGATTTTCCGCAGCCTGTCCATCTCGACATCGTCCAGGAGCAGGTGCTCCAGCGCCGGGCCCTGGGCGACGGGGTCGACGGTGTCCAGGCCGCCCACCGTCGGGTTGAGGCGCTGATGCCGGTAGAGGCTGATGAACGTGTTCCGGAGGATCCGGAACAGCCACGCCTTGAGATTGGTACCCGGCATGAACTGACCCGCGGCCCGCAGGGCGTGGACATAGGTCTCCTGGACCAGGTCCTCGGCATCGGCGGGATTGCCGGTGAGGTAGCGGGCGAGGCTGTAGAGCGTGTCGGCGTAGGCCAGGGCGTCGCGCCCCAGCGCCGCAGCGGTCTCGCGCTCATCGTGGCGCCCCATGCCGTCCCCATAGTAGCGCGCGGGCCGCCCGGGAACCATCGCGGGTCCGCCCGGCCCGTCCACTCCTCTCGCTGAGCGGAACGCGTGAGGGGCCCGATCGTTCCGTCCCATCTGTCGTTTCTTTTCGATGGAACGAAGTCCCGGCCGGGGCGTTGGCGGAGGTGAGCGGTTAGAGACGATGCAAGAGGAGGGCTTCAATGAGGCGTCACGGTCTTTCCATGCGGTGGCGCGCCAGCGCGCTCGTGCTCGCTGCGGCGCTGCTCGGGGCAGCCCCGGCCCCGATCAGCGCGGCCGCGCCCCAGGTCGAGATCAAGCACCACAAGTACCTTCCCGCCACGCTGACCGTGCCCGTAGGCACCACCGTGACGTGGGTCAACCGGGACGATGACGTGCACACCGTGGTGTCCACGGCGCAGAAGTTCAACTCGCGGGGCATCGACAACGACGAGACGTTCAGCCAGACGTTCACCGCGCCCGGCACCTACGAGTATTTCTGCACGCTCCATCCGCTGATGACGGCCAAGGTGATCGTGAAGTGATGGCCCCTCCACCACATTAAGGAGATCTCCATGAGCGATGACAAAGCGAGACAGGTCGTGCCGGACGGTATGGACCGCCGCGGGTTCCTGCACTGCATGGCCTGGGCTGGCACGGGGGTGGTGTGGACCGTGGCCGGAGGCGTGCTTTCCTCCACGCGGCTCGGCGAAGCCGCGGAGAAGCCGGCGGCCGGGAGCTTCAGCTTCGCCCAGATCAGTGACACCCACATCGGCTTCCGCGGCGAGGCCAACCGGGGGGCGGTGGGCACGATGGGCGAAGCCATCGCGCACATCAACGCGCTCACGCCCGCGCCCGACTTCTTGATCCACACGGGCGACATCACCCATGCCCAGAAGGCCGGCGCCTTCGACACGGTCACCGAGGCGCTCAAGGGCGCCAAGGCGAGCAAGGTGTTTTACGTCCCGGGGGAGAACGACGTGTTCGAGGACGGCGGCAAGGAATACCTGGGCCGCTACGGCGTGGGACCTTCGCGCACCGGGTGGCAGAGCTTCGACTACAAGGGCGTGCACTTCGTCGGCCTGGTCAACGTGCTCAACTACAAGGCCGGCGGGCTGGGCAGTCTCGGGACTGAGCAGATCGAATGGCTCGAGAAAGACGTGGCCGGGCTCGGCAGCAGCACGCCCATCGTGGTCTTCGCCCACGTGCCGCTCTGGGCCGTCTACCCCAAATGGGGCTGGGTCACCGCCGACGCGGACCAGGCGCTCGGCTACCTCAAGCGCTTCGGCTCGGTGACCGTGCTGAACGGCCACATCCACCAGATCATGCAGAAGGTGGAGGGCAATATCACCTTCCACACCGCCATGTCCACCGCCTTCCCACAGCCCAAGCCCGGCGTGGGGGAGGGGCCCGGCCCGCTCAAGGTACCCGCGGAGCAGCTGCGCGGCATGCTGGGCGTGCGGCAGGTCAACTACGTGCAGGGGCAAGGGCGGCTGGCCGTGGTCGAGTCACCCCTGGCATGACAGTAACGGAGGGCGCGCCCGGCGCGCCCTCCGCTCCCTCTCAGATGTCGAGGCTCGAGGATTGGATGCGGTGAACGCCGGCCGCCTGCATCGCCGCCCAGGCCTTGGCCAGCGAGCCGTCGGCGTCGATGCCGCGACAGGCGTCCTCGATCACCCAGGCCGGCAGCCCCACCTTGCGCGCGTCGCGCGCCGACCAGCCCACGCAGAAGTCCGTCGCGAGCCCCACCAGGTACACCTGCTTGAGCCCGCGGTCGCGCAGATAACCGGCGAGACCGGTCGAGGTCTTGCCGTCAGCCTCGAAGAAGGCCGAGTACGAGTCCATCTGCTTGCGATAGCCCTTCCGGATGATCAGCTCCGCATGGGGAATCCTGAGGTCCTTGTGGAAGTCGGCGCCGCGCGTGCCCTGCACGCAGTGATCCGGCCACAGCACCTGCACGCCGTAGCCGAGCTTGATCGTCTCGAAGGGCTTCTTGCCCGGATGGGACGAGGCGAAGGAGATATGTTCCGGCGTATGCCAATCCTGGGTGAGGATGACGTGCTGAAAGCCCCCGGCCAGGAGGTTGACCAGCTGGACGATCTGGTCGCCTTCTTTGACCGGCAGCGCGCCGCCCGGAATGAAGTCGTTCTGGACATCGACGACCAGGAGCACAGCGCGCGGGCCCGGCTTGATCTTCGGGCTCGGGGCCTGGGCCCCGGCTTCACGGGCTTTCGCGGCCAGCCCGGCGACTACCGCGCCGCCGGCCACTCCTTTCAGGAAGCTGCGCCGATTCGTCGCTTGATCCGACATGGGGCCACCTCCGCGCTCGGGTTGAGCAATTGAAGTATAGTCGACGCGCCCGGCTCTATCGCACCTGCTCGATCACCACGGCGGTGCCGTAGGCCAGCACCTCGGTCACGCCTTGGGCGACGTCATTGGCGTCGTAGCGCACGCCGATCACCGCATTGGCGCCCATGGCGGCCGCGTGCTGGAGCATGAGGTCGAAGGCCTCCTGGCGCGCGCGCTCGCAGAGCTGGGTGTAGAGGGTGATATTGCCGCCGAACAGCGTCTGGATCGATGCGCCGAACGTACCGATCACGCTGCGCGACCGCACGGTCACCCCGCGGACCACGCCCCGGTTGCCCGTGACCCGGTAACCCTCGAACGCGAACGCCGTCGTCACCCACTGGGGATTGATGGCCATACCGCTCCTCTCGGCCGGCGGAGGCTGAAGCCCGTCAGTTGACGATCGCGACGCCTTCGATTTCGATCACGCAGCCCTGATCGTCATCGTAGAGGCCCTTGACCTCCACGAGGGTCATGGCCGGGAAGTGCTTCGCGAAGTACTCCCGGTACACCGCGCCGATCTCTTTGACCTTGGCCTTGTAGGCCGCCTTGGAGAGCACGTAGATGGTCAGCTTGATGATGTCGTTCATGGTGCCGCCGCGGGAGAGGATGATGGACTTGAGATTCTCACAGACCTGGCGGAACTGGGCGACCACGTCACCGGGGCCCACGACTGTCCCCTCCTTGTCGAAGGCGACCTGCCCGGCGATGTACACCGTCTTGCCGCCCTGCACCTCCCAGGCGTGGGAGTAGCCGGCGGGCTTGGCGAGCGTCGGAGGATTGATGGGCTGCATGAGTTTCGGCATGCGAAACCTCCTTGAGAGCGATTAACCGAACGGGTCCCAGCAGGTCACGCGCTCGGGCGCGATCTTGTAGATGCGGCGCACCTCCCCGGCGAAGCGGTAGCTCTCCGGGTATTTGTCGCGGCCGAGATAGCGCCGGGCCAAGCGATCCAGATGGGCGTCGGCCCCTTCCTCGGTGATCTCCACTACGGAGCCGCGCACCGCGACGTAGCGGTTGGGATTGTCGGGGTCCGGGATCTCGATCGCCACGTGACGGCGCTTTTCCATGTTGAGATCCTTCTGCCTGCCGGCGGCCGAATTGACGAGGATGTGCCGGCCGTCGTAATCCACCCATACCGGCGTGACCTGCGGGGTGCCGTCGGGCATCAGGGTGGCCAGGTGGGCGAAGGTCGTCTTCTCGAAGAGATCGAGGAACTCGGCGGGAATGGGCCCGGCCGGCGGCTGCTGCGCGCGCCAGGCGTCGTAGCGCCCGATGAAGTCGGGCGCCCGCTGCTTGAGCGCCGCGTAGCCCACGCGCTTGCTGCGCATCATGTGGCGGTAGGCGAAGGGCACCGGTCCGAGGGCGAGATGGGCCTCCACGTCTTCCAGCCATTTGAGGCTGCGGTAGGCGGCCTCCTGGAAGCGGTCGACCACGGGCTTGCGCCTCCGCTCGTACTGCTCGAGCGCCAGCTCGACGGTGGGCTGCTCCGCCACCGCCCGCGCCAGCGCGATGGCATCCTCGAGCGCCAGCTTGGTGCCCGAGCCGATGGAGAAGTGCGCGGTATGCGCGGCGTCGCCGGCCAGCGCCACGTGGCCGTGGCGCCAGCGCTTGTTCTTGATGAGCGGGAAGTTCAGCCACTTCACGAAGTTATTGGACAGGAGCGGCCGGCCCTGGAGATCGTCGGCGAAGACACCACCCAGATAGGCGCAGGTCTCCTCGGCGCCCATCCGATCGAGCCCCGCGCGCAGCCAGGCCTCCGGGCTGCACTCGACGATGAAGGTACTGCGGTCCGGGGCGAACTTGTAGGCGTGGGCGACGAACAGCCCCGCCTCGTTCACGCGGAAGATCATGACCAGCCCGTGGAAGAGCTGGGGCGTGCCGAGCCAGATGTAGCGGTTCTGGCGGATGTCCACCGCGGGCTGGAAGAACTCCGTGTAGGTGCGCCGGACGAGGCTGTTGGCGCCGTCGGCTCCCAGCAGCAAGTCGCAGTCGGCGAGCTGGCTGATGTCCTCGACCGGCGTATTGAAGCGGATCTCGGCGCCCAGCTCTTGCGCCCGGCGGTGCAGGAGGTGGAGGAACGCCAGCCGCCCGATGCCCGAGAAGCCGTTGCCGTTGACGGAGATCTTCTCGCCCTTGTGGATCACGTCCACGTTGTCCCACGTCTGGGAGGCCGCCGTAATGGCCACGTAGGTAGGGGCGTCGTGCTCTTTGAGGAAGCCGAGCGTGCGCTCCGAGAACACGATGCCCCAGCCGAAGGTGTCGTTGGGCCCGTCGCGCTCGACGATGGTGATGCGGTGGGAGGGGTCGTGCTTCTTGAGCAGGATCGCGAAGTAGAGTCCCGCCGGGCCGCCGCCGAGGATGTTGATCTTCATCAGCCGAGCACCAGCGTCTCGCCGGTGCGTTCCGCGGCACCGTCGCCGGCCAGCTCGAGGGCGGCGGCCGCGACGTCGTCGGGGTCGATGAGCTTCCCCGAGGCATTGAAGTCGGCCATGGCCTGGACCGCCGCCTCGAACGGCTTGCCCGTCTTCTCGCTGATCCGCCGAGCGCCGCCCCAGACCATGTCGGTGGCGACATAGCCCGGACAGATCGCGTTGACCGTGACGCCGGTGCCCGCGGTCTCGGCGGCGAGCGCGCGGGTCAGGCCGACCAAGGCGTGCTTCGAGGCCGCATAGGCGGTGATATAGGGCGCCCCACCCAGGCCGGCCAGGGAGGCCATATTGATGATGCGCCCCCAGCGCCGCTCGACCATGCCGGGCAGCAGCGCGCGGCTCAGCAGGAATGGCGCGGTAGCGTTCACCGCGAGATGACGCTCCCAGAGCGTGAGATCGGTGCGCGCGATCGACGCCGACTCGGCGATCCCGGCATTGTTGACGAGGATGTCGATGCGGGGGAGGGCGGCGCGGATCCGCTCGAGCCCGGCCGCGAGAGCGTCGGGATCGGCCACGTCCATTTCGCAGATGACGATCGCCGCGGCGCCCGCGTCCTTCAGCTCGGCGGCGACGGCGTCGAGCTGAGCGCGTGTGCGCGCGGTGAGGGCCACGGCGGCGCCGGCCCGCCCGAGAGCCAGTGCCACGGCCCGCCCGATGCCGCGCCCGCCGCCCGTGACGAGCGCCACTTTGCCCGACAGCGTTGTCTGCGCCATTCGCGCGCGATTATACTACCCGGACTCCATGGCGCGCCGATTCGAGAAGGCGACGGCGGCGGACGCGATCGGCCGTCTCCGCCCCGGGACGAAGGTGCTGCTGCCTCCGGGCTGCGCCGACCCGAGGGCGCTCGTGGGTGAGATCATGCGCCAGGCGGAGCGCGTGGCGCCGCTGACGCTCATGGGCGGGCTGCGCCTCGACGACTATCCATTCGGCGCGCCGGCCTACGCCGGCAAGCTGCGGTTCGTCACATGGCACATGTCGGCACGGCTCGGCGCGGCCGAGGCGCGCGGCGACGCGGAGTACGTCCCGGCGCGGTACTTCGACACGGTGAGCCTCTTCGCCGCGGGCGGGCCGTGGGCGCCGGACGTCGTGATCGTGCACACCGCGCCGCCAGACCGCGCGGGCTACCTCTCGCTCGGCGTGTCGGTGAGCTACTCGCTGCCGGCGGCGCGCCGCGCGCCGCTCGTCATTGCCCAGGTCAACCCGCGCATGCCGCGCACGCTGGGCAATGCCTTTCTCCACCGCTCCCAGGTGGACGTCTGGGTCGAGGTGGACGAGCCGCTCGTCGAGTATCCGCCCACCGCCGTGGGCGAGGTGGAGCGTCGGATCGCGGCGCACGTGGCCGGGCTGGTCCCCGACGGCGCCACGATCCAGATCGGCATCGGCGCCATCCCGCAGGCCGTGATGGAGGCGCTCGGCGGCAAGAAGGGTCTGGGCGTGCACTCGCTCCTGGTGGACCACATGCTGCCCCTGATCGAGACGGGGGTCATCACCAATGCGCGCAAGCGCCTGCATCCCGGGCGGATGGACGTCGGCGAGATCATGGGCACCGCACGGCTCTTCGCCTGGAGCCACGAGAACCCGCTGATCAATATGGAGCCGTCCGACCTCGTCCACGATCCGCAGGTCGTGGGCACGCTCGGCGACTTCGTCTCGGTGAACTCGGCCCTCGAGGTCGATCTGCTGGGGCAGGTCAATGCCGAGAGCGTGGAGGGCCGCCAGCTGGCGGGCATCGGCGGGCAGTTCGACTTCGTGCTGGGCGTCAGCCGGGCGGCCGGCGGCCGGTCCATCATCGCGCTGCCCGCGAGCGGCAAGGGCGGCGCGCTCTCCCGGATCGTGCGGCGGCTGCCCGCCGGCGCGCGGGTGACGACGCCGCGGTTCCTCGCCGACTACGTGGTGACGGAGTACGGGGTGGCGGCGCTGAGGGGGAAGAGCGATGCCGGCAGGCGGCGGGAGCTGCTCCGCATCGCCCACCCGGCGTTCCGGGAGTCGCTGGAACGGGAGGCCGCTACGTCTTGAGCTTGTCGATCTCGGCGAAGATCTCTTCGTGCTCGGGGAAGCGGAACGTCACCTGGTTGTCGTAGACCTTCTTGCCGTCGATGTCGACGGTGAAGATCCCGCCGGCGCCTTCCTTGAGGTCGGCGGTGATGCCGTACTTGGTTTTGATGGCGGCCTGCAAACTGGAGGCCTGGGGAAGGTAGTTTCACTCCCCGCAGTACGTGATCCGGATCTTCATCCGATCCTCCTTTGAGCCCCAGTTTAGCTCAATCCCCGCGTATGATACGAGGGGCCTCAAGGCCTGTCAAACACGCATGGCGCCCCATCTGCTCATCGACACCGATCCCGGCATCGACGACGCGCTGGCGATCCTGCTCGCGCTCTCCTCGCCCGACGTATCGGTCGAGGCCATCACCACGGTGGCCGGCAATGTCAGCGTGGATCGCGCCGCCGCCAATCTCGCACGCATCCTCGAGGTCGTCCGCCCCCTGGTCATGCCGCGTCTTGGCCGGGGCGCCGAGGCTCCGCTCAAGCGCGCCCTCGTCACGGCCGGGCACGTGCACGGCGAAGACGGCCTCGGCAACCTGGACCGATTCGTGGAGCCCGACGGCCGGGTTCGTTATCCAGAGCCGTCACTACCTCTTGAGATGCGCGAGGGCGCCGATTTGATTCTGGAGACGGTGGACCGGTTCGGCCCCGACCTGACCGTTGTGGCCCTGGGCCCGCTGACGAACCTGGCCCTGGCCATCGAGCGGGACGTCCGGCGGCTCGGGCGTGCCGGGCGCATCGTGGTCATGGGCGGCGCGGTGGCGGCGCCGGGCAATGTCACGCCGGCCGCCGAGTTCAACTTTTACGTGGACCCGGAGGCTGCGGCGGCCGTGTTCGAGGCGGGGCTGCCGCTCGAGCTGGTGCCGCTCGACGTCACCCGGCAGGTAGTTCTTCCGCAGCACACGCTCGGCGAGCGGGTTGCTCGATGCCCGGGCCGCGTTGCCCGCTTCCTCGCCGACTTCACGCTCCACGGCTTTGCCTTCGGATCCGAGCGAGGCGATGGTGGGATCGTGATGCACGATCCGCTGGCGGTAGGCGTTGCCCTCGATCCGTCGCTGGTGGGGTTCGAAGATCTGCGCGTGGAGATCGAATGCGAGGGCCGGCTGACGCGCGGGCTGTCGCTGGCCGATCGCCGTCCTATCCGCGGCCGTCTCAAGCGCGCGCCGAACTGCCGGGTCGCCATGGCCGTGGACGCGCCGCGGTTCCTCGATCTCTTTCTGGAGCGATTGTGCCCCGCGTCTGCGTGATCGGCTCGGCCAATATCGACTACACCGTGGCCCTGCCGCGGCTGCCGAGCGCCGGCGAGACGGTGTCCGGCGGCATGCTGATGATCAACCATGGGGGCAAGGGCGCCAACCAGGCTGTCGCCGCGCGCCGGCTGGGAGCCGACGTGCGGATGATCGGATGCGTGGGCGAGGATCGGCCCGGGACCCAGATCCGGGAAGCTCTCTTCGCGCGCGGGATCGATGTCGAGGGCGTGCAGCGGACTGCCGATGCGCCCACCGGGACGGCGCTAATCCTGGTGGATGCCGAGGGCCGCAACCAGATCGGCGTCGCGCCCGGGGCCAATCACAAGCTCACCGTCGAGCTGGCGAAGCAGCACGAGGCCGCCATCCAGTGGGCCGACGTGGTGCTTTGCCAGCTGGAGGTGCCCCTCGCCGTGGTGCTCTGGGCGCTCGTGGCCGCCCGGCGGCACGGGGTGCCGACGATCCTCAACCCGGCGCCCTACCGGCCCCTGCCGGAGGACGTATGGCGCTACATCTCCTACCTCACGCCCAATGCGAGCGAGCTCGGCGCACTGACCGGGATCGAGGTGCGCGACCTGGAGTCCGCCCGAGAGGCGGCGGGACGCATGACGGCCCGCGGCTCCGCCGCCGTGATCGTCACGCTCGGCCAGGAGGGGGCATTGGTCTGCGACGGCGACACCATCAGTCACTTTCCCGCCTTTCCGGTCACCGCGGTGGATACGACGGCGGCCGGCGATGCGTTCAGTGGGGCGCTCGCGGTGGGATTGGCGGCAGGGGGCAGTCTCGACCAGGCCATCCCGCTGGCCAGCGCCGCCGGCGCGCTGACTTGCACCCGGCGCGGCGCCCAGGATTCGCTGCCCGACCGCGCCGACGTCGAGCGATTCCTGAAGAACCTCCGCGCCACCTAATTGGGGTCAGGTCTTGAATTGCAACATTTGTGGTCGTTTTTCGTCAGTCCTCGCTCCGCGCCCCTGACCATTTGCGGCACAAAATGTCGTATTTCAAGACCTGACCCCAATTCTCCGCCGTAGAGCATCGACGTGGGCGAGGGCGTCCGCCACGCGCGCGGGAGAGAGCTTGCCCCCGGCCATCGCGCGCTGGACGGCCATCACCACGCGCTGGGCCGCGCGATCCTCGATCCGCCCCGTATTGTGGGAGACCAGCAGCACGTCCACGCCGCCTGCGAGCGCCAGCACCGCCGCCTCCTCGAGGCCGTACTTCTGGATGATGGCGCCCATGAGCAGGTCGTCGGAGACGACGACGCCGCGATACCCGAGCCAACCGCGCAGGATCCGGTTTACCGTGAAGCGCGACAGCGTGGCGGGGTCCCACGGATCCAGCCGGCGGTTGAAGACATGAGCCGTCATCACGCTGTCTGCCAGGCCCTCGGCGATGAGCGCGCGGTACGGGGCGAGCTCGACCGCGGGATCGGCCGTATCCGTGACATCGGTGAATCCCGCGTGCGAGTCGCCGCGGCTCGAGCCATGCCCGGGGAAGTGCTTGAGCGCGGTGAGGATGCCGGCCGCGTGCATGCCCGCGATGAAGGCGCGCGCCTGGGCGGTGACGCGGTCGGCGTCGGTGGAATAGGCGCGGCCGGGCGCGACAATGACCGGGTTGGCGGGGTTCACGGCGACGTCCACCACGGGCGCCAGGTTCCAGTTGATCCCGGCCTCGCGCAGGGTGTGGCCCATGCGCCGCGCCTCGAGCTCGGTCAGCGCGAGGTCCCCCGCCGCGCCCAGCTCCCGCGCCGAGGGCGAGGGGAGATAGCCGAGCCGAGCGGACAGCCGCATCACCGCGCCGCCTTCATTGTCGACGGCGATCAACAGCGGCCGGCCCGCGCACTGGAGCGCGAGCGCCTGCAGATCGCTCGTCAGCCGGGCCACCTGCTCGGGGCTCACGATATTGCGCGGCGTCCCCGTGGCGGCGTCGCGCTCGAAGAGGATCACGCCGCCCACCTTGACGTCGCACACGAGGGAGCGGATCTCGTCATTACCCTCAACCTGGGTCCCGCGGAAGCCGACCAGAAGGAGATCGGCGACGGCCAAGGTCGACGGCGCCGGCGGCGCGGGCTCGGGCATCGTCGCGCAGCCGGCTGAGAGAAGGAGAAGGGCGAGGAGGACGGGGGCGAGCGGCTCGCGCATCAGCCGCGCGCCACGCGCGCAGCCTGGACGAGACGTCGAACGCGCTCCGGATCCACCGGATTGGCCAGCGAGCCGTCGCGCTTGACGGCGGTGCCGACGATGACGCCGTCCGCCACCGACAGCAGCTCGGCCACCGTCTCGACGGTGACGCCGCTTCCCACCAGCAGTGGCATGTCGGCCACGGCGCCGCGCACGCGCTTGATGTCGCCCATCGGCGTGGGCTCGCCGGTCGCCGC
>Ga0207646_10004360_pt1 | contig 15408 bp, 18 predicted proteins | sample KBSK5502metaG_FD_184343 | JGI IMG/M metagenome (GOLD analysis project Ga0207646, IMG submission 184343) | Corn, switchgrass and miscanthus rhizosphere microbial communities from Kellogg Biological Station, Michigan, USA - KBS K5-50-2 metaG... | ecosystem: Host-associated > Plants > Roots >... | reverse complement strand
TCAGCGTCACATTCCCCCACGGTTGTTCGTCTACTGAATAAAATAGTAGCAACATATGCCGCCATATCCTGCCGTGCTTGAGAAGCAGGCCAGGCTTTCCGAGGGAACCATTGAAAGGAGCGAAGGAGTTCTATGTATTCATGAAAGCGAAAGCAAAACCCCGACTGACAGAGGACATGAAACGCGTCATCAACGAGCAGCGGCTGGGCTTTGTGGCCTCGGTCTGTCCAGACGGCACGCCCAATCTTTCGCCGAAAGGGACCACCACCGTCTGGGACGATGAACACCTCATCTTCGCCGATATCTGCTCGCCGGGAACCGTCGCCAATGTGCAACAGCAAGCGGTTGTCGAGATCAACGTGGTCGATCCTGTTGCCCGCAAGGGCTATCGCTTCAAAGGCCCGGCGACGGTGTATCAGGAAGGCCCTTTCTTTGAGCAGGCGGTGGCCTTCTATCGCGACCGTGGGACCACCAGTGCCATCCAGAACATTGTGCTGGTGAAGGTCGAGCGTGCCGTGCCTCTGATCTCTCCAGTCTATGATCAGGGCAAGCCAGAAAAGCAGGTGCGCCAGCAGTGGCTGCAGTACTGGGAGACGCTCTATCGTCATGGGAGCGAGGCAGCCACCCTCGTAGGGAACGACGGATAAGGCAAAAAGAGTGAATCAGCATATGGTCCTTAATATTCATGCCCGCGATCTGCACACGTCACGAGATGCTGTCGGGGCATTATTGGACTACCTGGCATCCGACCAGGACCTGCTCTGGCCCCGTGATCGTTGGCCTGCTATGCGCTTCGACCGTCCATTGCAGGTTGGAGCAGTGGGCGGTCATGGCCCGATTCGTTATCGTGTTGAGAAGAAAGACAGCGCTCCAGGAATGGTACGTCTTGAGCATCGCCTTTCCATGCGTGTGAGTGGAGTGGCTCGGCTTTCCTGGCCGCTCATGTTTCGCTGGCTGCATGATGCCTTGATTGAGGATGCGCTTGATCGTGCAGAAGCCGCGGTCACTTTACGACTTCTCCATGAGCGACATTGGTCTCTGTGGGTACGCTTCCTCAGACGCGTAGCGAGTCGTCAATGAACAAAGTAACGGGGGTGACTTCTATGACGAACGTGCTGGTTACCGGTGGCGCTGGGAGACTGGGCAGCAAAGTCGTCAAAGAACTGACTGCAACTGGCTATCGTGTGCGCATCATGAGCCGTAAGCCGCAGCCTGCGAACTTGTTATCCACTACAGAATGGGCGCAGGCTGATCTCGAAACGGGTCAAGGGATAGCTGATGCGGTGACTGGGATCGACGTGGTAGTACACGCGGCGAGTAGCCCATTCAAACACACCCGGCAGATCGACATAGACGGGACGCGGCTCTTGCTCAAACAGGCTCGTGTCGCTGGCGTCGCTCACGCGATCTACATCTCGATTGTCGGGGTCGATCGCATTCCCTATGCTTACTACCGCGCAAAGCTGGCCGCCGAAGAGTTGGTTAAGAACAGCGATCTCCCCTGGTCTCTCCTCAGAGCCACGCAGTTCCACTACCTGGTCGATCTCTTCTTTCAGGCGGCGACAAAGCTGCCGGTGGTGACGCTCCTCCCCACCGATCTCCAATGCCAGTCAATAGCCGAAAGTGAAGTTGCCAGCCGTCTCTGTGAGATGGTGGCTGCTGGGCCGCGTGGTCGCCTGGCTGACCTGGGCGGGCCAGAAGTACTGACGGCGGGTGAGATGATGGATAGCTGGTTGAAACTGCGCAGGTTGCATCGTCGTGTGCTTCCCTTCCATGTACCAGGTAAAGTTGCGCAGGGCTTCCGTTGTGGCTATAATACCTGCCCTGATCAGCCGGTGCATGGGCGAATCACCTGGACCGAGTGGGTGCAAAGCAGGTATGAAGTGCAGTAAAATGAGGTGGATAGGCCGCTATCGTTGCCCACAAGCCCCAAACTCTCTCACATGTAGAGGTTGCAGCAGTCCCTTTAGCAGCCGGAACAGCCGGGGATACTTCCTCCCAGGGGTGTAAATTCGACTCCCATTCGACATCGGCTTGACCGTGGTTACGAACAGGTCTCTGCACAATGCGGAGGCTCGATCCTGCAGAGGGAAAAATGTCCCAATCCTACTTTCTCTCTTACTTTCCTTTATCAGCGCACTCCCCCAGCAGGTCGAGGTTGCGCAACCCGGCCCGCAACGTCTTCTCCTCCTGATCACGATCAGGATTGTAGGTAACCAGCGCGACGGCCCGAAGACGGAAACGAGCAGCCACGGTACGTATGGCCTCTTCCATTTGCGACATCGAGAGTCCACCTGGAACCGGGTCGTCAACGAGACCCGGAGCGACCTGTGGATCGAGGGCATCCAAATCGATATGCAGATAGACCTCCTGCACACGCTTCCCCAGGGTATCCAAGCAAGCCAGCACATCTGCCCGTGGTTTGCCCTCATGCCAGTTTACGACTTGCATGGCTGAGTGGTGCAGGCGCTCACGCTCTGCGGCCGGGGAGAGGTCACGCACACCCAGCAGGAGCGTGGTAGCTTCGGCAATCGGGGTGCTCTCCCCGATCTGCGCCCAGAAATTCCGGTAGCAATGCCCGGTAATGATAGCTAAGGACATGCCGGCAAAGAACCCGCTGACCGTCGAGTCAGGCGTATTAAAATCTGCATGCGCATCGAACCAGACAACACCACAGCGGGCATGATCAAAGCCCGCGAGGATGCCCAGACTAACATCGCACGATCCAGCCAGGACGAGGGGAAGCTGTTGTGCTCCAGCCTGCACATAGCGCAGCGCGCCCTTTCTTCCTCCTTCGTGCTCATTCCCCATCGCATAAGGAACCTGAATCAAACACACTTGCATACTTGTTCCAGACCACACTCAAGCTGATCACGAGAGGAACCGAATTTACTCCCTCTCAGGAGAAGTGTAGCAGGTGTGGCGCGGATTCTCCAGTGGTAGTTTGACCCAAGATTGGTGCATTTCGACAAGAGGCTCGTTCTATGCCACTCTTGCCTCCTGCTAGAGCTTCCTCTGGCGGGCATACTCGATCTCCTCCAGCAAGCATTCGATATCCGACTCGTTGGTGTTGAAGCTGGTAATGCACGCTCGTAAGACTCGTTCCTGCTCCCCCAGCACAACCTCCGAGATCCACACCTGCCCCCGCTCGTAGATGGTTTGGAGCACCTGGTTCGTCGAAAGCTTTCCCTGCTTGATGGTCGGGTGAGTAAAGCAGATCACTGGCAGCGTCGTTTCGTTCACCACTTCCCAGCCGAGCTTCGCCAGCCGTTCACGAAGATAATCACCCATCTGCGCCTGGTGCTCGATCAGTGCTGCGAAGCCGGTGATCCCCAATTCAGCGAGGGCCATGAAGACCTTTAAGCCGATGGCGCGACGCGACCATTGTGCCGTCGTCGTATACGGATCAACCGTGTCTCCCGCAGTCGCAGCAGGCATGTAGGACGTGGTAATCGCAAAGGCGCGCTGGATCGCTTCAGGATGCCGACAAAAGAACATCCCTGCACCCATCGGCACACTGAGCCATTTATGAGCATCCCAAGTGATCGAGTCAGCTCGCTCTATTCCTGCCAGCACCGCTTTGAGGCGTGGAGACAGGGCAGCGCTGCCGCCCCAGGCTGCATCGACATGAAACCATGCCCCGTGTTGTGCGGCGACCTCTGCAAGTTTGGCGAGAGGATCGACGAGTCCAGCACTCGTCGTCCCGGCTGTTCCCACAATCATCAGGGGATGCCAGCCCTCTTGGAGATCAGCGTGCAGGCGAGACTGGAGAGCGTTGCTATCCATCACAAAATGGGTATCGGTGGGGATCTCGTGCAGCGCAGTAGTGCCCAGGCCAGTCATCCGGGCTACCTTCACGAAGGAGTGATGCGTCTCACTGGTCAGGTAGATCGCGGGTCGGCTTTGCAGCGCAAAGAGGCCGGTCTCGCAGCTCTCGGGGAAATGCAGTGCGAGTGCGCCAAGCACTGCCGACAGATTCGCTTCGGCGCCTCCCGTCGTGAAATTGGCATGAAGCGCATGAGCATTGATCCCCAGCTCATGTGCGAGACGACGCAGAGTCAGTCGTTCCAATTCATTGGCAGCTGGTGCGTGTGACCAGCCAGCGAGCTGTGGATTGTAAAGCGCCACGAGTGCGTCAGCGATAATACTGGCCTGCCGAACGCTCGGGTTGAAGAGGCCAAAATAGCGGGGATGCGTGACATGAACGGTCCAGGCACGCAGCATGCGTATCACCTCTGCTGTGAGCGTTTCCAGTGGCATCGGCGCGTCAAATGGATAGTGACTCTCCAGCTCCGCTCGTAGCTCTTCTGGGTCCACGAGTGGTGAAACGCGCAAATCGCGCAAATCGCGGGGAAAGTTTTCGAGCTCCTGCAGCAGTTGGGACCATATCAACATCAGTGTGTTCCTTACTTTCTCACAAGCGGTTCAAACAGGCGTGTATTTGGGAGCATGAACCGACCGTCCTCTGAAGAGCGTGAGCAGTCATGAACGGCTTGCCTTTCCAGGTCCATTCAGACCCGTGTCATGCAGCGCAGAGAGCGCAAGAATCGTCATAGTCTCCTGAACGTTTGGGACCGTGCGGATACGATCAAGAAGAGCTTCCAGTGCAAGCGGAGAGGCCAGTTGTGTTTGCAGCAGCAGGCACCACTCTCCAGTTACCCGGTAACACTCCTGCACGATGGCATCCGTGTCACTCAGACGCAGAAGCGCGTGCCCAATCTCGTGACATGAGGCCCCGGTGGTACGCACCCAGATGAACGCAGTGAGGGGCAAGCCCAGGGCAGACCAGTCAACGAGTGCCTGGTATCCACGGATGATGCCCTGCTCCTCCAGACGTTTGATTCGCTCATGAACGGCGGGACGGGAAAGGTTGACCTGCTGACTGATCTGTTCGTGGCTCATCCGGCCATTGAGGCGGAGGAAAGAAATGATCTCGCGGTCAAGAGCATCCAAAGCCGAACTCCTTCTCAGCGGAATGAATAGATAATCTTCTGCTGGCAAGTGTAGCCCATGGCAAACAAGAAGTCAAGATATGAAGGAAATTTCAAACGAATCGTCAAAAGATATCCTGAACGCAGCTCAGTCAATGGGGAAGCACGCCGACGAAACGTCAGTGAAAGATGGCGGAAGCCCCTTAAATTGGCACCATCATTTTACCATAATATGGCTCTTGTCATACGTCCATCGCTTTGCTAGATTTATGCATAGAAAAACATTACGTTGGTAACCACCCAAGCGAAGCGCTTGTGAAGGGGGAAGAGAAGGTGAACATCTGTGCAGGAGGAATCTTATGCAAAGAGAACAAGATATTATTGGGGAAGCGTTCTGCTCATCGCTCCTTCTACCCTCATGTGTGGGATATTATTGGCGGTCATGGAGTAAGCAACGAAACACCAGAGCAGACGCTTGCCAGAGAACTCAAAGAGGAGTTGGATGTGATAGCCACAGAGTGGAATCTTCTTGCCGTTCTTCGTGATCAAGAGCCTGGATTCAATGAGCAATATATCTATTATGTCTATTTAGTTACGTGCTGGATCGGATCACCTAGAAATATCTTGATCGACGAGCATGATGCGCTAGGCTGGTTTGAGATCTATGAGGTACTGCAACTAGATCTTGCTCTTTCAGGATATGTAGAGGTGTTTAGGCGCTTAGCAGAAGAGATACCAGCCAGGTACAATGAACGCAAAGGATAGCCAGTATGGAAGACCTCGAAACCTATCGTCCTCTTTTATTCTCGATTGCCTACCGTATGACTGGCAGTGCCAGCGAGGCTGAGGATCTTGTGCAGGAAAGCTTCCTACACTTCCTCAATATGCCTCGTGAGACCATCCACTCGCTCAAGTCGTTTCTCACTACCATCGTCGTGCATTTGTGTCTCGATTATCTCAAGTCGGCTCGCGTGGAGCGTGAACACTACCTAGGTGTCTGGCTTCCCGAACCCGTGCTGACAACAGATTCAGAGCTGTGGCCAGAGGCAAGCCTCGATAAGAAAGAGTCGCTTTCTCTGGCCTTTCTGCTCATGCTCGAGACGTTGACTCCGCCTGAGCGAGCCATCTTCCTGTTGCACGAGGTCTTCGACTACCCTTTCCAGGAGATTGCCGAGATCGTTGGAAAGAGTCCGGCTGCCTGCCGCCAGATCTTGCATCGCGCTCATCAACGCCTTGCCGCACGCCAGAGACGCTTTGCTCCCTCACCGGAGGTGCATGCTCATCTTCTCCAACACTTTCTCCTGGCCTGTCAGAGGGGCGATCTGGCCGCCCTCACCGAACTGTTGGCGAAGGATAGCACAGCCTGGGCAGATGGAGGAGGCAAAGCGAAGGCGATGCTGCGACCTATCTTCGGTCAAGGAGCGGTTACACGTCTGCTGCTCGGCGTCACACGCAAACTGCCACCTGACCTGCGCGGAAGTATTGAAGAGGTCAATAGCACTCCCGCACTTGTAGCCTGGAACGGGTCACGCCTGGATTTTGTAACGATGTTCGATGTCTCCGACCAGCATATTCAGAACCTGTATATCGTTCGCAACCCCGACAAGCTGGTGTTCCTTCAAAGACAGTTAGCAAAGCACTCACCTTGAACGGAGAAACACTTCCTTTTTCGGAGAGCAGAACCATGAATACACAAAGAGAGCTGGGGGGCTTCTGGGAATCCTTGTTTCCAGCGTTCTCCCACGTCTCATCTTCCCTGTGATCCTCTGTTACGGCACCGCTTGCTCCATGCCGCCTGATCGCTCATGACGCCTCTTCCGGTAGCTTCAACAGGGGTGCGGACCACCCTTTAGTTCTTACTCCACGTGACTTTCGCCTACATAGTACAATGTGCAAGCAGTACGACCATCATCGGAGAAGGTCTGGTATCAGCTCATGCAAGCCGTTCTTGAAACAACCCATCTGCTGCTGCGACCCTGGCAGGAAGAAGACCTGGACCCGCTTGCTCGCCTGCTTGCCAGGCCCGAAGTGGCTCGCTTTCTTCGCCTGGACGGACGAACCTTCACGCGGGAGGAAACCGCCCAGGTGCACAGGCGGGTCTTGCAGAGCTGGAACGAACAGGGACTGGGTCCCTGGGCGGTCATCGACAAGGCCACGGACTCCTGGATCGGCAAACTGGGCCTGATGTATCAAGCGGATTGGCCCGGTCCAGACAAGTTTGAGGTGGACTATGAACTGGATCCCGCCTGCTGGGGGCGAGGGCTAGCGATCGAGGGTACGCAGGCAGCACTGCGCTACGGGTTCGTGGAACGCGCGCTGCCGCGCATCATCGGGGCCACCCTACCAGAGCACGTCGCCTCCAGAAAAGTCATGGAGAAATGTGGCCTGACCTACCAGGGGGAGTTGCAGTTCCGCAACGCTCGGATTGTGTGGTATGCCCTCGACGCTTCTACCTGGCGGCTTTCGCGCGAGCAGAGGTAGGAGGAAAAGGAATCGATTCTCATCTTGCCGACTCGCCGTCACTGTTGCCACTCTCCCGCTTCCCGCGTCCTCGCGTCGCAGGATCACCATTGCCCAAGAATCAAAGCTGCGCCTTACTCGTGTTGAATCCACAAGCAAGCGGGCTTACTTCTTTTGGGGAAGGGCCGGGATTCCCTTGAAAAAACATCTCACGTGTGCCGATGTAGGTGGTGTCAGCTTAGGCTCCTTGCTCCGGCGCAGCGAGCAGCAGTTCCAGGCCCACGCCCAAAGCCGTACGCTCATACTCGAAGAAGCCCTGGCGCGTGTAGAGATGGATGGCCTCGTGCCAGGAGGCATTAGTCTTCACGATGATGCGCCGGTCGCCGCGAAGCCTTGCGACGTTTACCAGGTAGGTGACGATCGCCTGCCCGATGCCCTGTCGGCGATAGTCCTTGTGCGTCGAGATACGCACCAACTCGCTGATCCCCTCGCCGTGCGAGATGAGCGCCCCGGTGCCGACCAGTTCCCGCCCCATGCAGGCCACCACGAAGACATGGCCCGCGAGGATGTAGTTGTGCAGAATATCCTCCAGATCCGGGTTGAGCGTTTCGTCGATGGAGCCGAAGTGCTCGCCCAGCCCTTGGAGGATGAGCCAGCGCGCTTGCTCCTGGTCGCCCACCTCAAAGGACCGGATGGAAAGTTCGTCCTTCATGTATGCTTGCTCCTATAGATCGTCTCTCGTGTACGCCTTCAGGCCCTCCATCTCGTGCAGGAACGCCTACGCGACATTCTCCTCGTCTCATTCTATTGAAGCACTGAAAGATCTGCCATGATGGTCATCCCCTCCTTGCACGTAGCGACGTTGACCGCTCTGGAAGAGCACCTCCTCAACGCACGTTTGCCAACGTAGCCCAGGTGTGCTTCAATTGGTCATCTTCACAAAGTGGTTGTGCTTTGGTATGGGTGCCTGAAAGCCTGCTGCCCCTCTACATGCCAGAGAGCACATCTTCCAGTTCCTGGACAGCTTGCTGCATGCGCGCTTCCACCTCCTCTGGTGGGTGAGCCACGGGATACACGAGCAGCAGCCACCAATCGCCAGACGCGCGCTTCGTTCGTTGCACCATGCCAGGGAGCGTGGACCCTTCGTCGCGCACCTGATGGAAACGCAAGGACGGCTCCCCAAGCTGACGCGTCAGCTCACGTCTCCAGGCCAACATACTGGCGAACTCCTGACTCAGCTGCATGATCGCCTCGGAGGAGTCCAGGCTCTTCCAGGCCACGGGAGTCCCACGAGGATGGATGAGCAGTGCTGTTCGTGCCGCAAGATCTTCCTGCAGACGTGCCAGAATGGTTTCGACCGCCTGCTGGACCGAACCTTTCAGCTCATTAGGACTGTGCTCGCTAGATGAGGGCGTGGGCAGCGTTTTGTACGGGAACCGTTGCACCCAGCTGGTAATGTGTGCCCAGACCTGGGGGCGGATCAGCAACCAGGCCGTCTCCTGCGGTTCAGGCAAATGGATCGCGATCATCGGCTGCTCCTCCCAGGTCACTTCGCGCGTGGGCAAACGGGTGGACACATCGAGTGTCTGCAGCTGTGCAGGTTCGACCGGGGCTCGCGTGCCGGTCAGTTCTTCCAGCAGGAAGGCCCAGACGCGTTCAAAGAAGAAGGGTTGAAGCAGGCGTGGGCTGGCCTCGCGCCCCATGGTGGACGATTCTTGAGTACCCGGCAGGGTCGGTGCCGAGGCAAGCTCCCTGGCGCTCTGCGGACCGCCTATGCGAGCTTCCATGAAAGGCTCGCGACTGGTGGCGGCATCGAGGGTGGCGCGTGTGGTCAAGATGGGTGTGCTCATGCGTACCGCGAGGGCAAGCGCTTCAGACAGACGTGTCTCGAGATGGGAGATGTGCTCCCCGTGTTCTACAGTGAGGGTGGCGTAGAAGGCTCCCGAACCTACGGCATGAATGACCACCTGCCGGAGCTTCGCTCCGAGAGACTCGACGAGTTGTTGCGTGAGGTCGGGAGGCGAGGGAAGACTATTCGGCTGCTGCTTGCTGCGCACTGCCGCGAGCAGGGTCTCAGCCGAAGTTGGCGTGAGCCGGATGGCCAGGGAGAGCTGGGTCTGGGCTTCGCGTAACACCACCACCGGCTGCCTTGTCAGCGGTAAGGCCTCTCCGATGGCATCAAGCTCGAGTGCAACAAGTTCCGATGGGTGCATGGATGGTTCCTTTCCGTGTTTGAACGCAGGCTGCAGGGTCGCTCTGAGGTGCCGACGTCCCTCAAACAGGCGACCTTTCACCGTGCTGACAGGGACCCGAAAGAGCTGGGCCAGTTCCGCGTACGTGTACCCTTGTAGGTAGAAGCCGATGACCGCCTGGCGGTTGACCTCGGAGAGCTCCTGTAAAGCCGTCATGATGCTGTCATGGACGTCGCGTGCCACGGCCATTTCCTCAAAGGAGGGATCGCTCTTTGTCCACCACAGCTGCATGACGGTGTCGTCTTCGAGAGCGCGCAGCGGGGGATCGCGGCGGCGGCGCAGTTCCAAGCGAGCGAGATTGGCCGCAATGGCGTGGAACCAGGCCCCGAAGCGTGCAGGCTCCCGCAGACGGGCCAATCCCAGAAATGCCTGGAATGCCGCCTCCTGTGCGACATCTTGTGCTTCCTGCACCGACCCAAGCAGCCGTACACACAGGCGCATGACACTGGCCTGGTAGCGCGTGAGCAGTGGACCAAACGCCTCGCGTTCACCGGTAAGGACACGGGCGATGAGGGCAGCGTCGTCTTGGTTGTCACTCCTGTTCCTCGGTGTGTTCATACACTCTTATATGTTGCAGCCAGGGGAGAAAAAGTCAAATGAAGCGTGGCCATCTCTCGCAAGAGGGAGAAAAGTGCCTCGACCCCTTGGAGGGCAACGGCAAAACACCCAAACTGATCGGACTTCGGGTGGAATCACAAGAAGAAGCAGCCTTTGAAGTCAAAGGGAGTCGAGCGGGTCCGCACCGGCAAAAGTGATGCCACCACGAGTAGTATTGAACGTGCAACAGGATGTGCGAGATCTGAGTCGGCAACGGAAGAAGTCGCGAACGGCTCAGTTCTGGGGTGGACCTCTGGAGGAATTTCCTTCCTCATTGCTCTCGACTTCTGTGACAGCCTCAGTTAGTTGAAGCAGTCACATTCCCCCACTGTTGTTCGTCTACTGAATAGTAGCAACATATGATATTGTTCACAGCGATCAACAGGAGAGCACCACGACTAATGAGCGACATGCGAGTTCGTCTTGCCAGATCACGATGGCCAATCGAGGACGAGCCGTGTCCAGCGTTTGGCAATGATGATCTCGCTTACCGATGGCGTATAGGGAACCTCTTGTGGATAGGCTCTGATGCGCAATCCCATCGTGGATGGCCGACCTGCTCTCTCCCAGGCGCTCAGGTGCTCTATCAGTCGCTCAGCAAGCTGCTCATCTGGACCAAACCGGCGTACACGTAACGTACGTGCCGGGGCATCAACTTCCATACACGCCCCGATATCACCAGGGGATTCCCTGTTGGCAGAGCGGCTCGCTGAACGCACCAGCACGCACAAGGTCGTCCCTCCAAGTAAGCCGAGTGTGGCCTGGTAGGTGGAGGTGACGCCGAAGAGATCGGGGACGACGTTTTGTTGGGCGAGTGCTCCCATAGCAGTCAGATGACACGTCGTAGGAGCGTGCAAGGCAAGCCAGTGATTGATCCCACCCCAGATATCTTGCGGAGTCACCCGTAGGGAGATGGCCCTGTCCGTATGAGGCCCGATCAGGTGGGCATAGATCTGCCGAGCATCAATCGCGCGAGGCTCCTCAAGCCCCAGCACGAGGCCTGGGGTCGGCCCCAGAGGTATCTGGGTCTGGGGGCCCGCTCCGGCTCCACGCAGTTGCATGAAGCCGCCAGCACGCACGGAGATGCTGACGAGGTGGGTGTCGACCCGCTCAAAAGCTACCAGCTGCTGCATATTCGCTCGCAGCGCCAGAGGTAAGAGGAGCCGTCCGCCTGGTTTTAATTGGTCGATCCAGGCAGGGGCAATATCCCATGAGCCTACGGTCAGGATGATGCGGTCGTAGGGCGCAGCATCTCGGTACCCGAACGCACCATCACCACAGACGACACGAACGTGATGGAAGCCCGCCATCTTCAGGTGCTCTTGGGCATCTGTCACAATGTCGTCGTCGATGTCTATGGTGACGACCTGTCCCTCTTCCCCGGCAAGCGTCGCCAACAGGGCGGCGTTATAGCCCGTCCCCGCTCCAATCTCCACAATGTGATGGCCTGCTTGCACCTCAAGCTGCTCAAGTATGGTCGCCATCACCGCTGGTTGAGAGGAGGAACTGATGGCAAAGCCATCTTGGTACTTTGTCGGAATGGCTTCATCTACATAGACCTTGTCAAACGGTATCCCAGGCAGAAAGAGATGCCGCGGGACGGCACGGAATGCCGCCTCTACTGCTGGGGTAGAGAGGCACCCACTCTGCTTGAGGATGTCAATGAGTTGCTGCCGGCCTGTCAACGCCTCTTGCTGATCATTGCGGGAGAGCGGGACGTGCATCGCATTCATGTCTTGAGCCATTGCTGCCTCCAGTGATCTTGTTCTCGCAACTATTCCTATTCTACTAAGTACAATCAAGCAACTTTTTGGGCCTTGTTTGTGCTTGGCCAGCAGATCTTATCCCAAGTTTGTTCCTTGATTGTACTTAGTATCAGTTTCAAGAGGAAAGGTTATCTCTGAATGCCGACCGTGATACTCTCAATACGGAGGCAAGGGAGCAAAGGAGGGTGCCTTTTTCCTACGAGTGAAGAGAGGTTCTCTATGTCGTTACGATTTGGCTTGTTTGTTCCCCAGGGGTGGCGCATGGACCTGGTTGGCATCGCCGACCCGGTTGAAGCCTACGAGACCATGGCCCGGGTGGCCCTGGAAGCTGAGGTACTCGGGTATCATTCGGTCTGGCTCTTTGACCATTTCCATACGGTTCCTACACCGACCCAAGAAGTGACGTTTGAGTGCTGGACCAGCACAGCAGCGTTAGCTCGAGACACCAGGCGCGTGCGCATCGGGCAGATGGTCACCTGCAATGGCTACCGTCACCCTGCCCTGCTGGCCAAGATGGCTAGTACCGTCGATGTGCTCAGTCATGGACGGCTTGATTTTGGCATTGGGGCGGGCTGGTATGAGCACGAGTACCGCGCCTACGGCTATGACTACCCCGATGTCTCTGAACGCCTCCGTGCCCTGCATGAAGCAATCCAGGTCATCCTGGCCATGTGGATACAGGAGGAAGCGAGCTTTGAGGGCAGCTATTACCAGGTTCGTGGTGCGATCAACCAACCGAAAGGGGTGCAACACCCGCACATTCCCCTGCTCATCGGTGGATCAGGCGAACAGGTCACGCTCAAACTCGTCGCGCAGTATGCTGATGCCTGTAACATCACGAATCCGGACATTGCCACGCTGGAACGCAAGCTAGCCATCCTCAAGTAACATTGTGAAGCGCTCGGACGCGACTACGCGAGCATTAAGCGCACTGTCCTGCTCATGTGTGCGATTGCAGAGACGGACGAGCAGGCCACCCTCAAAATCGGCTCGCTTGAGCGCGATGCGTAAGGCCAGGCTGACCTCAGTCGAGTACGTGAGCGGGCACTGATCGGTACCCCTGAGACCATTCGCCGTCGTCTTGCTGCATATGAGCAAGCAGGCGCACAGGAAATTATCGTGTATATGCCAGATGGCAACATTGGAACCGGTACGATTGTTTGCACGAACGTGCATGGGTACATAAAGAACAGAGTGGGTCAGCGCCAAGGGATCTTCACTGAAGTGCCACTGTCATCATCTCTCCCTAGTACAGCCTCGCGGAAATAGCGTAGGAGGGTAGGATACATAACATGCTTGGCCAGAGGATGGTGGCCTTCGGCAGTTTCGATGCTTCAGGAGAAGAGATGAGCGGACCAAGTCTTTCTCGCCTGTAATCGTCCTGCATTTACTCTGGAGGCTTTCTCTGAACTGTCTTGTTTTCACCGAAATTGGTGAAAGGCCAGGATGTTCAGGTGAGGCGGTTAATTGGCTCCACTGGATTCCCATCAATTGGTTCTTGCCTGGCTGTGGGCAGATTGGTATGGTAGGATGAGGTGGTAGTTGATGGTCTCCTTCTTTTTGTTCGGTGAGAAAAAGCAGGTGAGAGAGAATGAGAGTGACTGTTTGCGAAATGCCTGATGATCGAAAAGATTTTGAGACAGCTTGGGAAGAGCTTATTGCCTATGTGAGGAAGCAGCAGAGCGACCTGGTGCTTTTGCCAGAACTGCCATTTTATCCCTGGGTCGGGACAACGCCACAGTTTGATGCCCAGGTCTGGCAGATGGCTCAAGAGGCACATGAGGTGATGATGCAGCGTCTGAGAGAGTTGTCTACATCTGTTGTCCTGGGTACGCATCCGTTGATCGAGGGAGAGTTTCGGCTCAATCGCGGTTTTTATTGGACACCTACAGATGGCTATCAAGGTGTTCATGATAAGTACTATCTCCCCAACGAAGAGGGCTTTTACGAGCGCTGCTGGTTTGATCGTGGCCGTCGCGATTTCACGCTGGCCCGAGTGCAGGATATGGCTATTGGCTTTTTGATCTGTAGCGAGGTCATGTTTAACGAATGGGCAAGGTATTATGGCAGGCAAGGAGCCAATATTATTGCAGTGCCACGCGCCACAGGTGGCCATGAGCGTTGGGTGGTAGCTCCCCGCATGGCAGCGATTGCCTCAGGTGCATTTGTGATCTCGTCTAACCGTGCTCAAGATCAAGTGTTTGGCGGGCGTGGATTGGTGGTCGGCCCCGATGGAGACGTACTGGCCTCAACTTCTCGCCAGGCACCTCTTGCGACTGTTGCTATTGACCTGGCGGAGAGTGCACGAGCCAAGAAAACCTATCCGCGCGATTTACTAGAGTAGCGTCCCGTCTCTGCGCGTCCTGGTGGTCGCGGCGAGATCACTCTGGCGTTTCCCTTACACCTAACTCTACAAAGAGACGGAGAAGGGGACGAGGTAGGTCATCAGCACGGACAGAAACTGGTCGGAGGTGAAGCGACCTGCCACGAGGGCCTGACCATCGTTGATGAATGCGAGCACAGTGCCGACGACCAGGGCCATTCTCGCAGCGAGCAGCAATGTATCGCGCTCCCGACAGGAGGGAATCGTAGGCGAAGATTCTGGCGTAATTTGGATCGTGACTGGAGAAAGGGCCATACGACGAAAGTGTCCTCATTGTCGCGAGAAGAGATCGACTGACGTCTTCTCTCGGAAGCGAGACACCTCTCTTCGGCCTTTCGCCAGTTTTCCCCTCCATTGCTCGGTTTCAATCTTTTATGCATCCGTGGGCGATCGCTTTTCCTCTGACCCCCTACCAGCTTCTCGCCCGATGGGCTCTTTCGCGTCAGCTTCCTGATGGAACGCTCCGAGCTTGATACTGATTGAAGTAGGCATGCCAGGCATGCAGGTGAGGTTCAACAACCCGCGCCTGCACAAAGGGATCGTGTGCGACGATTTCCCGCGCCTGCGCAACGTTCGCGACATCGAGAATGCCCAGACCGCCCTGATTGTCCAGAAAAGCACCGCCCATGAGCAGCTGCCTGGCCGCAAAAACCTGTTGCATATACCTGACATGTTCGCGAAAAAAGGGTAGCTCAGCCACCGTTTTCACGGTCTGCCAAGCTGGGCCCGGAGTATAGATCACGACAAACATTCCTGGCTCTCCTTTGCAAAACACTGTTGGACGAGCTGGTACAAAGCGCTGAGATCCTCGCCTGGTCGATGCACCACCTGGTGAAAATCGTGCAGGGATAGGTCTTGGGTGATTGCACCACCTCTCCATTTTCGATGGCCTTGTGCCAGCGCAAATACGCCTCTTGTACTCCATCTTCCCACGGGATACGCAACGAGTGAGCGAAAAGGGGGAGAACGCCCTGAAAAACTGGCAAAGACGGCAGAAATGTGGCTACCTGAGAGAAAAC
>Ga0207646_10004357_pt1 | contig 15415 bp, 15 predicted proteins | sample KBSK5502metaG_FD_184343 | JGI IMG/M metagenome (GOLD analysis project Ga0207646, IMG submission 184343) | Corn, switchgrass and miscanthus rhizosphere microbial communities from Kellogg Biological Station, Michigan, USA - KBS K5-50-2 metaG... | ecosystem: Host-associated > Plants > Roots >... | reverse complement strand
GGCGGCGAAGGAGCTGAGCAGGAGGCCGAAGCCGAGGCCGGACGAGACCGCGAGGATGGGCGCGACCAGGATGCCGGCGAGCCCGGCCAGTGCGCTGGAGAGGCCGAAGATCAGCGGCGAGAGCCGTTTCACGCGGATGCCCTGGAGGATGGCGGCCTCTCGATCCACGGCCAGGGCGCGCACCTGGCGGCCGAGAGCGGTCCAGCGGAACATCACGTAGAGGCCGGCGCCCACGATCGCCGTCACCACGATGGTCAGGATCGACTGCGCCGGCACGTGCGCTCCCAGCACGTTGACCGTCTGCTCGAAGGGCGCCGGGAGGTTGCGTGGGTCGGGCCCCTGCCAGACCACCAGTCCAGAGCGGATGAGCAGGCCGAGGGCGAACGTCGAGATGACGATCGTCAACGGATTGCGGTTGCGCAGCGGGGCGTAACCGACCCGTTCGATGACCACGCCGGCGATGAAGAGCAGGACGATCGCCACCGCGTACATGGCGAGCTGGCTGAGGTGGCGCTGGACGAGAAAAAAGAAGCCGACGTAGGCGCCCAGCGTCATCAGGTCGCCCTGCGCGAAGTTGATGACCCCGGTCGCGTTCTGGAGCAGGACGATGCCGAGGGCGACGAGCGCATACACCGAGCCCTGGGTCAGGCCGTCGATGAAAATGGCGATGAAATGCTGCATGCCTCGCTCTCACCATCCGGCCACGAACCCACCCTGGCCGGGTCCGTCAGAGTGTAAGGGTCACTTCGACAAATCTGCAAGTATCGGTTATCCTGCAGGCGGGTTCGGCAGGGAGGACCCCGATGGCTGGAGGTCACAGATGAGGGCGAGATCATGAGCTTTGAGCACATCACCTACGAGGTCGACGGCGCCGTCGCCGTGATCAGCCTCAACCGCCCTGAGAAGGCGAACGCGCAGCACTTCCCGCTGCTGCACGAGCTGAATGACGCGTGGCTGGCGGCAGCCGCCGACGATGCCGTTCGCGTCATCCTGCTGAGGGCCAACGGCCGGCATTTCTCGGCCGGCCACGACCTCTCCGGCGCGCGCGACGAGCGCACGGTGTCGCCGCTCAGCGCCGACGGCAGCTGGAGCCTGTCGCGGCTTTACACGAACGAGCTGCGCGTCTACTTCGGCTACTGCATGGCCTGGCGCAACGTGCCCAAGCCGTCGATCGCCGCCGTGCAGGGCAAGTGCATCGCCGGCGGGCTCATGCTCTGCTGGCCCTGCGACCTCATCGTCGCGGCCGACGACGCCGAGTTCTCCGACCCGGTGATCAACATGGGGATCGGCGGCGTCGAGTACCACGCGCACACCTTCGAATTCGGCGCCCGCAAGGCCAAGGAGCTGCTCTTCACCGGGCGCGGGATCGACGCCGCGACCGCGGAGCGGCTGGGCATGGTCAATCGGGTGGTTCCGCTGGAAGACCTGCAGTCCGAAGCTATGGCCCTTGCGCGCGAGATCGCCGAAAAGGATCCCTTCGCGCTGCTGCAGGCGAAGCGGGCCGTGAACCAGACGCTGGACGTGGTCGGCTTCACGGCCGCCCTCCAGTCCGTCTTCGACATCCACGAGGTCGGTCACGGGGCCGCCTTCGCCCAGAACGGCTACCCGGTGCTGATGCGCCTGGACGGGATGAAGGCGGCGGTGAAAGCGGGTTCGAGAGCGGAGGAGAAGGTATGACGACGGAGACGGACGCCCCCAAGACCAACATCAGCCCGGAGATGAAGGCGGCCGTCGGCCGGGAGATAGGCCGGAAGGTGTCCTTCCCGATCTCGGAGTCCGACATCCGGCGCTGGGCGATCGCCATCTACTACCCGCAGGAGCCGCCGCGCCTGTTCTGGGACGCCGAATACGCCAAGGGCACCGTGCACGGTGGCATCGTGGCCCCGGAGGAGTTCAACCCCTTCGCCTGGATGACCGCCAACGGGTTCGAGCGGACGAGCACGACGGGCACCGTCGACGGCGACTACCTCGAGTCCTCCCTCGGGATCAAAGGACCCGGGCTCAAGTTCATGCTCAACGGCAGCCTGGAGACGGACTACGGCGTGCGCATGCGACCGGGCGACGTGATCACGAGCGTCATGCGCCTGCACTCCTACACGGAGCGGGAGGGCCGTCTCGGTCTGATGCTCTTCGGCACCACCGAGGACACCTGGACCAACCAGAAGGGCGAGCTCGTGAAGAAGTCGCGCAACATGGTGATCCGGTACTAGGAGGGATGGAGATGGCTCAGCGCACGCTCGACGTCGGTACCGAGCTCCCCGTGTTCACCCGCGCCACCGGGCTTGCAAACTGGAACCGCTACGCCGCAGTCAACAGCGAGTTCGTGCCCATCCACATGGATGACGAGGCGGGGAAGGCGGCGGGCATGGGCGGCGCTTTCGGGATGGGCAACCTGCAGTGGTCGTACCTGCACGCGCTGGTCCGCAGCTGGATCGGCGACGAGGGGCGCATCGTCAATTTCTCGTGCCAGTTCCGGTCGCCCAACGTGAAGGGCCAGACCGTCGAGGCGCACGGGAAGGTGGTCGGTGTCCGTGACGAGGGCGGCGAGAAGCTCGTCGACCTCGAGATCTGGACGATCGCCAACGGCGAGACGGTCCTGGCGCCCGGCAAGGCCACGGTCGCCTTGTAGGGGCGGGCGAGGCTCCTCCCCCGCCGGGGGAGTCCCCGAGGAGCGGGGACGAGTCTTCCCGTCCCGCCGAGCCCCTGTCGAGCACAACCCCAAGAACAACCGGATGCGGGCCCTCTAGCCTCCCTCGGCCTTCGCCTTCAGCCCGGTCGCGAACTTTTGGAGGGATGGGCCCAGGTCGGGCATCGACTTCCAGATCATCGACAGCAGAGGGCCGGTGTACTCCTCGCGAACGTGAAACCGTGTTCGGCCGCCGCTGTCCGGGGTGAGCGTGAAAGTCCGCACGCCTTTGAACAGACCCAATGGCGCGCCACCGGACCAGACCATCCGGCGCGGCGGCTGGAAGTCCACGACCCTGGCCGGGAAGGCGCGGCCAGGGTTGGCCTCGCTGAAGATGGACAGCATCTCGCCGGGCGCCACTCGGCCCTCCAGCCTGACGACCCCAGAGTCCCAGGCCGGGTACTGCGGGGCGTCGGTGAGGATCTCCCAGATCCTCTCGGGCGGCGCCTGGATGGTGGATTCGGCTTCGTAGGCCCTCATAGCCGCGCCTCCTCAGCCAGGCCGGGCTGGTCGCCGACGAGCCGGCGGGCGCCCGCCAGCTCTACCGGCTGCACGGCCAGGGCGTGGGCGCGGTGCGCGAGTACCTGGAGCGGGTTTGGGGCGACGCCGGCGCGCGCTTTCGGGTATTCGCCGAGAACACTAGGCCTAGAAGGTAGGGGCTAGCCCCTCCCCTACCCATTCCCGCAGCACCTCATCCGTGTGCTGGCCCAGCGCGGCCGAGGGCCGGCGGATGCGAATCGGCGTCTTGCTGGCCCGCTGGAAGGGGGCGGGGTAGTGGCACCGGCCGAGGATCGGGTGCTCGAGCGTGACCACCCCGCCGCGCCCCCACAGCTGCGGGTCGTGGAACGCGTCGTCGACGTCGCGCACCGCTGCCGCGGCCAGCCCGGCGCCCTGGAGGAGCCGCATCGCCTGCTCCGCGGTGCGCCGCTCCGCCCAGGCCGCGAGCGCCTCGCGGAGCCCTGCGGTGCCCTCCAGACCCAACAGCCGGGCGGCCGCCTCGGCGTCGGCCTCGTCCTCCAGCTCCACCGCCAGCCACTGGTCCTCGCCCGCGCAGCGCACCACCGCGGCCAGCACCGATCCCGGCGGCGAGTTGGGCGTGGGGTCGCTGTCGTCGTCGAAGTTGAGCGCGGGCAGGTACAGCGGCGCCATCATGGCGCCCCCGGCCTCGACCTGGGCGATGTCGACGTACGCGCCCTCTCCGGTGCGGTCGCGCGCGGCCAGGGCGGCGAAGATCGCGAACAGCACATGGGCGACCGCCGTGTAGTCGAACTGCGTGCCGTGCGGCGCCCAGATGCGGGTGATGCCCATGAACGAGTTGATGTTCGAGCCGTACGCCATGTAGTGCGCGCGGGGTCCCGTGCGGCCGTAGCCGGACACCGTGATCATCACCAGCCGCGGGTTGTGTGCCGCGAGGGCCTCGTGCGTCAGGCCCCACCCGGCCATCGTCGCGCCGGCGAAGTTGTCGAGCAGGACGTCGGCGTCCGCGACCACGCGCATGAAGGTTGCCCGGTCGCCCGGGTCCTTCATGTCGAGGGCGACCGACCGGCAGCTGCGCGAGTAGGCCGAGAACATGACGTTGGTTTCGACCCCGGACGGCTCGTACACGCGGGGCTGGCCGCCGAAGGGCCCGGTGCGCAGGGGGTCGGGCCGGCCGGGCGACTCGATCTTGAGCACGTCGGCGCCCATCTCGGCCAGCGTGGTGGCGCTGACATTGCCGGCGATGGCGGTCCCGAAGCTGATGACGCGCAGCCCGGCCAGCGAGGGCGACGCCGCCGCGAGGCTGTCGTTCGAGCTCGGCGGGGAGGCCGCCAGCACCCCGTCGGTGTGCTCGCCGAGGAGCGGTGCCGGCCGCTCCGGCAGCTCGATCAAAGCCGGGCGCGACTTGAAGGGCAGGCCCGGCGCCCGGAAGGTTCCGATCCGCGGGTGCCGGTATTCGACCCAGTAGCCGCGGTCGGCGAGCTGGGCGTCGCCGGCGACCTGCTTCAGCGTCATCCGCGGCGCGCAGGGCACGCGCAGCTCCTGGGCCCGGCTGACGATCTCCTCGGTCGTCATCTGGCAGATCAGCCGGCTGTACACGGGCATCAGCGCCACCGCCTTGCTGTCGCGGTGGGCGCGCACTCGCATCTCGGGGTCGGCGAGCTCGGGCGGTCTTCCCATGAGCTCGAAGAAGCCGTCCCAGTGGGGCGGGTTGTAGACCAGGAACTCCACCTGGCCGTCGGCGGTGTCCCACAGCCCGGTGGGTGGCGAGGCGGGGGCGGCCATCCGGTCGCGGGTGATCCACAGCACTCCCGACTTGGCGTAGAGCGCGAAGGCCACGCTGTCGCGGTAGGCCAGCATGTCGTGTACGGAGAGCTCGATGACCTGGCCACCGATCGCCGCCCGCTCACGCAGGGCCGCGATCCCCAGCGCAGCGGCGTGGGCGCTCAGCTCGTCGTACAGGGCGTTGCTGGGCATGGCGCGGGGCGGGCCCTCGGGCGGGCCGACCGAACGCATGTGGCCGCTGGCCGCGTAGGAGACCATGTGGGTGGAGCGCAGGCCGTCCTCGGGCCCCCCGGCCCCGAACCAGGTCAGGCAGCACACGACCGCCTGCGGCTCCGCCCAGGAGAGCGTGCGGGCGGCCGGGTCCCAGCCCGGGACCGCCGCGCGCGGGGTGGGTGCGATGAAGACCAGGTCCACGCCCGCGGCCAGCCGCCGCAGCGCCGCCTCGGCGTCGGGGGCGGCAAGGTCGAGCGTCAGGCCCCGCTTGCCCACGTGGTAGTACGCGAACTCGAGGCTCGACTCGAGGTCGCCGGCGGAGGCGCCGCCGGCGAAGGGACCGTGCCGGCGGTTGCGGTCGCCGGCGGGCGGCTCGACCTTGACCACATCGGCGCCCGCCAGGGCCAGGAGGCGCGTGCCGTAGGCCCCCAGGTCGCCCGCCAGGTCGAGGACCCGGACCCCGCCCAGGGGCAGCGAGCTCAAGCGGGGACTTTGTTGGAGCCGAAGACGCCGTCGGCGGCCAGCGCCTCGAACTCGTCGTCGCCGATGCCCAGCTCGGCGGCCAGCACGTCCTTGCCGGCTTCGCCCACGTGCGGGATCCGGTTGCCCGGTTGGGTCCAGCCGTAGCTGTTGGTCGGCACCTCGATGGTCCCGCCCAGCCCGTCGTCGACCGTCAGCAGCCAGCCCATCTTCTGCACGTCGGAGCTGGGGTCCAGGACGTCCTCCGGGTTCGAGATCCGGCCGCAGGGCATGCCGGTGGGCCCGACCTTCTCGACCACCTCGGAGCTGGTGTGCCGCATGGTCCACTCGCGCACGATCGTGTTGCCTTCCTCGGTGCGCGTGTCGCGCTCGGCGTAGGTGGCGAAGCGCGGGTCGGTGGCCAGCTCGGGCCTGTCCATGACCTCGCAGAGGCGCTGCCAGAGACGGTCGCTGTTGACGCCGAGGACGATGAAGCCGTCCTTGGTCGGAAACACGCCGTAGCCGACCGGGGCGGTGAGGTACTCGCGCGTCGAGGGGATCTGCTTGCCGGTGACGGCGATCGAGTTGAGCGCCAGCAGCGTGCGCACCATGGAGATCTCGAGATGCTGGCCGCGACCGGTGCGCTCGCGCTCCCACAGCGCGGTCATGACGGCGCCGTAGGCCGCCATCCCCGAGGCCATGTCGCCGATCGGAGTGCCCAGGGCGACTGGCACCCCTTCCTTGTCGCGGTTGGTGCCCATGATCGTGCTCTCGGCCTCGGCGACGATCGCCAGGCCGCCGCGGCGGGCCATGTCACCGGCCGTCTGGAAGCCGCCCCAGAGGCTGATGGAGCAGGTGATCAGGCGCGGGAAGCGCTCGCGCAGCTCGGTGAAGTCGAGGCCCATGCGGGTGACCGTGCCGGGCGCGAAGTTCTCGATCAGGACGTCGGAGATTGCGATCAGGCGGAGGGCCAGCTCCAGCGCCTTGGGATGCTTGAGGTTGAGCTCGATGCTCCGCTTGCCGCGGTTCACGGCAGCGCTGTAGGAGCTGAGGGTGACGCCGTTGGGGCCCGGCCGCTGGGGGCCGCGGATGCGCGAATACTCGCCGCCGGGCGGCTCTAGCTTGATGACGTTGGCCCCGGCGTCGGCCATCATCTGGGTGGCGAAGGGGCCCGCCAGGATGTGCGTCACGTCGAGCACCCGCACGCCGGTCAGCGGTCCCGTACCTTCAGCCATCTAGCCCAACTCCTCGTCCGACACTTCTATAACGACCGAACTATTACGCACGCGCCGCCGCCCGTCAAGCGGCCTCGCCGGCGCGCTCAATCGAGCTTGGTGACGAACTGGCGGAGCTGCCGGATGTTGCGGACCTCGAAGTAGCCGTCCGTGTGTCGCGCGTACTCGTCGACGATCGAGTCGCCCGAGTTCCACATCGCCTTGGGCTCGGGGTTGAGCCAGTAGACGTGGCGCGCTCGGTCGCGCATCGACTTCAGCGCCCAGGCCTGCGCGGCGTGGTAGTTGGTGCGCGCGTCGCCCAGGATCAGGATCGTGGTAGTGCTCCGGATCTGCTGGCCCCAGGTCTCCCAGAAGAGCTCCAGCGCGTGGCCGTAGTCGGAGCGGCCGTCGACCCAGATCGCGTGGTTGGCCTTGTTGATCTGGGCGGCCGCCTCGCCCACGTTCTCCGAGCGTTCAAGCAGGTCCGTGACCTCGTCGACGCCGTCGACGAAGACGAAGCTGCGGACCCGCGTGAACTCCTCCTTGATGGCGTAGACGAGCTGCAGTGTGAACTGGGCGAAAGCGGCCACCGAGCCCGAGATGTCGGCGATCACGAAGATGTTCGGCTTGCTCGGGTTGGGCTTCCGGAAGCGCAGCTCGGCGGGCACGCCGCCATAGGAGAGCGACGCCCGGACGGTCTTGCGGAAGTCGAGCGCGCCGCGGCGCCGGTGCCGCCGCTTGCGCGCCAGGCTGGCCGCCAGCTTGCGGGTCAGCGGCTGCATCACACGCTTCATGGCCACGATCTGGTCGGCCGAGGCCTTGATGAAGTCGATGTCCTCCGGCAGCGGCTTGCGCAGCGTCTGGGCGACGGCGTCGGGGCCGCGGTCGTCGACCAGCCGGCGCCGGATCTCGCTCTCGATCTCGCGGCGCAGCATGTCGACCTTCTCCTGGCTCTCCTCGGCGGCCAGCCGTTCCTCGACAACCGTGAGCTTGCCGCCGCCCAGCTCGCGGGCATCCGCCAGCAGGCGCTCGTACATGGCTTCGGCGCCCAGCTCCTTGAGGGTCCGGAAGAGGTAGTAGGTGCCGGCCACCGGGCGGCCGGGCTGGAAGCCGGCGAAGCGGCGCACGGCCTGGACCGAGAGCGCGCGCACCGACACCCGGTCGCTGTCCCCGGTGGCGCGGTAGACGAGCTCGATCAGCTCCGCGTCGCTGAGCGTGTCGAAGACGCTGCCCGGCTCGGCCGCGCCGGGCGGCTGCAGGCGGCGCGTGGAGAAGTAGATGTCGAAGACGGTCTCGAAGGCCGCGTAGTGGTCGAAGTCCTTGACCAGGGTGGCCGCCAGGGCGGCCTTGATCGCCTCACGGTTCTCGATCGGCACCAGCAGAACCGCCGCCGCGGCATCGATGTTCTCGGTCAGCGAGACCGGGAAGCCCACGTTGCGCAGCTCGTTCACGAAGCCGGCCAGCAGCTCATCCATGATTCAGGCGATGCCCCCGGTGCTGCTGATCCACGGCTTCGGCTCGTCGTACGAGCACGGCTGGCGCCGGCCGGGCTGGGTCGACCTGCTCCAGGACGCCGGCCGCCGCGTGATCGGCGTCGACCTGCTCGGGCACGGCAGCGCGGAGAAGCCGCACGACCCGGCCGCCTACGCCGGCGTGGAGGCCCGGGTGGCGGCGGCGGTGGCCGGCGAGGAGCAGGTCGACGTGGTCGGCTTCTCGGCCGGCGCGCAGGTCGCGCTCCGCCTGCTGGCGGACGATCCGCCGCGCTTTCGCAAGGGCGCGGTGCTCGGGGTCGGCAACTCGCTCCTCGAGCCGCCCGAGGCCGCGCCGCTGGCGGCGGCGTTGGAGCGCGGAGCCGACCCGGAGGACGTCGACTCGGTGGTGTTCGAGCGCCTGGTGGCGCAGCCGGGCCAGGACCGGGCGGCGCTTGTCGCCTTTCTGCGCCGGCCGGCGCCGCCGATCACGCGCGCCGGCCTGGCCCGCATCAGCTGCCCCGTCCTGGTCGTGATCGGGGACCGCGACCTCATGCACCCGGCGGACGAGCTGGCGGGGGCCATACCCGGCGCGCGGTTGCTGACCGTGCGCGGAGTCGACCACTTCGCGACCACCACCGACTTCCGCGCGATGGAGGCGGTCCTCTCCTTCCTGGCCGCCTGACGGGCGCATCAGCCGGCGGCCGGCGCCGCTCCCAGCTCCTTGGCCGCCTTCTCGATGTCGACCTGGTACTTGAGCAGGACGTGCAGCGTGTCGCGCAGCACCTCGGCGTCGACCTCGGCCTTGCCCAGCAGGAGCAGCGTGCGCGCCCAATCGAGCGTCTCGGACACCGACGGCCGCTTCTTGAGGTCGAGCGTGCGCAGCGACTTCACAACTCGCACGAGCTGTTCGGCCAGGTGGCTGTCCAGGCTGGGCACCTTGGTGAGGACGATCTCGCGCTCGCGTTCGACCGTCGGGTAGTCGATGTGGAGGTAGAGGCAGCGCCGCTTGAGCGCCTCTGAGAGCTCGCGGCTGTTGTTTGAGGTGAGCAGCACCAGCGGCACCTGGTTGGCCTGCATGGTGCCCAGCTCGGGAATCGACACCTGATAGTCCGAGAGCACCTCCAGGAGCAGTGCCTCGGTCTCGACGTCGAGCCGGTCGACCTCGTCGATCAGGAGCACGACCGGCTCGGTTGAGCGGATGGCCTCCAGCAGCGGCCGCGTGAGCAGGAAGTCCTCACTGAAGATGTTCGACTCGAGCTCCGCCCAGGCGGGGCTGCTGTCGCCAGCGGTGCGGTCGGCCTGGATGCGCAGCAGCTGTTTCTTGTAGTTCCACTCGTAGAGCGCCTTGGCCTCGTCGAGCCCCTCGTAGCACTGGAGCCGGATCAGGCGCATGCCGCTCATGCGGGCGGCGCTTTTGGCGAGCTCGGTCTTGCCGGTGCCGGCGGGCCCTTCGACCAGGATCGGCTTGCCCAGCTGGGCGCCCAGGTACAGGACGCCCGCGATCTGGTCGCTGGCCAGGTAGTCGACGGAGCGCAGCGCCGCCTTGACGTCCTCGACGGACGCGAACGAGTCGGGGACGGAGCGGGTGCTGATGGCCCTCATGTGTACCTCATGCGTTGGCCGGTAGGGAGCCGGCCTGCGAGACCCGTTCGGAGCCGCCGCGGTCGGCGGCGGCCCAGGCCGCCTCCACGCGCTTGGCCAGCGACGACATCGATGGCGCCAGGACGAGCCGTCCCGACTCGACGTACTGCTCGTGGTTGAGCTCGAGCCTGTCCGGTTCGTACAGGTAGTTCACCATCACCCCGAAGCTCTGCCGGCCGTGCTCGCTCAGGTCCGCGCCCGGGTTGATGCGCTCGAGGCGGGCGCCGTTCGAGAGGTGGAAGTGGGCGACGGTGTCGGCGATCCGCTTGTTCTGGCGGATCTTGAGCAGGTAGGCGAGCGTCAGCCGCCTGAGCACGTCCTCGACCGGCGCCGGGTACGGTGGCGGGAGCTGCGCCAGCAGGCGCTCGAGGGCCGCCACCGCGTCGGCCTTCTCACCTGCGAGCGCGCGGATGGACTGCGCGTCGTCGCCGATCAGGGCCCGCAGGCGGGCGTCGGTGAAGCCGCCGGCGTCCTGCCGGCGCTGGAACGTCTCGGCGAAGTTGGGGAGCGGCGAGAGGGTGCAGAAGGTGCGGATCTGGGGCAGCTCGGCGGCCAGCTCCGCGAACACCTGCTTGATCAGGAAGTTGCCGAAGGAGATGCCCCGCAGGCCGTCCTGCGTGTTGTTGATCGAGTACAGGATGGCGCTGTCGGCCCGGGCGACCTCGCCGATCGGGCGGTTGGGATCGATAAGCGGTCCGATACCGGCCGGGATGCCGCGCGTGAGCGCGATCTCGACGAAGATGAGCGGCTCGTCGGGAAGCGTGGGATGGAAGAACGCGAAGCAGCGGCGGTCGGCCCCCAGCCGTCCCCGCAGGTCGTCCCAGCCGTGGATCTCGTGCACCGCCTCGTATTCGATGAGCCGCTCCAGCACGTCGGCCGGCGTGTGCCAGGTGATCTGCTCGAGGCGCAGGATGCCCCGGCTGAACCAGGCCTGCAAGAGATGCCGGAAGTCGGCGTCCACCTCGGCCAGGTGCGGCTTCTTGGGCAGCAGTCCGAGCAGTTTGGCGCGCAGCTGCATCAGCACGCGGGTGGCGCCAGGCACCATGTTCAGGCGGCGGAAGAGCTCGCGCCGGGGCGGCTCCACGGCCGCCGCGAGCAGGCGCAGGGACTCGTCCGTGCGTTGCTGGTGCCAGCGTTGGATGGCCGCCTCGACTCGGTCCGGTGCGGGTGCGAAGCGGCGGTCGAGCACCTCCAGGAAGTCCGCGGTCTGCTTTGCCGAGAGCGCTGAGATGGTGTCCACGATGTCGCTGGCCAGGGCCAGTCCGATGGCCTCGCCGCGCACCTTGAGCAGCCGCTCGCACATGGCCGGCAGGCTCATCGGCGCCAGCCCGGTGCCCGCCTGGCGGCGAAGCAGCGCGGCTCCGCGCACCGCCTGCGCGACCTGCTCGAGCCACCTGCGCTGTGCCATCAGGCGGCGGGCATTAGTTCGATTGTCATCGACATGTGCGTAGGTTGGCATTATGATGCGTCGGGCGCCCAACGGCGCCCTCCTGTAGGAGAAAGCCCATGACCTTCAGAGGCGTGATGACCGGCGACACCCTGGAGCACTACTCGGCCGTGTTCGCGGCCCTTAGCGAGCCCGCCCGAATGGACATCCTTCTCCGCATCGCCGGCAGCTCCGCGGAGCTCGCCTGCACGGTCCTGGACGAGACCCTGCCGATCTCGAAGTCGACGATCTCGTACCACATCAAGATCCTCTACCAGGCGGGCCTGATCGAGATCCGGAAGGAGGGCCGCTACTACTTCTACAGGATGCGGGCGAACGCCCTGGAGCAGATGGCGCCGGGGCTCCTGGGGAGCATGCTGCGGGCGCGCGGCGAGAGGGCCGCCAGGGTCGCGACGCTCGAGCCCGCTGCCGTCTGACCCGGACCGTCGCCGGCGTCCTCGATTTCGAGGAAACGGGCACCGATCGCTTCCGCGCCGCCGCCGAGGGCGGCGAGTGGCCGCGCCTCTATGGCGGCCTGATCGTTGCGCAGGCGCTGGGCGCGGCGCTGCGGACGGTCGACCGGCCCGTGCACTCGCTCCATTCCTACTTCCTGCGCATGGGCACGCAGCGGCTGCCGGTCGATTACACGGTCGAGCGCACGCGCGACGGGCGCTCCTACAGCAACCGGCGCGTGGTGGCCGCCCAGGAGGGGTCGGTGATCTTCGTGATGGGCGCCTCTTTCCACGCCGACGAGCTCGGCCTCGAGCACCAGCTGCCGATGCCGGTGGTGGGGGAGCGGCCCGACGAGCTGCCTTCGATTCATGATGCCGTCCGCTTCCCCGGCGGGATGCGCTCCACCCTCGGGGTGATCGACGTGCGCGTGCCCGCCGGCTACACGGTGCGCCACACCAGGGCCGAACCCGCCGAGCACCGGCACATGTGGTTCCGGTCCTCCACGGCGCTCGGGGATTCCCCGGCCGAGCACGTCTGCCTGCTCGCGTTCGCCAGCGACCTCATGCCGTCGCTGATCGTGCTTTCCCGCCACGCGGTCAGCCACCGGGAGGGGTTCGAAACCGCGTCGCTCGACCACGCGATCTGGTTCCACCGTTCCTTTCGCGCCGACCGCTGGCTCTGCTACGACCAGCTCTCGCCGGTGGCGTTCGGGGGGCGGGGGCTGTTCACCGGCAGCGTCTTCACCGAGGAGGGACTGCTGGTCGCGACCGTGATCCAGGAGGTCATGCTGAGGGTTCGCCCGTAGAGGCGGGGCTTGTCCCGCCCTGCGAGCTTCGCCGGATTGACTTTGGGAGGTGGAGGGCATGGCTTTTCCCCAGCGCCAGGCGGCGATAGTGGGCGTCTACACGACCAGGCAGGGCCGCAAGCTCAGCCAGTCGTCGTTCGAGCTGGAGATGGAGGCGATCAAGGGTGCGATCGCCGATGCCGGCCTGCAGATGTCAGACATCGACGGTGTGATCCCGCTCAACGCCAGCCCGCACGTGGGGCGCGTGAGCGCCCACCAGTTCTGGGCCGAGCAGCTGGGCGAGCGGCCGCTGACGCTGCTCGAAATCGGGCTGACGAGTGGCGCCCTGGCCAAGGCCGCCGTCGCCATCGCGGCCGGGATGGCCAGCGTCGTCGTGCTCTTCTGGGGAAAGTCGGGATGGGAGCTGGGACCCGGCGGGACGCCGGTGCCCGACCGCGCGCCGCGCGCCGACGCCTGGGATTTCCAGATCTTCGGCGGCGGCTACGCGCACATGTACGCGCTCTGGGCGCAGCGGTACATGTACGAGTTCGGCGTCACCAGCGAGCAGCTGGCGCAGGTCGCGGTCACGCATCGCCATCACGCCACGCTCAACCCCGACTCGGTGATGGGCGACCGCGGCGAGCTCACGGTGGACGACGTGGTGGGCTCGCGCATGGTCGCGAGCCCTCTGCACCTGCTCGACTGTGCGCTCGACACCGACGGCGGCTACGCGATCGTGGTCGCGTCCAGGGCGGTGGCCGAGGGCACGCGCAAGAAGCCGGTGTGGATCTTGGGCGGCGCCGAAGCGGCGTACACCGACTTCTACATGACGATCGACGACCCCTGGTTCAAGGAGCAGGGACAGGCCGTGCGCAAGACAGGCGACCTGGCCTTCGCCATGGCCGGCGTTGCGCGCGACGACATCGACACCGCGGGCCTGTACGACTGCTTCACGGTGACCATGCTGCGGGACCTCGAGGAGCTCGGGTTCTGCAAGCTGGGCGAGGGCGCCGACTACTTCGCCGAGGGCCATACGCGGCTGGGCGGCAGGATGCCCTGCAACACCGACGGCGGCCTGCTCTCCAACAGCCACTGCGGGCACCCGTCCGGGCTGCACACCATCGAGGTCGTCCGCCAGCTGCGCGGCGAGGCCGGAGAGCGGCAGGTTCCGGACGCGAAGATCGGGCTCTCGCTGGCCCAGGGCTCGTCGGTGCACGGGCAGGCGGGCACTTTGATCATGGCGGTGGACTGAGGAGGTTGGGATGAGCACTGTGGTCAAGCCGTATCTCAAGCCGCTGCCCAAGATCGACGAGTTCAACAAGCCCTTCTTCGACATGCTCAAGCAGCACGTCTTCTCGGTACCGCGCTGCAGCGACTGCGGCGATTACGGGTGGGTGCCTTACCCGGCCTGCCGTTCCTGCCACTCAACGAGGCTGACCTGGACGCCCGTGAGCGGTAAAGGCGAGGTGTATTCCTACACCGTCGTCTATCGCGGGCCGGGCGCCTTCGGCGAGGAAGTCCCGTACGTGATCTGCATGGGGCGCCTGGACGAACGCCCGCGCTCCTGCATCGTGGGCGCCAACATGGTGGATGTCGATCCGTTCGAGGTCGCGATCGGCATGAGGATCAAGATCGCCTTCGAGGACATCCCGGCGGAGGACATCACGATGTGGCGCTGGGCGCCGAGAGGGGATGAGGTCTGACGCCCCCCTCCGGCCTGCTGCGCAGGCCACCTCCCCGCAGAGCGGGGAGGAGACTCTTCCCTAGTCCTTGAGGGCGGCCGCCACGTAGACGGCGATGTCGTCGACGGACATCTTCTCGTTGAGCTGCTGGCTCGAGATGCCTTCGTCGAACATCGCCAGGCAGAAGGGACACGCGGTGGCCACCTTGGTGGCGTCGGTGTCGGCGGCCATCTGCACTCGCTTGTGGTTGACGCGGGGCTTCGACTCCTCCATCCACATGCGCCCGCCGCCGGCGCCGCAGCACATGCCCTCGCGCTTGTTCTGAGCCATCTCCACCACCTTCAAGCCCGGGATGCGCTCGAGGATGTCGCGGGGCGGCGCGAAGATGCTGTTCCACCGGCCCAGGTAGCAGGAGTCGTGGTAGGTGAGCGTCTGCTCGAGCGGCTTGGTCAGCTCGAGGCGTCCCTCCTTGAGCAGCTGGTCGATCAGCTGCGTGTGGTGGATCACCTCGTAATCGCCGCCGAAGTCGCCGTACTCGTTGGACAGCGTGTTGAAGCAGTGCGGGCAGGGCGCGATGACCTTGCGCGTCTGGTACCGGTTCAAGGTCGCCACGTTCTCCTTGGCGCGCTCCTGGAACAGGTACTCGTTGCCGATGCGGCGCGCGGGATCGCCCGTGCAGCGCTCTTCGGAGCCGAGGATCGCGAAGTCGACGTTGGCGGCCTTGAGGATCTTGACCAGCGCGGTCGAGATCGTGCGCGCGCGATCGTCGAACGATGCGGCGCAGCCCATCCAGTAGATGTATTCGGCGTCGGGCTTGTCCTTGGCCAGTGGCACGTCGAGCTTCTGCGCCCACTCCGCGCGCGCGCTGTGGGGGAGACCATAGGGATTGGCGGAGTTCTCGATGTTGCGCAGGGCCGACTCGGCCTGGCGCGGGATGCGGGACTCGTCGAGGACCAGAGCGCGGCGCATGTCGAGGATCTTGGGCACGTGCTCGATGAAGACCGGGCACTGGTCCATGCACGCGCCGCAGGTGGTGCACGACCACAAGGTCTCGTCGTTGATCATGCCGCCGAAGAGCGGCCGGGCGCCCTCGGCGCCGGCGGCGGCCTTCTCGACATCCTCG
>Ga0207646_10004353_pt1 | contig 15432 bp, 15 predicted proteins | sample KBSK5502metaG_FD_184343 | JGI IMG/M metagenome (GOLD analysis project Ga0207646, IMG submission 184343) | Corn, switchgrass and miscanthus rhizosphere microbial communities from Kellogg Biological Station, Michigan, USA - KBS K5-50-2 metaG... | ecosystem: Host-associated > Plants > Roots >... | reverse complement strand
CGCGCCCGGCATCGAGCAGCTCGGGGCGATGGCGATCGAGCGCGTGCTCGCGTGGAGCTGGGGCGAGGAGGCCGAGGACCTGCGCGCGTATCTCGACTATCTCGGAGGCGGCCTGCTCGTGCGGCGTGAGACGGACCTCGGCCGGGAGCGCCGCGCGCATGGCTAAGAAGCGCCGCGGACCCCGGGCCCGACGGCCCGCCGCACGCGACAAGCGCCTCGCGCTCGCCATCACGGCCAGCGCTCTGGCCGCGTCGGCCCTGGCCGGGTGCGATGGCTCGCCCTCGCGCGGCGTGGCCGGGCGCGCGCCGGACTGTCCCCCGGCGTCCACCTCGTCCCCGTACGAGGCCTCGTGGGACGATCCCAACGGCTGCTGGGATCGGCGCCCGGACGGCCAGCGGGCGTATCGGACGACCTGGGGCGGCCACTACTACTACAATCCGTCTCCGCCGTACTACTCGCGGTACTACGAGCCCGGGGCCGGAGCGCGCGGCTCTAGCTGGTTCTCGGGCAGCCACTCGAGCTCCGGCGGCGGGTACCACGGCGCGCCGAGCGGCGCCGGCTAGCCGATGGCCGGGGGGCCGGGCGGCCGGGCGTGGGCGGACCGGCTGCTCCTCCGCTGGTGCCAGCAAAGCGCGCCGGGCGAGCAGACCGTCCCGGCGCGCGAGCCCCTCCAGATCGACGCGCGCCTCCGAGCCGACCTCGGCCGGCTCGGCCCCGCCCTCGACCGCCTGTTCCGGCGCTGGGCGAACGGGGTCCTGGCCGGCGACGCGCGGCTCGAGGACTTCCGGCCGCCCGCGTTCCCCCTCGCCAAGGAGATCTTCGCCGCCGGTCCTCTCGCCGCGCCGTTCTTCTGGGGCCGCTTCGACGTCTTCGAGCGCGCCGACGGCGGGCTCGCGGCGCTGGAGTACAACTGCGACAAGCCCGCGGGCCAGCGTGAGATCTGGGCCGGCGAGGCGCTGGCCCCGCACCGGGGCAACGTCAACCGAGGGGCACGGCATTGCTTCCGCCGGGCCCTCGCCGCGGCGTGGGCCACCCACCGGCGCCGGTTCGGTCTCCCCGCGCGGGTGCCCCGGCTGGCGATCCTGGCCGACCCCGCGCATCGCGAGGAGTTCCGGCTCGCCTACCTCTTCGGGCGCGAGGCCGCCAGGCTGGGCTGGGCCTGGGACGTGGTCGGTCCGGGCAATCTCATCGTGGAGGCCGACCGCCCCGCCGCCTACAGCCGGCCGGTGGACGTGGTGCTCCGCCAGTACCCGGCCGAGTACCTGCACGAGCTGCCGGCGGCCGCCGCCCTCTGGACGGCCACGACCGAGGGGCGGCTGCTCTGGCTCAACGACCCGCGCGCCGTCGTGGCGCAGGCGAAGAGCGCCTTCGCCCATCTCTGGGTGCTCGCGCAGGAGGGCCGCTGGCTCACGCGCGCGGAGACCGCGCTGGTTCGCCGCGCGCTGCCGCCCACCGGGCTGGCGTCGAGCCCGGGCTGGCTCGACCGCGCCCGGGCGCGGCCCGAGGACTACGTGCTCAAGCCCGTGCTCGGCCGGTACTCCGAGAAGGTCCGGGTGGGCGCGCTCTGCTCCGCCGAGGAGTGGCGGCGTGGGCTCGACGAGGCCGCGACCAACCCCGACGACTGGGTGATCCAGGCCTACGTGCCGCCCCGTCGCCGCTGGCTGCCGGACGCGGCGGCGGAGGCCGGGGGACGCCCGGGTTACGTCAACTGGGGTGTGTACCTGAGTGCCGGACGGCCCGCCGGCATCTGCCCGCGCTTCCAGCCGACGCCGCTGACCGAGGAAGGCCAGGTCTGGTGGGCTCCGATCGTCTCGAGGCGAACCCGGTCCCGACAGCTCGCCGTTCTCGCGCCGGACGCCGCGCTGATACCGTCGCGCGACATCGGATCGGGCTGGCGCGCGATCGCCGACCGTCACGCGCTCGCGGGCTACACCAACGTGTGGACCGATGGGCTCGCCAACTTCACACTGGCCGCCGTCGGCCTGACCCCTGCTGCGTGGGACGAGCTCGCGCACGCCAATGCCCTGATCGGCCACGCGGTCGGGCGTGTGCTGGCCCACCTGGACGGTCGCCCCGAGCTCGCCGGCTCGCTCGGCATCCCCGGCGCCCTGGCGGCGCTCGTCGCGCGCGTGGAGGCCCCGAGCGAATGGAGCTTCCTCTCGCGGCTGGACTGGGCGCGCACGACGGACGGGCAATGGAAGCTGATGGAGATCAACAGCGACACGCCGGCAGGACTGTGGGAGGCGGGGTCGGTCGCGCCGGAGGTGGCGCGACTGCACGGTCGGGTGGACGCCCTCAACGACGGCTTCGAGCCGGCCCTCGTCGCCGCCTGGCACCGCTCGGCCCGGTCGGCCCTCGGCGGCGGCGACCGCCCCTGCACGATCGGCATGATCGCGTCGCTCGGCGCCGCCGAGGACCAGGATCAGCTCCGAGCTCACGAGCGGGCGGCGCGCCGCGCCCTGCCCCACGCCGGCTTCGAGTGGGGGTCGCCGGAGGAGCTCGTCGTGCGGCGGGGCCGTGCCTGGCTTCGAGGTCGCCCGCTCGATCTCCTGTTCCGCTACTACCCGCTCCACTGGCTCGCCGTGCCGCGCTTCGAGCCGCTCCTCGCCCTCGTGCGGACGGGCCGACTGCCCATGCTGCCCGCGGCCCACTGCCTGATGCCCCAGAGCAAGGCCTTCCTGGCCTTGCTCCGGGAGCTGCTCGACCGCGGCTTCTTCCCGCCCGCCGAAGCGGCGGCGATCCGGCAGCACGTGCCGCGGACCACGCTCGATCCGCGGCGGCTCGGCGACACGCCCTACGTGGTCAAGCCGTATCTCGAGCACGAAGGGCGCGGCGTCGTCTTCTCGGAGACCCTGACCCCACGCGACCGGCGGCGCATCCGGCACGCCGACGTCGTCTACCAGGAGCGGCTCGATCTGACCCGCGTCCGGCTCCCGGTGGGCACGGCCCGGGGCTGGCGGGTCGAGGAGCGCTCGCTGGTCTTCGGCGTCTTCCTCGCGGGCGCGCAGATCGCCGGCGTGTACACGCGCGCGGGCGCTCGCATCACCGGTCGGGAGGCGGTCTTCGTCCCGGTGGTCAGCGAATCGTGAGGAGGTGGCGGACGCGCTCGAGCAGCGCGTCGATGCCGAGCGGTTTGGCGAGTACCACCGCCGCGGTCGCCTGAAGGAACTCCGAGTCGGTCGGGCTATCGCCGTATCCGGTCATGAAGAGAACGACAGGCCGCGGGGGCATCAGCTGCGCGACGGCGCGGAAGACCGCTTTCCCGTCGACGTCCGGCATCCGCACGTCGCAGACGACCAGGTCGTAGACGGTCTGCTTGAGCTGGTCCAGGGCCGCTTGGCCGCTGTAGACGGCGTCCGCCGCGTATCCATCATCCTTGAGCACGGCCTGCACCAGCTCCGCCACGTCTGGCTGGTCATCCACCACGAGGATACGGGCCATGCGCCGCGGCTTCGCTGAGCCTACGCCGCGCGGATGAAGCGATGCTGAATGCCGCGGCCGAACAGGAACGCGAGCCCGTCGGCATCGACTCGCCACACCAGCGCCCCGACTCGGAGCGGAGGCCCCTCGGGCGGAATGAACTCCAGCCGCACCGCGGTCCCGGTCCTCAGTCGCGCCTTGGTTCTAATCCTTGCACCGTGCGCGCTGATGTCCACGGCCTGGCATGCGTATCGACTGGTCCCCGCTTCGATGACGGCCGGCCACGAAATCCGGGTGCGAGGGTGCTGCCGCCGGTCCTGCTGCTCGGCCATTGCCATGTGAATGCGCCTCCAAGGTTCTCGAGGAGAGGGTCAGCGCGTCGCCGTAAGCACGGTCGCCTGGACGATCAGGCGCTGAGCCATCTCCCACTGCCGAGCGCGCTCCGCGACGGCTGCATCGCGCGCCGCCTGGGCCCGGGAGAGCTCAGGGCTCGGTCCTTTCGGGGTTAACTCCGCAATCTCAGCGTCGGCCTTCACCTGCTGTTTCCATACCTGGGTGCTCCCGATCAAGAGGTCACCCGCCCGGAAAAGTGTCGTCGCGAGCTCGTGGGTCTCCGCGTCGTTGAGCAGCCGGGCGTATCGATTCCTGAAGGTCTCCCGCTGCCGCCGGAAAGTATCCATCTGCTTGGCGAAGGTCTCGGCGTCGAGGGTATTCTGATCAGCGAGCTGCTTGCTGAGACGCTGCAGGGTGCCCAGGTGGGACTCGAGTCCCTGACGATACTCCTGGTGGAACCCATCCTCCAGCGAGAAGAGCCGAACTTGCTCGCGGGTCACCTGGTCACGCAGCCGAAAGAGGGCCTGATTGGCCCGCTCCACGCACGTCAACCTGGTCCAGAGGATCTGCCCTTGGGCCTCCGCCTCCGAGGTGCGACCCGCGAAGCTCGCAGTCTGCTGGGCCGCCAGCGCCTGCCGCGCCTGCGTGCTGCACTCGATCTTCATCGTGTTCAGGCGCCGGAGCTCCGACCTTACTTTCTCGTCGGAGAGCGTCTCGGCCTGAGGCGTCGGGGGTGCAGTCCCCGGGAGGGTCAGCGTAGGTTCCACGGCTGCCCCCCAGGACGCAGAGAGACCGACGGCAGCCACGACAGCCGAGACCGTGACCAGCAATGATCCGTGAGCCATCCGTATACCCTTTCGTATCGTCGGGGTCGGGCCTCACCAGACTACGCACCTCTGCCTGAGCAAGAGGCGAGCCATGTGCATATCGCAGAAAGTCCGGAGGTTATGGCGCCTGCCGAGCCTCCGTGTGTCGACCTCCCGTCAACGGGACTGTCCTGGGGTTGCCGGCTTGACGTCGGCCGGATCCGGGCGTTGCGCCGCGTGGGGCGCTTTGGAGGATCAACCGGCCGACGCTTGCCCGTCAGGGCGGGCGAGGCCTGGCCTGGGGCCCGGTGCTCGCGGAGTCCGTCGAGCTTGGCTCAGGCGCCGGCGTGCGCCTGCAGTGCCCGCGTGTCACGCTCGAGCGAGGCGCGGTCGACGAGCAGCACGACGCCGGCGACCGCGAGCAGCAAGCCGGTGACGAGCACGGGCGCCGTGAGACCGACGGCGTCGGAGGCCCTTCCGATGAGGTACGGCGAGGCCGCGTCGCCCAGCAGGTGCATGACGCCGGTGGTCACGGCGAAACCGCGGGCGCGCAGGTCGGCGGGCAGCACGTTGGCCATCGCGGCGTTCAGCGGGCCGATGTTCATGAACAGCAGCAGGAGCGTGACGAACATGGCCGGCCAGAACACGTACGGCGACGGTGCCAGCACCGCGGGCAGCGTGAACGCCAGGGAGCCCACGAGGGTCCAGCCCGAGACCGCGAAGTGGGCACCGGGCGCCCGCCGGGCGAGGGCGTCGGACACGCGGCCGCCAAGCAGCGTGCCGATGAACCCCGCCACCACCAGCAGCAAGCCGAACGTGGACGTGGCGGTGACCAGCGGGATGCCGCGCTCGCGCACGAAGTAGGTCGGCATCCAGGTGGCCAGGCCGCCCATCGCGAACGTGTAGATCACCTGCGCCGCGGTGTTGGTCAGCCACGAGCGCCGCGCGGCCAGCGCGCGCAGCGAGGTGGCGAGACCGAGCGGCGTGGCGGCGTCGGGCCGCTGCGGGTCCTGGGCGCCGCGGCTCGGCTCGGTGAGCCCGAGGAGGACGAACGCCAGCGCCATCCCCGGCGCGCCGGCCACGAAGAAGGCCGCGCGCCAGCCGAAGCGCTCGCCCACGAGTCCGCCGAGCACATAGCCCAGCGCGGTACCGACGGGGATGGCCGCGTAGAAGATGCCGAGCACCCGTGCCCGGCGCGCGGCCGGGTAGCAATCGGAGAGCAGCGACGGCGTGACGACGGCATAGCTGGCCTCGCCGACGCCGACGAGCGCCCGCGCCACCAGCAGCAGCGCGTAGGTCGGCGCGAGCCCCGACGCGATGGTCGCCGCGCTCCACACCAGAACGCCGGCCGCGGCCAGGCGCGTTCGGCTGCTGCGATCGCCGACCCAGCCAATCGCCGGGCACACGAGCGCGTACGTGAGGATGAACGCCGACTGCAGGAGCCCGCCGGCCGCGTCCGTGAGGGCCAGCGAGGCGAGCATGAGCGGCAGGGTGGCGGCGCCGACGTAGCGGTCGAGGTAGTTCAGGCCGTTGAGCCCGGTGAGCACGGCCAGCATCGCGGCCGGCGCGCGGCGCCAGGGCTCGCTCACGTGGCCCCGACCATCTCTACCCGGCGATGGAAGAGCCGCAGCAACGGCCGGATGATGCCTCGGACGAGGCCATGGTCCATGGCGGTCGGCAGCATTGTAACGTACGGTTCGGGAGTAAGCTTGCCCGTGGAGTATAGCCATGGATGTGCTGGTCACGGGCGCCACCGGCTTCGTGGGAGCCAATGTGACGCGGCGGCTGGTGGCCGACGGCTGCCGCGTCAGGGTGCTGGCTCGCCCGACGAGCAGCCTCCAGGCGCTCGAAGGCTGCCCGACCCAGCTCGTCCGCGGCGACATCCTCGAGCCCGACTCCCTGCGGCCGGCGGTCGAAGGCTGCGGGCTCGTCTTCCACGTCGCCGCCGACTATCGGCTCTGGGCCCGGGATCCGGCCGAGATCTACCGCAACAACGTGGAGGGCACGCGCAACGTGCTCGAGGCCTGCGCGCGGTCCGGCGTCGAGCGTCTGGTCTATACCTCGAGCGTCGGCACGCTCGGCATCCCCAAGGACGGCGGACCCGGCACCGAGACGACGCCGGTCACCCTCGCCGACATGATCGGCCCCTACAAGCGCTCGAAGTTCCTCGCCGAGCGCGTCGCCGAGGAATACGCCGCCCGTGGGCTGCCCGTCGTGATCGTCAACCCGACGAATCCCATCGGCCCCTGGGAAGTGAAGCCCACCCCTACCGGCCAGATGATCGTGGACTACCTGCTCGGGAGGATGTTCGCCACGCTCGACACCGGCCTCAACCTGATCCACGTGGCCGACGTGGCGCGCGGGCATCTGCTGGCCGCGCGACTGGGGCGCGTGGGCGAGAAGTACATCCTGGGCTGCGAGAACCACTCGCTGGCCGAGATCTTCGGCCTGCTCGAGCGCATCACCGGCATCCGGGCCCCTCGCTTCCGAGTGCCGCATGGACTGGTCACGCTCGTGGCGCTCGCCAACGAAGCGCTCGCTCGCGCGACGGGTCGCCCCCCGCGCGTCCCGCTCACGGGCGTGCGCATGGCGCGCAAGCGGATGTACTTCAGTGCCGACAAGGCGGTGCGGGAGCTCACCCTGCCCCAGACGCCGGTCGAGCAGGCGCTGCGCGATGCGGTGGACTGGTTCGTCGCTCACGGCTACGCCCCCCCGCCCCCGGCCTCCCGACAACGCGCCGCTTGAGCGCGTGGGCATGACCCTCGCGCGATCACGCAGCGCCCCACCCGGCCCGGCGGGTTACCCGCTCGTGGGCGTCTTCCCCATCGCGCGGCGCGATCCCCTGGACTTCTTCCTCGACTGCGCGCGCCGCTATGGCGACGTCGTCTCGATGCGGCTCGGCGTCCATCGCGCCTGTCTCGTGAGTCATCCCGATCATGTCAAGCGCGTGCTGCAGGACAATGCCCACGTCTATGCCAAGGGCCCGCCCGCGGCCCGCGTGGACGCGCTCTTCGGCGACAGCCTCACCGTCGTGGACGGCGATCGCTGGCGGCAGCGACGCGGGCAGGTCCGTCCCGCCTTCCAGCCCGGCCAGCACGCCTTCTTCGCGGCCGTCGTCGCCCGCGCCAGCGCCGAGATGCTCGATCGCTGGCGGCCTCTGGGCGAGCGGGGCGAGCCCGTCGACGTGGCGAGCGAGATGCGGAGGCTGACCCAGACGATCATCATCCGGGCGGTCTTCGGCGAGGTCCCGCCCGCCGAGGTTCACGCCATCAGCGAGGCGCTCGATCTGGCCGTGGCCCACGTGGACTGCCGTCTGTGGAGCGCGTTCGGCTGGCTCGAGGTCGCGACGCCGGCCGGCGCGAAGTATCGGCGCGCCCTCGGCGTCGTGAACGCCTTCGTCGCTCGGAGGGTGAGCGCGGCTCGCGGCGCCGGCTCACCGCGCGGCACGTTGCTCGCTGCCCTCCTCGATCCCTTGAGCGACGCCGAGCTCCACGACGAGCTGAAGGCCCTCCTCATTGCCGGGCATACGACCACGGCCAGCGCGCTCGCCTGGACCTGGTACACGCTGTCCGAGCATCCAGAGGCGCGAGGGCAGATCGAACAGGAAAGCCGTGATGTCCTCGCCGGCCGCGCCCCCGGCGCCGACGATCTCCCGCGCCTCGGCTACACCCGGCGGGTGATCGAGGAGGTCTTGCGCCTCTACCCGCCCACCTGGCTCACCGCGCGAACGCCCATGGAGGACGACGAGCTCGGCGGCTACCGGATCCCGGCCGGCGCGCTGATCCTGCTGAGCCCCTATGTCACCCACCGGCATCCGGCGGTGTGGGAGGCGCCCGAGCGCTTCGATCCCGACCGCTTCGGGCCGGAGTCGAGCGCGGCGCGTCCTGCGTTCGCCTACTTCCCCTTCGGCGGCGGCCCCCGCCGCTGTATCGGCAGCGCCATCGCCACCACCGAGATCCAGTACATCGTCGCCACCGTGGCCCAGCGCCATCGCCTCGACCTCCTCCCGGGCGCGCGCGTCACCCCGGCGGCGGGCCTCACCCTCCACCCTCGCTCCGCTGTCCCGATGCTCCTTCGGCAGGCGCTCGACTAGCTTTTCGGTTGACTTCCGAGGATGACGGACTATCGTAGCGCTCGAGTCGGTCGAGTGCCAAGACCCCCGAAGGGCGGGATGAGCCATCAGGTCCAACATCGTGCGATCGGAGGCGCCAAGGCCATGAAGATTCGTCCGCTACACGATCGGATCGTCGTCAAGCGCGAGGAAGAGAAGGAAGTCAAGAAGGGCAGCATCATCGTTCCCGACACTGCCAAGGAAAAGCCCCAGGAAGGCAAGGTCATCGCGGTGGGCCGCGGGAAAGTCACGGAGGATGGGAAGAAGATCCCGCTGGACGTGAAGCCCCGGGATCGCATCCTCTTCGGCAAGTATTCGGGTTCCGAGGTCAAGATCGACGACGAGGAATACCTGATCATGAAGGAAGACGACGTGCTCGCCATCATCGAGTAGCCGTCAGCGAGGAGGAGAACCACCATGCCGAAGCAGATCATCTTCAGTGACGAGGCGCGGGCGGCCCTGCTGCGCGGGGTCAACATCATGGCGGCGGCCGTCAAGGCCACCCTGGGACCGAAGGGTCGCAACGTGGTCATCGACAAGAAGTTCGGCAGCCCGACCATCACCAAGGACGGCGTGACGGTCGCCAAGGAGATCGAGCTCAAGGACAACTACGAGGACATGGGCGCCCAGATGGTCAAGGAAGTCGCCTCCAAGACCTCGGACATCGCCGGCGACGGGACCACGACGGCCACCGTGCTGGCGCAGGCCATCGTCCGCGACGGCCTCAAGAACGTGACGGCCGGGGCCAATCCCATGGGCCTCAAGCGCGGCATCGACAAGGCGGTGGACGTGGTGGTCGAGGATCTGAAGAAGATGTCCAAGTCCACCAAGGACAAGAAGGAGATCGCGCAGGTCGCCTCCATCGCCGCCAACAACGACAAGACCATCGGCAGCCTCATCGCCGAGGCCATGGAGAAGGTGGGCAAGGACGGGGTCATCACCGTCGAAGAGTCGAAGTCGGCGGACACCGTGCTGGACGTGGTGGAGGGCATGCAGTTCGACCGCGGGTATCTCTCGCCGTACTTCGTCACCGACGCCGAGCGCATGGAGTGCATCCTGGAGGACGCCCTGATCCTCATCCACGAGAAGAAGATCAGCGTCATGAAGGACATGCTGCCGCTGCTCGAGCAGGTGGCCCGCTCGGGCAAGCCGTTCCTGATCGTGGCCGAGGACGTAGAGGGCGAAGCTCTGGCGACGCTCGTGGTCAACAAGCTCCGCGGCACGCTGCACACCGCCGCGGTGAAGGCGCCCGGCTTCGGCGACCGCCGCAAGGCCATGCTGGAGGACATCGCGATCCTGACCGGCGGCAAGGCCATCACCGAGGACCTCGGCATCAAGCTCGAGAACATCAAGCTGGAGGACCTGGGCAAGGCGAAGAAGGTCGTCGTGGACAAGGACAACACCACGCTCGTCGAGGGCGCCGGCAAGACGGCCACTATCGAGGGGCGGATCAAGCAGATTCGCGCCCAGATCGAGGAGACCACCTCGGATTACGATCGGGAGAAGCTGCAGGAGCGCTTGGCCAAGCTGGCGGGCGGCGTCGCCGTCATCAAGGTGGGCGCCGCGACCGAGACCGCCATGAAGGAGAAGAAGGCCCGCGTGGAGGACGCGCTCAACGCGACCCGCGCCGCGGTGGAGGAAGGTATCGTCCCCGGGGGCGGCGTCGCGCTGCTGCGCGCCTCCACCGCCATCGACAGCCTGAAGCTCGAGGGGGACGAGAAGGTCGGCGCCATGATCGTGAAGCGCGCACTCGAGGAGCCCATCCGCCAGATCGTGGAGAACGCGGGGCTCGAGGGCAGCGTGATCGTGGAGAAGGTCAAGGCCGAGAAGGTGGCGACCCGCGGCTTCGATGCGGAGTCGCTGGAGTTCGTGGACATGATCCAGGCCGGCATCATCGACCCCACCAAGGTGGAGCGGGTGGCGCTGCAGAACGCGGCGTCGGTAGCCTCGCTGCTGCTGACGACGGAGGCGCTGATCACCGACCTGCCCGAGGAGAAGCCGGCGGCGGCCCCGCCGATGCCTCACGGGGACTTCTAGCCTCACGCGTCAATGACGGGGGCGGCCCTTGCCGGAAACGGCAAGGGCCGTCCTCTTTTGTCCACTCTTGACGCGAGGTTGTCTTTCGCGGCAGGCTCTGGTAACGTAAAGCGCTTTCAATCGGGACAAGCGCTGAGTCTATCGGACAGAATCCCAAGGGGAGGTGAGTAGTCTGTACCCGTACGAAATCCTACTGATTTTCGACCCGCGACCCACCGACGAGGACGTGACGGCTCTCCTGACCAAGCTGCAGGAGACGCTCAAGTCGCTCGGCGGTGAGGTCACGAAGGCCGAGAGCTGGGGCAAGCGTCGGCTCGCCTACGAGATCCGGAAGCAGCGTGAAGGCACCTACGCGGTGATCGAGTGCAAGGCCGTGCCGGCCGTCGTCAAGGAGTACGAGCGTCAGCTGACGCTCAACGAGCAGGTGCTCCGGCACTTCACCACCCGCGTCCCCGTGCGCAAGCGGATCCGGTCGGCGCCGAAGCCGCAGACCCCGGCGGTGGAGGAGGTCGTCTGATGGCGAACCTGAACCGGGTCTTCCTGATGGGCAACCTGACGCGCACCCCGGAGCTGCGCTACACGCCCAGCGGCACCGCGGTGGCCGATCTTCGCCTGGCCGTCAATCGCAACTACACGACCCAGGGCGGGGAGAAGCGCGAAGAGACGTGCTTCCTCACCGTGGTCGTCTGGGGCAAGCAGGCGGAGAGCTGCGGCGAGTACCTCGACAAGGGTAGCCCGATCATGGTCGAGGGGCGGCTGCAGACGCGCGACTGGGAGACGAAGGACGGCCAGAAGCGCAGCGTGGTCGAAGTGGTCGCCGAGCGGGTGCAGTTCATGGGACGGAGCAAGTCCGCCTCGGCGCCCGCGGTCCCCGAGCCGGTGGAAGCCGGCGGCGGGGAGAGCGACGACGAGGTGCCGTTTTAGGGAGTCCCGTCTCAACAGGAGGAACAAGCCATTCCGCCAGCCTCGAAGCCCGTCAAGCGGCGCCGGTTCGGCCGCCGCAAGGTTTGCAAGTTCTGCGTCGATCGAGTCACGCTGATCGACCACAAGGACATTCGCCGGCTCCGGAACTTCGTCTCGGAGCGGGGCAAGATCACGCCGCGCCGCATCTCGGGCAGCTGTGCCCGCCACCAGCGACAGCTCACGCGGGCCGTCCGGCGCGCCCGCACGGTGGCCCTGCTCGCCCAGACCTCCGAGTGAATCGGGGCGTGAGGAGCCGGCGATGAAGATCATCTTGATGGACGACGTGCCGACGTTGGGCCGCCGCGGAGAGGTGCACGACGTCTCCGACGGCTACGCACGCAACTTTCTGCTCCCTCAGAAGCTGGCCCTCCACGCCACCCCGGCCAACATGAAGAACCTGGCCCAGATCAAGGCGCGACAGGACGCCCAGGCGACGAAGCTCCGGGCCGACGCGCAGGGCCAGGCCCAGGCCATCGAGGTCCTGCACTTCGCGCAGCGCCGGCAGGCCTCCGATGAGGGCCGGCTCTTCGGGTCGGTGGGCCGCGCCGACGTGGCCGCGTTCCTGGCTCAGCACGGCGTCGAGGTCGAGCGTCGCCGCATCGGGCTCGACGAGCCCATCAAGTCCCTGGGCGAGTTCACGGTGCCGGTTCGCCTGCACGCCGACGTCATCGCCCAGCTGAAGGTGTCCGTCACCCGCGAGTAGCCGTGGCCACGCTCACCGACCTGCTCACCTCCAAGATCCCTCCCCATAGCCTGGAGGCGGAGCGGGCCGTGCTGGGGGCGATCCTGCTGGAGCGGGAGAGCCTACCGAAGGCCATCGAGCTGCTCAAGCCCGCCGATTTCTACAAGGAGGGGCACCGCAAGATCTTCGACGCCACCCTCGCGCTCTTCGAGCGCAACGAGCCGGTCGATCTGCTCACGGTGTCGGAGGAGCTCAAGCGGAGCGCGGCCCTGGAGGAGGTCGGAGGGGCGGCCGCTCTCGCGAGCCTGGTGGAAGAGGCGGCCACCGCGGCCCACCTCCTGTCCTACGGGGCCATCGTCCGGGAGAAGGCGCTGCTCCGCGACCTCATCCGCATCGCGACCGAGATCATCGGCCAGAGCTACGAGGCGCGGGACGACGTCGACAAGCTGCTCGACGACGCGGAGCGGCTCATCTTCCAGATCTCCGAGCGGCGCATGCAGGGCTCCGCCTTCCCGGTGAGGGCGATCCTCAAGGACACCTTCGAGCACATCGAGAAGCTGTACGACCGCAAGGAGCACATCACCGGGCTCGCCACCGGCTTCGACGATCTCGACCGGATGACCTCGGGCTTCCAGCCCAGCGACTTCATCATCATCGCGGGCCGGCCCTCCATGGGCAAGACCGCCTTCGCCCTGAACATCGCCAAGTATGCGGGGGTGGAAGACCACAAGCGGGTGCTCGTCATGAGTCTCGAGATGTCCAAGGAGCAGCTGGTGCAACGGCTGCTCTGCGCGGAGGCCAAGGTGGACTCGCACAAGGTGCGTACCGGCTATCTCGACCCCCGCGACTGGACCCGCCTCACCAACGCGGCGGGGCGGCTGGCCGAGGCCCCGATCTACATCGACGACTCGCCCGCGCTCACCGTGCTGGAGGCGCGCGCGAAGGCGCGGCGCATGAAAGCGGAACACGGCCTCGATCTGATCGTCATCGACTACCTGCAGCTGATGCGTGGCCGCCACCAGCAGGAGAACCGGCAGCAGGAGATCTCGGAGATCTCGCGGTCCCTCAAGGCGCTCGCCAAGGAGCTGAACGTGCCGGTGGTGGCTCTCTCCCAGCTCTCCCGGGCGGTGGAGACGCGCGAGCGCAAGGAGCCCCAGCTCTCGGATCTCCGGGAGTCGGGCGCGCTGGAGCAGGACGCCGACGTCATCCTGTTCCTCTACCGCCCGGAGCGCTACGGACTGCAGTCCGAGGACGGAGACCGGGTCGCCGATATCATCATCGGCAAGCAGCGCAACGGGCCGACCGGCAAGATCCAGGTGACCTTCATTCCCGAATACGCCTCCTTCGAGCGCCTCGCCAAGCGCGAGGCTCAGCCCTTCTAGCTTCGCCTTCCGGGAGGCGACCCAGAAGGTGACCGCCAAACGTGACTAAAGTCGTCATCGTCGGGGCGGGCAAGGGTGGCCGGGCCTTGCTCGAGATGTTCAGCGGTGACCCCACCGTGACCATCGTCGGCGTCGCCGACGTGAACCCATGGGCGCCCGGGCTGGAGCTGGCCCGGCGGCTCAACATCTCGGTCAGCACCGATCTCCGTGAGCTGATCGCGGATCCCCGGATCGACCTGATCATCGACGTGACCGGCAATCCCGGCGTGCAGGAGGCCATCCAGCGGGTGAAGCCGGCCGGTACCGAGGTGATGGGCGGGGCGAGCGCCAAGTTCATGTGGGACCTGCTCGCCGAGCGAAAGCGCTCCGAGGAGCTGGAGGACCGCTACTCCCTGATGCTCCGCGAGCTGCAGGCCAAGTCCGAAGGCGATTTCATCATCGGGCAAAACTCCAAGATGCGGGAGCTGGCCGAGCAGATCGTCCGGGTGGCCCAGACCCCGACCACCGTGCTCATCCGCGGGGAATCCGGCACCGGCAAGGAGCTAGTGGCGCGGGCCATCCACCGCTACTCGAACCTGCGCGACAAGCCGCTGGTCACCGTCAACTGCACCGCGCTCACGCCGACCCTTATGGAATCGGAGCTGTTCGGGCACAAGCGCGGGTCGTTCACGGGGGCCGTCTCCGACAAGGTGGGGCTCTTCGAGAAGGCGGACGGCGCGACGATCTTTCTCGACGAGATCGGGGACATGCCGCTCGAGATGCAGGGCAAGCTCCTGCGGGTGCTCCAGGCCGGGGAGGTGAAGCCGGTCGGCGACGTCGTCACCCGCAAGGTGCGCGTGCGGGTGATCGCGGCCACCAACCGGGATCTCGAGAAGGCCCTCGCCGGCTCAGAATTCCGCGAAGATCTCTTCTACCGGTTCAACGCCTTCACCGTGAACCTGCCGCCGCTCCGCGAGCGGAGCGAAGATATTCCGGTCCTCGCCTACCACTTCCTCCGCAAGGCCGAGGCCAAGGTGAACAAGAAGGTGGACCGTCTCTCACAGGACGCGCTCGACCTCCTGAAGCGCTACAGCTGGCCAGGCAACCTGCGAGAGCTCGAGAACATCGTCGAGCGGGCCGTGGTGCTCTCCTCGGGTCAGCAGGTCGACGTCGCTCATCTCCCGCTGTATCTCCAGGAGTCGGGTCCCATCCGGGTGACGACCCAGGAGGGGTTCGTGCAGGCGAAGGAGCGGGTAGTCTCCATGTTCGAGAAGGAGGCCGTCGCGCGATTCTTGTCCGAGGCCCGGGGCAACATCTCCGTGGCGGCCCAGAAGGCCGGGATCACCCGGAGAAACTTCCATCGACTGCTCTCCAAGTACTCGATTAGCTCCAAGAAATTCAAGAACGAGTCATAGCAGTCTCATGTATGAGTTGTAAGTGACTCAGGCGTAGGATTCCAAGTACCGCCAAGTTCATCCATACTTCTAGATCAGTGTGCATGAATGGCTGTCCAAGTAGTGAGACGTCGGTGTCCCATTTTCAGTGTCAGAGGTTTTCACATAGCTCATCGAATCAAGAGGTTCCAGCGCGTCCGAGTCCTGGAATGGTTCCTGCCTCCCTTGGAGACATCTCCCGCTCAAGGAGGAGCCAAATGGGGGGGCATTGCCGTTGCGGGACCGAGGTCCAGTTCGCGTTCAACCACCTAGGCTGTATCGCCTG
>Ga0207646_10004350_pt1 | contig 15438 bp, 17 predicted proteins | sample KBSK5502metaG_FD_184343 | JGI IMG/M metagenome (GOLD analysis project Ga0207646, IMG submission 184343) | Corn, switchgrass and miscanthus rhizosphere microbial communities from Kellogg Biological Station, Michigan, USA - KBS K5-50-2 metaG... | ecosystem: Host-associated > Plants > Roots >... | reverse complement strand
TATTTGTCGTTGGCTGGCTTCTTCTTCTTGCAGCGATCGGGAAAAACGTCCTCTCGGAGATTCCAGCCTACCGAAGCCTCGGTCTCGGTTGGGTTCAGGCTGAGAGCCTTCAGCGCTATCGCAGCGAGATCGGCGAGGGCAAGCCTTTCGATTTGCTGGCCGCGGGAAAGCGCTTCGACCAATTCTTCATTCCGAAAACGAAGACGTGGATTCCGCATAGCGAGCTGCGCCAAGTCCTTCTGACCAGAGTGGATCCTGCACTTCATGTTCGCTCGCACGGTGGATTTCTCGCTTTCATTGTGGCCGTGAAGACGTGGGTCGGGGTCTGGGAGGCGCTCGCGGTTTACACGGCGATTCTTATTCTTGTTTGGGGTTTCCGAATCTTTGAAACGCTTCGTCCGGAGCTGATCTCACGGGCGAATGATAACGGGTACGATATTAGCTGGCTTTGGGGACTCGCGAATTACGCGCTTTTGATGGGGCTCTTAGCGAACATTTTTGCTCTGCTTCGTTTGTCTGCTAATGCCATCAAGGGCTCGTATGGATACTGGGACAAATACTGGTCGCTCGCGACAACCGCCCCGGGTTTTTCGACCGCGGTCGTCGGCGGTCTGCTTCTTAGCCGTATCCATATGTTCCCTGCCGCGAGCGCCCAGGTCTACTTCACTAGGCCTGGCCGGTTTATCGTGGTGTTCTGGTTACTCAGCGCCGCAATTCTTCTTAACCAGGTCCTGGGTTATGCGAGCCCGCAGCAGCAGGCGCTCCTACTCTCACTTCTGGATTCTTTCAAGGAGTTACTTAAGGCGATGAAGGATCTGTTACCGAAGGCCTAAACGTGAGCTCTCGATGGTCGCTGAACTCTGAAGCGCCGAAGATCTGGCGAGCCGACGAATCCGGCGGACACGGCGTCGCGACGTTAGCTCGTGGTCCATGCGCACTCACCAGACGCCAGAGACTGGATGTCGCGCGGGAGGTTGCTGAGGCACTATGCGACCGGTATGGCGACCATATTGACCTCGTGGCCCTCTTCGGGTCGACCGCAAGGGGAGACGATGCGGCGTATTCGGACATCGAGCTGCTCTGCGTTGTCTCGGGACAACACCATGAGTTCAAGCGGCACCTAATTTGGCACGGCAGCAAAATAGAGATCGAACTGTGTCGCAAGCGAAACGCGTATCTTCAAGCGGGGATAGTCACCGAGTGGTGGCCGCTGACGCATGAAAAATTTCGGTCGCTTCGCCGGATCTATGGCGATCGGGGTTTGTGCGCCCGGCTAAGAAACCTACCAACGACAGCGCCCATAGAAGCTTGTCGGGCCGTTGCTAAGAGAATCATCATCTCTAGGGTCTATGAAGGTATCGGCAAGGTTCGCAATGCCGTCAAAAGCCGCCGGTATTCGTCGCTCCCACTCCTTACATTTAAAATAGCGGAGAGCGTGGCACTAATGCTGGCGCTATATTACCGAAAGCCCTACTCAAACACGGTCCGAATGTTCAGCGAGTCATTGAGCTTCGGTGACTATCCTGCCGGATACGGGGCCATATGTGAGGTCATCATGTTGGGACCATGGCGTAACGTCCACACACTCGCGCCAATGCTCGAGGAGTTGTGGTCTGGCGTGGTCCAATGGGCGACGGCGAAAGGGCTGGAATGATCCCTTACTCGGTCGCACCGCATTCGTTTCCGCCAGTCTTCGAAGACCGTGTTGCGATGCGCCGTGCTGAAGAGCGCGACGCCGAATCTATCTTCGAAGAATACGCGAGTGATCGGGAGGCGGTGAGGTTTGTAACCTGGCGGCCGCCCTCCGAGGTGCGGGCGGTGAAGGAATTCCTTAGGTCGGCAGCCGATGGTTGGGATCGGGGAGATTATCTCTCTTGGGTCCTCGCGGAAGTAGCTAACGGGCGCGCGATTGGGATGATAACGTGCCGGCTCGGAGCGCATGGAGCGAACATCGGGTATGTCTTGGCGCGCCGTTTATGGAATCGGGGAATCATGACCGAAGCTGTAAGTCGAATTGTGTCGTGGGCTTCAAGCCAGAAGGAGATATATAGGATTTGGGCTGTGTGTGATGTGGAGAATACTGCGTCCGTGCGGGTGTTGGAGAAGGCTGGAATGTCGCGCGAGGGCTTGTTGCGCCGTTGGGTCATCCACCCGAGCTTGTCATCCGAGCCTCGGGATTGCTTCGTATATTCGCAGGTAAAATAACACCGGGCCGTTCAGATCTGGGGCATACCTCTGTATCGAACTTCCCCAGGGTGAGCAGGGATGTGTGACTGGGCGAATTCCCCAAACTCACTGCACCATGTCAGGCGACCCTAACGAACCCGCAGATGTCGCGAGTTACCGAAGGGCTCAGATCCCGTTCAGGAATCGAACCAGTGTTGGCGCCTCGGCGGGCGGGCAGATTCTCAGCGTCGTCAGGACGTCTAGGCGGCGGCGCATCGTACAACGCAACGGGGTCAGCGCGCGCGGCCTCAGTCGGTCGGGCCGTACGATGATGACGTCTTTCTGTCGCCCGCTATTCGAATTTCATGCGCGAAGAACGCCCGTGTTGTAGGCATGGCGGACCTGCGCGTTGTCGAAGGTCGCCACCCCGAAAGAGTACTCCTTTTTCAGGTCCCGAAACTGCACGTCGAATTCGCTAGCGGTCACGAGCTTGCGGGAGATCACGACTGTCCAAACGCCGTCCTTCCAAGCGTGCTTTGCGGCAATGTCGCCGCGATCGCCCGTGAAGGCCGCGACAATGATACCCGGCACCTCGTCGCCAGCCTTGTATTTGGAATCGTCGAACGGTTCTTTCTCGGCCTCCATGATGAAGTACGGCGGGGCCGGCTTGTTACCCGGCAGTCCAAACCGTGGCCCTTTTTTATCGTCGCTCACATTGTCCACATACCCGCCCCCTGTCTTCGGGTCACTCTTGCGGCCCGCTTCAGGAGCCTTATTTTTGTCGTACCGAGTCCCGTCGACGAGAAACCAGATGGTCACCTCGAATGGGCGACCGCTCTTCCGACCGCGATGCGTAAGCCGACACGTGCGTTTGGTGGCGACGCGAGCCAGCCGCGCGGTTTACACAGTCCATATCAGTTCCAATATGGATGGTACGCTCAACAAATTCTGATGGTTGCTTGCCCGCGCAACCGCCGAAATCAAAAGCCTTGGCTGTTCGGCCGCGAGATCATCCAACGTCACCGCGCAGCCGCTGCGACTCCGGTCGACGGGTGGCGCTTCGTTCCGCCCCGCATCACTTTCTGGCTGCGGGAGGCGGGCGTCCCGATCGCGAAGACCCTTCGGCAGCACAAACATCAGCAAGCTCCCCCGGCCGGGGATAGAGGATAGGTAGGGGGGTACCTATATGGATAGATAGGGTATGTATCCCGGGACTCGAACGCGCATTCCAATACCGTCAGCGGCGTACGTTTAGAAGACGGGATAATCGTCGATCTGGCGGTTCAAGTGGACCGCCACGTACTTCGGTGAAGCTTCCACTGAATCTTGCAGCCGCGCCGGTAACGTGTGTCTGACAGAAGCCCGCCTTCATGGGTCATCAACTCCCCGGAATATTCGACTTATTTAGGACTTGTATCTGCTTCAATACCTGCCAGAATAGCTGGTCACACCCATAGTCCCTCCCCAACGTGGCGACGGCACGCGATAGAAGGAGATCAGCAGTGGACCTGCCGAAAGTTAAAAAGCACTTCTCCGATCTGCTGCCGAAAGCCGGATCTCTCGCTGACAAAGCAAAAGTGCTCGGCGCCGGCATCTTGATGGCTGCCATCGGCACGATCACGCCAGGCCAGCCGACTGCGCCGATCGTTGAGCCGTCGGCGCTTACCGCAGAGAAAGATGCACCGGCAGCAAAGCTCATCATGCAGCAGCCGAGCGCACCGTCCAGCATGCACGCGCAGCACTATTCGCACAGCTCGCATAGTTCGCACTATTCGCATAGCTCGCACTATTCGCACTACTCGTCACGGTAGCGAAGGCGGTAGGGTTGCGTGAATGCGCCTGAGGCTTCTGCAAAATTAGATTTGCAGCGTCTCCTCCCTGAGGGTGCCGTCACGCGGTTTGATGACGGCGCTCTACGGATAACGCTTCAGCTGACGGTATACGAGCTACAGGCAGTCTTTCGAGCGGCTTACTGGCTGACTGAAAAGGCTTACGTCTACCTATCTCGATCCTCAGATGACCGCCTAGAAGTCACTCTCATCGCAAAGAGCGGAGATACCAGCGCGACCGACCAGCTAGGCTGGAAGTTTCTCGATGACTTAGTCGACCATCAACTCCGTGTGACGCTACATCGCGAAACTGCCAATGTTCGCGATATGATCGTTGCACAAGCATTCATGGACGTTGACGCCATTCAGTCGGCGTCCGCCCATTCGACGGATGTTCAGTCGGCGGAGCCGCCCGAAGCCATTCGCAGATGGCAGCCAGCGCCCTAAGCGCTGACCCGGTCGTTCTCGATGCTTCGTTGTATCCGGAGGACTGTGTCCGCTCGGCGGTCGCTGCCTACCAGCCGTACGCGGAAGTTGCCATTGAACAGCGCGAGGGTCCTAAGCTGCTCGTACGCATTCGGAGCAAGGCACCAGCGAGCGACCACACAGTACGGCGCGAGTTCCTAAACTACGTTCTCGACCTATCCTTGCGACAGCATCTCGCGGGTGACTGATGCAAACGCCGACTTTTGGCGCGATAGCGAAGCCGTCACGCTTTACTTTTCACCCGCTGGACGCATATCTGGGGGTGGCAAAGGATTATCGGCTTCTGCCGTTCCGATTTATGCGCTTCGATCCGTCGCGGTATCTTCTGGTGAACGAATGCGGTGAGTTCATCTTTCTGGATGTTCAAAGTTTCCGAGACTTCAGCTCGCATCGACTGCCTCCTGGCAACGATGTGTACCTAGACCTCAAGGCGAAACAGTTTTTAACTGATGACACCTCGTCGCCCCTGTTAGAGATATTGGCTACGAAGTACCGGACTAAAAAATCATTTTTGCGCGGATTCACGAAGCTTCATCTATTCGTGGCCACTCTGCGTTGTGATCACTCTTGCTTGTATTGCCAAGTGTCGCGACAGAGCGAGGACCGCGCTGCGTTCGATATGACTCCTGAAACCGGTATGAAGGCTGTCGACCTGATGCTACGGAGTCCCGCGCGGGACATCACTATGGAGTTTCAGGGCGGTGAGCCTTTGCTCAACTTTCCGCTTATCCGGTTTCTGGTGGAGTACTCGGAAAGCCGGAATCGTGATGTGGGTAAGAACATCGATCGGGTGATCACGACGAATCTCTCGAAAGCAACGCAGGAGATCCTCGAGTATTGCCGCGATCGACAAATTACACTGTCAACGTCTTTGGATGGACCACCTCAGCTCCACAATGCCAACCGCCCGCGCCCAGGCAATGACAGTTATGACGTCGTAATTCGCAATCTCGAATTAGCCCGAAATGTTCTAGGTCGCGAAAACGTCGGTGTATTGATGACGACTAGCCGCGCGAGTTTGGGCAAGGTCCGCGAAATCATCGACGAGTACGTTGCGAGAGACGTCCGCTCGATATTCCTACGATCTATCAGTCCTTACGGTTTCGCCGCCCGAACCCGTTCAAAGACTGGTTATCTAACTGACGAGTTTCTAGACTTCTACCGGGAGGGTCTGGCGTACATACTCGAGCTCAATAAGAAAGGCGTAGAGCTCGTCGAGTTGTACGCGAAGATCATTCTCACCAAGATTCTGACGCCGTTCGCATCTACGTTCACCGACTTGCAGTCGCCAGCTGCGATCGGTATCGGAGCGATCGTTTACAACTACGACGGCGATGTGTATGCCAGTGACGAGTCTCGCATGCTGGCGGAGATGGGCGATAAGACGTTCCGCCTCGGAAACGTTCACGAGAACTCATATGAAGAAATCTTCTGCGGCGCGACCCTGCGGCGGCTAGTGGCGTCATCAGTCAATGAAAGCCTCCCGGGATGCTCGGACTGTGCCTATCTCCTCTACTGTGGCGCGGATCCGGTGTTTCACCATGCAACTCAGGGCGACGTTGTTGGCCATCGCCCTACGAGCGAGTTCTGCCGAAAGAACATGGGCGTGATCACTGAATTATTCAAGTACATAGCGGCGGGCGATCGGGACGTCATGCGAATCTTTTGGGCGTGGATCTACGATCGCAGCATCGCGGCGGAAGAGGTCGAATGTCCGGTGAAGTAATCCGTCGCCACACGTACGGCGAATCTCATGCGGGTGAAGCCGGGGGATTCATCGGCGTTGCCGCTCGGACACCAGGCAGAAACAGGGCCGCGCTCGACGATTGTGTCGCAGTTGTTGACGCTGCGAGCATGCATGAGGGCGGCTGGGATCTTCGGAGCTACGGAGCGGTACTCACGAACGTCAGTTCGGAGGAACTTGCTAGTCGCTTTGTCGGTGCCGAGGAAATTCCGACTATAGTCAAAGCGGAGTATGTCGAGCACATATCTGATGGAGACGTGCTGGGTCTAGATTTTCGAAAAGGATATGTGCGTTCGCTATATCGGATTGGATCGTCATTCAACACCATCTTCGCGACGGATCAGTGCAATAGCAACTGCTTGATGTGTTCACAGCCGCCAAAGGATGTAGATGATAGCGGTGTTGTCGCCGAGCATCTACGCCTCATACGCCTTATTCCAGCCACCACGGAGAGCCTCGGGATTACTGGCGGCGAGCCGACCCTGCTGGGCGAGGGTCTCTTTGCAGTCCTGACCGAGTGCAAGAATCGACTGCCCCTGACGCGACTTCATATGCTGACCAATGGACGCACATTTGCGCACCTGCCGACCGTCAGGAAGCTCGCGGCCATTCAACACCCAAACCTGACCCTTGGGATACCGCTGTATTCGGACGTCGCAAGTCACCACGATTACGTGGTGCAAGCAAACGGCGCATTTGATCAAACAATGCTTGGCTTCCACAATCTAGCGACGCACGGCGTGCGTATCGAAATCCGTGTAGTGCTTCATCGGCAGACGTATAAGCGGCTTCCGAAGCTTGCCCGGTTTATCTACCGCAATGTGCCGTTTGCGGAGCACATAGCGCTCATGGGTCTAGAGATGATGGGATACACGAAGACCAATCTGAAAGCGCTCTGGATCGATCCCGTTGACTATCAAGACCAGTTGCTCGAGTCGGTGGAGTATCTCTCCGGGGCTGGGATGAATGTATCCATCTACAATCATCAACTGTGCGTGCTTCATCGGTCGTTATGGCGGTACGCGCGAAAGTCGATCTCGGACTTCAAGAACCTTTACCTGGATGAGTGCGCCCGTTGCGCGGTTGTCGAACGTTGCGGTGGTCTTTTTAAGTCCGCCGAGCATATTCACAGCGCTCATATTCGCGCGCTGGGTGCGGTGTCTAGTCACATCTAGACCCCGCAAAACGAAGGTGATGTCGGCGCAAGGTAGCCGGGCAGGGCGCGCTCCCGAACTGATATGGAAGGACCGGCGTCAAGACGCGAGGGAGTCGACTGCGGGCGCGCGATTCCTGAGGGGGCGACGGCGCTGAGCGAGCAGGCGGCGGCGACGACGAATCAGACTGATATGCGCGGATTGCCCCGAGGGGTAGAGCCGCATGACCGTGGTTCGTCGGGAGCTGCCTCTCTCTAGGAGCGCGAATCGACCCCGCCGAGGGCGAGGACGTCGCATAGTTCGGGCGAGGGCTCTCCAATCGTGCCCGCCTCGCCGCGACGTCGCGACCCCTCAGGATGCTCATCCGTGCAACTCAGGCGGCCACGTCCGCGGGCGTGCGGGTCATGGCGGCCCAGACGAAGCCGACGAGTTCGCGCGCCAAAGCGGTGACGGCCACCGTGGGGCGCTTGCCGTGGCCGACCAGATGCCGATAACGGCGATGCAAGCGTTGCTGGGCGCGCCAGGCTTGCGCGACGACGACGGGCGGTTGGGCGGCGGTCTGACGAGCCAGCCGAGCACTGAGGGCCGGTCGATGGCGATAGTGCCAGGCGGCTTCGACCAACACGCGTCGCGCGTGAGTGTTGCCGGCCTTCGTCAGCGCCCCGCGCCGATGACGGTCGCCCGAGGAATACTCGCTCGGCACCAGCCCGAGGTAGCCCATGAGCGCCCGCGGTCGGCGAAAACGCTGGAAGTCGACGATCTCGGCCACCAGGATCATGGCCGACAGCGTATTGATGCCTCGAAAGCAGCGCAGGGCGTCGACCGCCACGCGATAGGCCGGCTCGCTGGCAATGCTTTCGATGGCGCGGTCGAGGTCAGCGCGCCGTCGCAACGCCTGGTCGAGCGCCTCGAGCGAGGCCTCGAGCGTGCGCGTGAGGACCGGGTTGTCGAAGCGCTGCGAGCGGATCCAGCTCCAGTGGGCCTGGCTCCAGTTCTTGCCTGCCTGATATACCCGCCCGTGGCGTCCCAAAAGCTTGAGCACACGATGGCGCCACCGGACCACGTCGGCGCGGACGTCGTCACGACAGCGGGTGAGATCCCGTACCCCTTCTTCCGCTTCCGTCGGCACGTGGATGCTCGTCAGCTCGCCGGCGCGGAACAGGCGCACCAGCTTGGCGGCATCCCGGCGATCGGTCTTCACGCGCTCCCCGGGCCTTCGTGGCGTCAACGCGGGGGCTACCACGACACAGTCCACGCCCAGGGCCGTGAGCTGGCGGTAGAGGTCGTACCCGGACACGCCCGCCTCATAACAGGCGCGAACAGGCCCGGCCTGCAGAAGGCGCTCGAAGAGGCGCCGTACCTGCCGCGGCTCGTTGGGCACCTCCCGCACGTCTGGTTGCGTCGCCTCGGGGCGCAGAATTCCCGCCACGATCACTCGCTTGCTGTCGTCGAGCGCCACGTGTGTAATGGCCATGACCGGCCTCCTTTCGCCTGTGGCTCTGTTCCGTCCCGGAACAATCCACGTATATGCGATAGGTCAGGCCGGTCCTTCCATATGGTCTAGCCATTCCACTTACGAAGCGCGTGGCGGACCGCAAACACGGTGTTGTCTTGCCTAGAGTCCTCGTCGTCGAGCGTCTAGGTGGAGAGTGCGACTGCCTGGGATCGAACGCGCATTTCAGCCCTGCGCGGCGGACGCCTCAAACAGCTCACCAGTCAGACGCGTGGCCATATTGCCAAGATCTATCCAGGCACCGGTGGCTCCTGCTGCACGGCATGAACGCGCAGGATCCCGAGATCCATGGGCAAGAGCGGTCTCGATACCCCGCCCACTCAGAGTGCTAGCGCTGATGAACCGCAGCATTTCGCGTTGACGGTGAACATTTTCGCCTTCCCGCCGAGCGCTCATATTGGATACGCTTTAGATGCGCTACAAACAGACCGCGTGCCAGGGGTTATACGGGTCCAGAAAAAGCTAGTTCGTCAAATGAATAAGGCGAGGGATTAGCATGGCTGCCCGCCGCGAAGCGAAAGCACTCCAGCCCGCGCGTTCAAACAATGAGATTAGAACAATCATGCTCCAGTATTTTTACGACAGGAACAAAACTGCGACCAGCGCCAGGGGCAAGAAAGGCTATGCGGTCAAAATAAGCGACGTTCGTAAGGAGCTCAAGGCTCGTCACGGTCTCTCTCAACAGGAAGTGATGAGCAATCTCAATTATCTGCTCAGCCAGGGCTGGATTGAGGAAGATACGGTCGAAAAAAGCGTACCTCTCCCCACCGGCACAGTTATCCCGCAATCCACATCGTTCTACAAGATCACAGCCGTCGGAATTGACAAGATAGAAGGGCCGGGAGAGTTCACGATGGAAAAGTTCAAAGGCATCAAAATTGAGGCGACCGGGCAGAACATCATAACCGTCGGCGACGGTAATCAAGTCAACGTCAAGTATCAGGATGCAGCGGGGGCGTTGGTTGAACTGAAGCAAGCCTTGCTTCAGTCCGCGTCGATTACAGAGGGACGGAAACTGGATGTTGTTGCCGATATCGACAGTATTCAGAGTCAACTTGCAAAGGCGAATCCTAATCGCAGTGTCATCAAGGGTGCATGGGAGGCCGTTAAGGGGTTTGACACGGTTGTCGGCATCGCCGAGAAGGTCGGCAAGGTAGCAGCCTTACTTGCTCCACTACTAGGATGACGTACGTGGGAAGTCGTGTATGACGAGTATCGACCTACTCCACGCTGCTACTAACTAATAGTCCGGCGGAGCTACGTCAGCTGCTCAGAGAGCCGAGCATTCTAGCCGCTCTAGAATCGCTGGGAGTTCAGTTGACCGTCTATAAGCTCCACGCGCCGTCCGAAAAGAGCAAGCGCAGTTCAGGGATCGGTCCAACGCTCTGTAACGATCGGGCGAGACGTCACCCGACGCTCGTGACGTGCAAGAAATGTCTCAAGACGCTGAGATAGTGCCGAAGCAAGGGTCACCTCACTGAGGCCGACTTGCTGCTACGCGCGGAGCCGCAAGCACGCGATCTACAGTCTCGAGGAGTGCGGTTTGCCCTGTCGCTTTCGATCGCAAGCAGCGTCCGTCACGTTCGTGGCGACGTCCCGAGCGTCATGAGACGGCAATTGAACTCGATGGGCATCCTTGCGCGAGCCCACACCCTTTGCCGTAGTAGAACTCCTCGTAGACGATGAATCGGATTCCAATAAGGCCAAGCTCACAACGTGAGGGCCTGATGGAGTGCTCCCCGAAGTGCTGCTCACCGCGAGGAGCTTAGAGTCGCTTCCGCCCGGTATTCGGCCGGGCTCCGCATCCCGAGCGCCGAGTGTGGCGCTCGGGTGTTGTAGTCCTGAATCCAACCTCCAAGACCGTAGGATCCGCCGTGCGGTGATGCCGCCCGCCCGCCCGGGCTCGGGCCACGTAGTAGGCCGTTCGCCGGGCCACGCGCAGGGCTTGGCAGATCACGGTGACGGGGAAGTGGGTCACAGCGCGGACTCTCTGCGCAACGACGGCGTTTTCCTAAGAAACGATCGTGCACGGCGGCGCCGTGCACGATCGTTTTTGACGATCTCCTGGGCCGTGCGGAGGATCTCGACCTCCATCGTCTTCCGTCCCAGGGCGCGCTCGAGCTCCCGGATCTTAGCGTAGGCCTCGCGCAATTGGCTGGCGGGGACGACATCATCACTGGCCTGCACCGCCGCGGTCGCCCCTGCCTCGGCGAACCGCTTCCAATTCCGGATCACGCTAGGCGCGATGTCGAGCTCTCGGCGCAACGGCAAGCGGAGGCGCTTCGTGGTCGTACCGGTCTTCTTTTACGTATCGCTGCCGAGGATTCGGGCAAGTTAGTGGAGCGTGAAGTGCACGCTCGGGCACTTCGCCACCTTTGGCTGGTCAGACCAACCTGCAGGGCCGCGCCCCTCACTGAGCGGGCGATTGGCACAACTTCTGCCTAACCCGAACGGCAACTGTGGTGATGGTCACTTGGAGCGGGGAGGAGAACGGCATGGCACGACCGCTGACGACACGCGCGATATCTATTGTTCTAACGCCGCTCTATTGTTCTAACGCACGGGCTACGACGCTGGCTGAAAATGGTCTTGACCAGGCCCGTTGAGGGCACTAGAGTGCCTGGCCACACCTATTAGTTTCGAACTCAAAGTCCCTTCGTCGACATAGGAGCCAGTCGTCGACACGGCAAGAGTTAATCGACGTTCGAACTGGACCGGACGGATGATGAGGCCCAGAACTCGACGCTTAAACGGCGTACTCTGGGCCGACGTTGCGAGGCTTTGATGCGTGCGATATCTGAGATTCGACGACTCACCGCATCTAGCCGAAACGTACATCGGATTACCAAAACGTACGTGGCGTCGCGGCAGGGTGTGATCGTAGTGTCCCCGCCGCAGGACGACGACCGTGCCATTCGCCAGTGAGGGCCTCGAGCCGGGTATCGGCCTTGCGCTGTCGGGTGGTGGATTCCGCGCGACGCTTTTTCATTGTGGTGCCCTCTGGAGACTCAACGAATGCCGGTACCTCTCGAAACTCGCGCGAATCTCCAGTGTGTCGGGGGGCTCGATTACGGCCGGCATGTTGGCCTTGAAGTGGAAAACCCTGACCTTTGCGAATGGCCAGGCCACTAACCTTGGTCAGGAGCTGATCGATCCTCTTCGCGCGTTCTGCGGACAAGCGATTGATGTTCCCTCGATTATCGAGGGGGCGCTTCTCCCGTGGAAGACGATTGGCAAGGCTGTGCAGGCCCACTACGACAAAGCTCTCTTCAAGGGCCGCACCCTCCAGGACCTTCCTGACGATGTTACGTTCGTCTTCAATTCGACGAACCTCGCCACTGGTGTTGACTTCCGGTTTTCGAAGCCGTACGCGGGTGACTACCGGATCGGGCTCATCCGTAACCCGACGTTCCCACTTGCCCTCGCGGTGGCCGCGTCGAGTGCCTTCCCACCGGTCCTCTCGCCGGTCGAGCTCGACGTCGATACCCAGGCGTTCGAGCGGACAGGCGGCTCCGATCTGTACGATCTTGTGGACTATCGACGGCAGATCCTTCTCACTGACGGGGGCGCCTACGACAACTTAGGACTGGAAACGCTTTGGAGGCGCTTCGAGACCCTGCTCGTGAGCGATGCCGGGGCCCCGTTCAGCTACGGACCTAGCCAGCATCACGATTGGCTGCACCAGAGTCTTCGCGCGCTGGATATCGCCACAAACCAGTCACGCGCCATGCGCAAGCGGGTATTGATCGATCTGCTGGAGCGCAAGGTCCGGAAGGGAACCTACTGGGGCATCATGACGTGGATCGAGAAGTACCAGGCTCCCAACGCGCTGCCGGTACCGCGCGAAACTACGGACCAGTTGGCGAAGATCCGCACACGTCTCAATCCATTCAGCGAGGCTGAACAATGCTCGTTGATTAACTGGGGTTACGCCGTCTCCGATGCAGCGCTCAGAAAATGGGTCGACCCCGCGCTGCCGGCGCCGCCGGGGTGGCCTTACCCGGCCTATGCCCTGGATCGGCCTCTCGATAAAAACGTCAAGATCGAACCGAAGACGGACCTGTCGGATCCCGGTGAGGCGCCATAGACAGCCCCACGCTTAGCGGAGAAAGGAGAGTCGCGATGGCTCTCACGATCATCAACGCGCCTTCTCCAAACCACAACAGTCGGCAGGGAAGCAGCATCGATTGCATCGTCATCCACGACACGGAATGCGAAACGGCCAAGGCCGCGTTGTCCTGGTTCGAGTCTCCCGAATCGCAGGTCTCGGCCCACTACGTCATTGATCGCGACGGCACCACGTATCGCTGTGTTCCGGACGAACTCCGAGCCTGGCACGCGGGGGCCTCCGAGCTTGACGGGCGGGCCAACGTCAATGACTTTTCACTCGGCATCGAGCTCGCCGGCTTTGCTGTCGGCAACTACACCGCACACCAGATTGATGCCGTCGTTGATCTTTGCATCGACCTCTGCCGTCGTTATCCCGCGATTACCGTAGCGCGGATCGTTGGGCATCAGGACATCGCGATCCCCGTGGGCCGCAAGACCGACCCGGGTCCTCAATTCCCGTGGAACGATGTCCGCGAACGAATCGCTGCCGGCATACATGGCGTCGTCGTGTAGGGAACGGTATCCGCGGTCTGAGGAGAGCGCTTGTGGGGACGATTCGATGCATCTCGTGTTCGTTTCTGATTGGCGCAGTTGCTGGCGTCTCACCCTTCATCTTTCTCGGCGTGTTGCCTGCGCTCCTGGATCCCAGCCAGACGCTCGCCGAACCGAATTATAAGGCGATCGCCGTGACCGGACTTCTGATCGGTGCGGCGTGCGCGATCATGTTTACGAAGGCGTTTGATAAGCGAGAGCCGCAGGAGATTTTCCTCTACGCGCTTGGCGTCCCCGCGATTCTGATCGCGACCGTGAGCAACCTGAGCACCAAGTACGACGCGGCCCGAAGAGTGGCTGCCACCCAGGTAGCGGCCAGAACCACGATTCTTAATCCCGCGGCGCCGCTGGTCGGCGACGTCCCTCTGACCGAAGTCAATCCCCCAGCGCCACCTGCTCAAGGGGGGTCGCTCCTGTTCCCGGGGATGGGTGTGGGCAGACATCGCTCGCGACAGCGAGGGGAGCCTCGAGGCCTTGCCAATGCTCGTGCAGGCCGACGGGTATCTGGTCGTCATCGGCCGATATTCAACCGAAGCCGAGGCTCTCAGGGGGCTGGACGAACTACGCCGTCAGAAGCTCAAGACCGAGGTGTACATCCCGAAGGTACTGAAACTCTTTCGAGAAGGTTCTGCGACCTACTACGTGACCTACTCGGGACCCCTGCCGAAAAGACGAGGCCACGAAACTGTATCGCCTGATTCAAATCAACGATCCGCAACTATCGCCAGCCATGGTGCGGCAAAGAATCGATGAGCACCCGGCTCGAGCGCTTCGCGGGGAGGATCAGATGGCACGCCCGCTTCTTCGCTTCCTGCTCGTCGGTTTCATCCTTGTAGCGCTAGATGCACAGAGCGTACTCGCTCGTGACGCCAAGGCATGCGCTGTTTCGATCGGACAGTGTCCCGAGTATGGCTGTGCGGCGGAAGCCGATGGGCCGGACGGTCTCCTCAATCAACGAAAGCGGACGTTCCCCACGGCCGATACGCCCACCGTGCTGACCCTCGACGACTTCGAGGCCCTTCAGGCGCGAGCCGATGCCCTCTTCCACACGAAGAAGAACCTCGATGCCGCAGCCCGGGATCTCTTGAAGAATCTCCGCGTGGCGACTCCTGACGTGTTTGTCAGCGAAGGTGATTTTGTCCAAATCGCCGGATACCTTGTGGGCCTGCCTCAGCGACCGAAGGCCGAAGGTCCAGAATCGGTGAACTGCAACTTGAACGATCCCCGAAACCACACCGCAAACGACTTTCATATCCCGGTCGCGCGGGCAGCGACTGATACCGAATACGACGGCATCGTGGTCGAGATGATTCCGCAACAGCGACCAGGGGAATGGAGCATTGAGGCGATTCGACAGATTGCGCGGGATGGGCTTCCGATGATTGTTCGCGGGCAGTTGATGTACGACAACAAACACCGCGTCAACAAGGACCCCAACAACGATAATGGCCAGCCGAAGCGATTCTCGCTGTGGGAAGTCCACCCGGTGACGGAGTTCTATGTGTGCCGGAAGGATTCCTGTGATCCGGCCAATATCGATGAGTGGGAACTCGTCGGTAAGGTACAACCGTAGGGCTCACCGTGGCCCGGGGGGAAGGTAGTACGCGGGCGAAAGTTCCAGTCGATGCCGCTGCCGGAGGCTTTCATCACGCTCCACAATTCACGACACGCAACGCGGTCGGAGGCGCCATGGCTGACGCGATAAACGAAGTGACATCGGATCTGGAAGGATGGCATCGCCGGCTGCTGCCGTTCATGATGGGTAGCCTAATCGTGATGGGACTGCTCTTCTTCGTTCTCACGGTCTGGCAGTTCCGTGAGCTCGAGTCACGCCTCAGCATTGCCAGCATCGACCTCGACCGAGCCTTGCAGAGCATGCAGAGG
>Ga0207646_10004348_pt1 | contig 15440 bp, 13 predicted proteins | sample KBSK5502metaG_FD_184343 | JGI IMG/M metagenome (GOLD analysis project Ga0207646, IMG submission 184343) | Corn, switchgrass and miscanthus rhizosphere microbial communities from Kellogg Biological Station, Michigan, USA - KBS K5-50-2 metaG... | ecosystem: Host-associated > Plants > Roots >... | reverse complement strand
CCCGCGGGCGGGCCCGGGGACAGGTGCTCGCTCAGGCCGCGGGTAATCCCATGGCGCTGATCGAGCTGGCCAAGGTGATCGCCGATGATCCCGCGGCCAGCCGCCGCTGGGCCGCCGAGCCGCTGCCCCTGACTGACCGGCTGAGGGCCGTCCTCGCCTCCCGGTTCGCCGCCCTGCCCGAGCAGGCGCAGGCGGCGCTGCTGCTGGCCGCGGTGGCCGACGGCCCGGACCTCAGCGCGGCAGCCGGCCGGGGATCCGGGCCCGATGCCCGGGCCCTTGCGCCGGCCGAGGAGCTGGGCCTGGTCCGGGTAGACCGGACCGGCCTGCAGTTCTCCCATCCCCTGGTCCGTTCGGCCATCTACCACTCGGCGCCCTTCGCGCAGCGCGCCGCAGCGCACCGCAAGCTCGCCGGGGCCCTGCACGACCAGCCCGACCGGCGAGCCTGGCACCTGGCTGCCGCGACGCTGCAACCCGACGAGCAGGTGGCATCGCTGCTCGAGGCCACCGCGACCCAGGCGCAACGCCGCGGCGGCGCGGCCGCGGCCGCGCTGGCCATGGAACGCGCGGCCGAGCTCAGCCCCGAACCCGAGGACCAGGCCCGCAGGCTGGTAGCGGCCGCTTCGGCCGCGATTCCCGCTGGCCAGGCCGACTGGGTGCAGGATCTCGCCACCCGCGCCCTGGCGGTCACGGCCGACCCCGGACTGCGGCTGACCGCCCGCCGCGACGCCGGATGGGCGCTGGCCTACTCAGGGCGGCGCTCCGCCGCGCTCCCGGCGCTCCTGTCCGTCGCCGAAGAGGCCTCGCGTGACCATCCGGCCCTGGCCTGGGACGCCCTCGCGGACGCAGCCATCGTCGTCTGTCACTCAGGCGAGCCCGCCAGCTGCCAGGCCGTAGGCCGCGTCCTCGGACTCCTGGACAATCCGGGGCGCCCGACCGCCGGCCAAGGCCCGCGCGCCGATACCGGCCCGCACCGGCTCTGGATACAGGCGTGTACCCAGCCGTTCGGCAAAAGAAGCGAGCTCGTCCGGTACCTGCGGCAGATCAGCCGCTCTCCCCTGGAGGAGCCCGCCCTGTGGCGAACCGGTTCCGCCGCATGGCTGCTGGACGAATCCGACCTGGCGATCACCTTGCTGACCGATGCCATGCAGCGAATCCAGGCCCCCGGCACCCAGGGCACCAGCGGCCCGGGCCTGACCGCGCTCGGGTGGGCCTACATCGACACCGGACGCTGGGACGAGGCCCTGGAGGCTGCGGCCGAGGCCGCCGGCCTGGCCGAGGCCAACCAGATGGAATTCGTCGCCGCGGCCGCCGACTTGATCGCGGCCACCGTCCTGGCCATGCGCGCCGACAGCGGCGCTGCCCGCAGGCATGCCGACCGGGTGCTCGCCAGCGCCGATCTAGCCGAAAGCGGCCTGATCGCCACCCGGGCCCGGCGGGCCCTCGGCATCGCCGCCCTCGCCGACGGCCGCCACCTCCTGGCCTTTACGCAGCTGCGCCAGCTGTTCAGCGAAGAAGGCGTGCCCGTGCACAACATCTTCTCCTATCTCGGCGTGGCCGATATGGCGGCGGCCGCGGTCCGCGCCGACCGGCGGATGGAAGGACAAGACGTCCTCGAGCGGGCGCTCAGCCATCTAGACGGAACGGCTTCGCCCCGGCTCGAGCAGCTCATCGCCCGCGCCCGCGGCATCTTCGCCGGCCCGGACGGGGCCGAAGCCCATTTCGACAAGGCGCTCTCCGACCCCGCCGGTGACCAGTGGCCCTTCGAGCGGGCGCAGCTCCGCCTCGACTACGCCGAATGGCTGCGGCGGCGCCGCCGGATCAACGACGCCAAGCCCGTGCTGACGCAGGCCCTGGGCACCTTCCGCCGGCTAGGGGCCCGGTCATGGGCGCAGCGCGCCGAGGCCGAGCTCAGAGCGTGCGGGGTGGCCGTCACCGATACGCCAGGCGAGCGCGACGCCCTGTGGGAGCTCACCCCCCAGCAGCGCCAGATCGTCCGGCTGGCCGGCGACGGCCTGACCAACCGCGAGATCGCCGACCGGCTCTTCCTGTCCCCGCGCACGGTCAGCTCGCACCTGTACCGGTCCTACCCCAAGCTCGGGGTGGCCGGCCGCCACCAGCTACGCGACGTGGTCGACCGCGCCACGGCCCGCCGCTACGTCTCGGACGGGGCGACCGGGGGTGTGCCCGCCGGCTCGAAGGCCGCGGAAAACAGGTAGCTAGTCGCCAGGCTGCGGTGGGGCCGCCATTTCTCGGCGATGCTGAGAACCTCCTGCTGGCTGGGGAGGTGGTCGAGCTGATACGCGGCCTGGACGGCCTTACGGAGCGCGAGGTCGCCCGGCAGGACGACATCTTCTCGCTGGAGCGCGATGAGGAGGGCGCCCTGCACGGTCCAGGGACCTATCCCCGGGACCGCGGTGAGCTCCGCCATGAGCTCCTCGTCTGGCAGCGCGCTCAAGACGTCCTGGTTCAGCCTGCCGTCCGAAAACCGCTCGGCGAGGTCGCGGAGTGTGCTGACCTTCCGCCAGGAGAGCCCGGCCTCGCGGAGCTTGCCGGGATCGACGTCCAGCAGCTCGGCGGGTGAGGGAAGATGGCCGCCGAAAAGTGCCTCGATGCGGGCCAGGATCCGGCGTGTCGCCAGGACGGACAGCTGCTGCCCGGTGACCTGGAACAGCAGGGCGCCGTACAGATCCATCGGCGGTAGCTGGGCCATCCACGCCCTGGGGTCGAAGGCCGGCCGGTCATCGATGAGCCGCGCCAGCACGGGGTCGGCGTTACGAAGGTAGGAGCGCACTTGTTCTAGCCCCTCGTCGGGACGCGAATCCTCGGTCACGGAGCCCACTCCTCTCACGCGGTAGGTACAGGCACTAGGGGACGACGGTGACCGGCCATTTCCCGGCCCGTACCAGGCGGCTGGCCAGTGAGCCCACGATCCGGTGGCCCACGTGCTCGGACGCGCCGACGACCACGGCGTCAGCCCGGGTTTCCTCCGCGATCCGGGTGAGCTCGGCCAGCGGGTCCCCGCAGACCGAGCGGAACTCGGCGGCTATCCCGGTCTCGGCGGCACGACTGAGCATCAGCTGCTTGAGCTCGTCAGCGATCTGCTCGAAGGTCTCGTTCATCACGACCGCGCCGCCTGGCGCCGCGCCGACGCTGCCTGGTACCCGCCCTACGTACACGGCCAGCAGGCGGCAGCGCTGGCGTCGCGCCAGGCCGCCGGCGTAAGCGGCAGCGCGCAGCGAGGTCCGCGAGCCGTCCACGCCGACCAGGATCAGCGACGGGCCATCGGTACCGAACTCGAACTCGGCCGCTGGAGAACTCACCTGACCATTGTCCATGGGGGCGGGCGGAGGTACCGCGTGGACCGAGGTCCACCTGTCCACCGGAAGCAGCCGGGAATAGGCAGATTGCGCCGTTCATCCACACTTCAGCGATCTGATTGTTACTTTGTCTCTGATCTGTGATCAAAGCTAGATGTTCGGCATTCAGGAGCGCAGTATTGCTACTAGTTGTCTCCTTTCGATCGGAACGCATGTGGCATCGGTGGCACGCGACATTCCCCGCAGCAGGAAACCTCGGGGGCTGCTTCCGACCGGGACCCCGCTGAGGTTGCTGGAGGCTGATAGCCAGGTCGTTCGGCCCTCTGATCTTGAAATGCCCGGCGACGACGTGCTCCTCGCACTGCACAGGAAGATGGCGCTGGCCCGGCGTTTCGACACGCAAGCTACGGCCCTGACCAGGCAGGGACGGCTGGCCGTGTATCCGTCAGCCCGCGGCCAGGAAGCGGGCGAGGTCGGCGCGGTACTCGCGCTCCGCCCGCAGGACTGGCTGTTCCCGACCTACCGCGACTCGATGGCCGTCGTGTGCCGGGGCGTGGATCCCGTCGAGGTGCTCTCGCTGCTGCGGGGGGACTGGCATTGCGGGTATGACCCGTACGAGTACCGGGTCGCCCCCCAGTGCACCCCGCTGGCGACCAACGCGCTGCATGCCGTCGGCGTGGCCCACGCGGCGAGGCTCAAGGGCGAGGACACGGTGGCCCTGGTCATGCTCGGTGACGGCGCGACGAGCGAAGGTGACACCCATGCCGCGCTGAACTTCGCGGCGGTCTGGCAGGCACCGGTGGTGTTCTTCGTGCAGAACAACGGCTACGCGATCAGTGTCCCGCTGTCCAAGCAGAGCGCCGCCCCCTCCCTGGCCCACAAGGGAATCGGCTACGGAGTTCCCGCCATGCTGGTCGACGGCAACGACGCCGCCGCCGTCTACGCGGCCGCGCAGCGCGCGGTGGCGTACGCCGCGGTCGGCGGCGGGCCGACGCTGATCGAGGCTCTCACCTACCGCATCGAGGCCCACACCAACGCCGACGACGCCACCCGTTACCGCGGCCAGGACGAGGTGGACCGGTGGCTCGCCCGCGACCCGCTGACGCGGATCAGGCAGCATCTGCTCGCCCGCGGCCTGCTCGACGAGCCTGCGGTCGCCGCCCTGGACGCCGAGGCCGAGGCCGAGGCGGCGGCGCTGCGGCAGCGGGTGAACACCGACAGCGTGCACGATCCCGCTGACCTGTTCCGGCACGTCTACGCCGAGCCGACCCCGGCGCTGCGCCGGCAGCAGCAGGAACTGTTCGCCGAACTTGCGGCAGCAGCGGACGATCCGGGGGCATCGCGATGACCGCGATCGCCGAACGCGCCCCGGAGCGGCTGGTGGCGGCCCAGGTGACGATGGCGGCGGCGCTGAACCAGGCGCTGGCCGATGCGCTGAGCGAGGACGAGACCGTCCTCGTCTTCGGCGAGGACGTCGGGCCGCTGGGCGGCGTTTTCCGGGTAACCGACGGGCTGGCGGCCAGGTTCGGGGACGCGCGGGTCTTCGACACCCCCCTGGCCGAGTCGGGCATCGTCGGCACCGCGATCGGCATGGCGATGAACGGCCTGCGCCCCGTCGTGGAGATGCAGTTCGACGCGTTCGCCTATCCGGCCTTCGAGCAGATCACCAGCCACCTGGCCAAGTTCCGCAACCGGACCAGGGGCCGTGTCGCGCTGCCCGTCGTAATCCGGATTCCCTACGGCGGCGGAATCGGGGGAGTGGAGCACCACTGCGACTCCTCCGAGGCGTACTACGCGCATACCGCCGGCCTGCGGGTCGTCACCCCGGCCACGCCCGGGGACGCGTACGCGCTGCTCCGGCGGGCGATCGAGTGCCCGGACCCCGTTATCTTCCTCGAGCCCAAGCGCCGTTACTGGTCGAAGCAGGCCACGGTCCTGGATCACGCCGGCGCCACCCTGGACCGCGCCATCGTGCGCCGGCCCGGCTCCGACGTGACCCTGATCGCGTACGGCGGGACCGTAGGCACCGCGCTGGAGGCGGCCGAAGCGGCCGCGGAAGAGGGCCGCAGCGTCGAGGTCATCGACCTGCGGAGCCTGTCCCCGTTCGACGACGAGACGGTGAGCGCCTCGGTGCGGCGGACCGGCCGCGCCATCGTCGTCCACGAGGCGAGCCGGTTCTGCGGATACGGCGCCGAGGTGGCCGCGCGCCTATCCGAGCAGTGTTTCCACTACCTCGAGGCCCCGGTCCTGCGGGTGACCGGGTTCGACATCCCCTATCCTCCGCCCCACCTGGAGGAATATCACCTGCCCAGCGTCGACCGTATCCTCGACGCGGTCGACCGCCTGCAGTGGCTTCAGACCCGCCCGGCCGTAAAGGCAGGCGGCTAGATGCCAGCGTTCCTGCTTCCGGATCTGGGCGAGGGCCTGACCGAGGCCGAGATCGTGACCTGGCACGTACGGGCCGGAGACAGCGTCACCGTCGACCAGCCCATCGTCGAGGTCGAGACGGCCAAGGCGGTGGTCGAGGTCCCCGTGCCGTTCGCCGGCCTCGTCACGGCGCTGCACGGCCAGCCCGGCGACGTGGTGGCCGTCGGAGAGCCCCTGGTTACCGTGGATACCGCCGGCCGGTTCGCCGAGCCGGGCGTCGTCACGTCCCCGGCCGGCCCGGATCAGGGCGGCGAGAGCGGCAATGTCCTCATCGGCTACGGCACGTCCGGCGAGCGCCGTCGCCGTCACCGGGCCGCGCGGTCATCGGCTACCATCGCGGCACCCGGCTCTCCCGCAGCCGGTATCGCGGCGACCGGTGACGGCAGCGTTGCGCCGCTTGCGCCCAACGGCCGGGTGCCCGTTGCCTCGCCGCTGATCAGGCAGCTGGCCCGGAACGCCGGCGTGGACCTGGTGGCCATCCGCGGTTCCGGCCGCGGCGGGCTGATCACCCGCGCCGATGTCGACCGGGCGATCAATGCCCGCCAGGCCGGGCCGGATGCCGTCCCGGAGCCTGCGCCGGCCGTGCCGCCGGCCGCCGGGTCGGCCGTGCCGCCGGCCGCCGGGGCCGCCGAGGTCATCCGGATCCCGATACGAGGCGTGCGCAAGTCCGTCGCGGACAAGCTCAGCAGGTCACGGCGGGAGATCCCGGAGGCGACCGTCTGGGTCGACGTGGACGCCACCGAGATGCTCAGGCTCCGCGCGGCGCTCAACGCTGATGAGTCGGCGCCGAAGATCAGCGTCCTGGCGCTGCTGTCCCGCTTCACGGTTCTCGCGTTGCGCCGTTATCCGGAGCTCAACGCCAGGATCGAAGGCGACGAGATCGTGCTGAGCCCGCCCGTGCACCTGGGCTTCGCCGCCCAGACCGATCGCGGGCTCATGGTGCCCGTCGTCCGCGATGCGCAGGCGCACACCCTGGAGCGGCTTTCCACCGCAGTGGCCGAACAGACCCGGCGCGCCAGGGAAGGCACACTCAGTCCCGCTGAACTGACAGGCGGCACCTTCACGGTCAACAACTACGGAGTGTTCGGCGTGGACGGCTCGGCCGCCATCATCAACCACCCCGAAGTCGCGATCCTGGGCATCGGCCGGATCATCCCGCGTCCCTGGGTCATCGACGAGCAGATCGTGGCCCGCCAGATGACCGAGCTCACGCTCGCGTTCGACCACCGGGTCTGCGACGGCGGGACGGCCGGCGGCTTCCTGCGCTTCATCGCCGACTGCGTTGAGTCCCCGGCGAAGGCCCTGCGGCACCTGTAGGCCGCGCCCCGACGGGGGCGCGTCCGAGCTCATCGAAGATCAGCACGGTCTGCGTCGACCGCACCTCAGGCATGCTCTGAAAGCTGTTCAGCACCAGTTCCCGCAGCGCCGCAATGTCGCGGGCCCTGACGAGCAGAACGATGTCGGCGTCCCCGGACACCAGCGCCGCGTGCTCCACCTCCGGGATCGTCATGAGCCTGGCCCGCAGCGGCTTCCAGGCGGGCTGAGCGATCTTCAGGTGCACGTACGCGGACAGGCCGTACCCGTACCGCTGCGGGTCCACCACGGCGGAGTAGCCGGTAATCACGCCGGCCTCCTCAAGACGCTGCACGCGCAGATAGGCACCGGCCCGGGAGATGTGCAGGCGAGCCGCCAGTGCCCGGATGGAAATGCGCCCGTCCTCGCGTAGCACCGCCACGATGGCCCGGTCGACATCGTCGAGCGGCGGCGCCTGCGCTCCGGAGCTGGCATCTTCGCCGGGCCTAGATGTCATGACGTCAATTTACCCCGGTCACGATGGCCATTCGTCTGCCAGTAGGAGCTGTTCTTGGACTGATCGACCATTAGTTCCGCGGATTCCCGCCAAGTGCCCACCTATTTCACGGCCGGGCACATCTGCCGGCAAGCAGGTGGCGCTGCTCATCGGGCTCGATCCCAGCCTCCCGCCGACGCTGCTCCGCCGTCCTGGTCAGTCCGGCATCGCGGCGAGGATCTGCTGCTCGGTGAGCGGCAGCGTGCGCACGCGGATACCGAGGGCGTCGCAGAGGGCGTTGCCGATGGCCGCGGCGGTGGGGCCTTGCGCGGTTTCTCCGACGCCCAGCGGCGGATTCTCGTGGCCGGGCAACAGCTCCACCTCCACCGCGGGCACCTCGGAGAACCGCAGAATCGGATAGCTGTCCCAGGTGTCGCTGGTCACGGTGAGGCGGTCGAAACGCACGCGTTCCTTCAGCGTCCAGCTGGTCGCCTGGATCGCGCCGCCCTCGACCTGGTTCTCGGCACCGTCGGGGTTGATCACCAGGCCGGCGTCGACCGCGATCGTCAGCCGGCGCACCCTCACCTCGGTGACGGCCTCCACCTCCGCGACGACCGCGCAGTAGGCGCTGCTGTTCTTGTAGCGGGCATAGCCGATGCCATGGCCGGCGGACCGGGACGACGCGGCCGGGGACCAGTCGGCCCAGCCCGACCGCCGGGCGACGGCCTCGATCACCGCCCGGCCCCGTGGGTCCGCCAGCTGGGCGAGACGGTATTCGACCGGGTCGCGGCCCGCCGCCGCGGCGAGTTCGTCCATGAACGACTCGATCGCGAACACGTTGACGAAGCCGCCGAGCGAGCGCAGCGAGGAAGTTCGCAGCGGCATCACCGACAGCCGGTGGTTCACCACCCGGTAGGCCGGGAACGTGTAGCCCGGCACGGCGTTCCGGCCGGCCCCGCCACCCCGCTCCAGTGGCGGCTCCGCCGCCGGCTCGATCGGCTCGCCGCCGTCCCGGTGGCTCGCCGCGAGCAGCCCGACCGAGCGGCCGAACCCGGGCCGGGTCACGTGACCGTTGCCCCAGATCTCGTGCTGCCAGGACAGCACGTCACCGCGCGCGTCGACGTCGGCAGCGACGCGGACCACCGCGGCCGGCCCGTAAGGCTCCCAGCCCAGCTCATCGGCGCGCGACCAGACCACCTGCACCGGCCGGCCGGGCACGGCCAGGGCGAGCAGGGCCGCGTCCATGGCGGCGTCATCGGCGGCGTTGTGACCGTAGCAGCCCGCACCCTCCACGTGCCGCACCCGCACCTGGTCCTCGGTCAGCTTCAGCGCCCGGGCCAGCTCGCGGCGCAGCGGGTACACGCCCTGGCTGTGCGTCCAGACCTCCAGCCGGACGCCGGCCTCGCCTCCGGCTGGCGCCGTGCTGGCCAGCGCCGTCGCGGTGGACGGTCCCATGGCCGCGTGCGCCAGGTAAGGCCGGTGATAGGTGGCCTCGTGCGAGCGCGCGGCCGGCGCCGGTGCCGCACCGGCGGGAGGGGCGGATTCGGCCAGGACCCTGGTCTCGGCGGGCGCGGAGGTGAGGAAGGCGGGCAGATCGTCCTCATCGGGCAGTGTGGGCTCCTCCTGCCACTTCGCGTCCGCGCGCAGCAGGTCGGCGGCGCGCAGCGCCACCTCCTCCCGTTCGGCGACCACGGCAAGGAAACTCCCGTCCCGCACGACGGTCACGGCGCCGGGCAGCGCCCTCGCCGGTTCCGCGCGGACGTCGAGCAGGGTGGCGCCGCGGGACGGCGGCCGGATGACCCGGCCGTACAGCATCCCGTCGAGCGCCATGTCGTGGACGAAGCGAGGCCGCGGGGCCAGCTTGTCGGGCAGGTCCACTCGCGGCACGCTGGTACCGACGATCCGGTAGTCAGGAACCGCCTTGGGCTCGGCCAGGCCCGTGGCCGGGCGATCCAGCAGCCGGTCGTCCGCCAGCTCCCAGTAGCTCGTGGTCCGTCCGTCCGGGGCGGCAATGGTGCCGTCCTGAACGGTGAGTGCTCCGACGGGCATGTCCCACCGGCCTGCGGCGGCGCCGAGGTAGATCGCCCGGGCCTCGGCACAGGCGACCCGGAGGGCGGCACCCGAATGCTGGATCGACAGGCTACCCGCCGTAGGGCCCTCATCAGGACTGATGCCGGTCACGGCCGCGATCATGCGGACCCGGGCCACATCGACGTCAAGCTCCTCGGCGGCGACCTGCGCCAGCGCGGTGAGCACGCCCTGGCCGAGCTCGACCTTGCCCGAACGCACCTCAACCACGCCGCCCGGCAGGACGCGCAGCCAGTCCCCGAGACAGGGATTGGTCGCGAGCGATGGCGGCAGCGCCGTCCTGGCCTCGCGTGACCCTGCCATCAGCCGCTGTCCCGGCTGGCCCGCAGGCTGGAGGCGGCCGCGAGCACGGCGCGCACAATCCGGTTCTGCGCTCCGCACCGGCACAAGTTGCGGTCCAGCGCGGCGCGGACCTCGTCCTCGCTGGGATCGTCGTTGACGGCCAGCAGCCCGGCGGCGCTGATCACCACGCCGGAGATGCAGTAACCGCACTGCGCGGCCTGCCCGTCGATGATCGCCTGCGCGGCAGGGTGCGGCCGGCCGGATACGCCCAGTCCCTCAACCGTCGTTACGTCCCGATCCTCAACCGCCCACATCGGCGTGTCACAGGAGTAGGCGGGGCGGCCGTCGATGAGCACGAGGCACGCGCCGCACAGGCCAAGACCGCAGCCGAAACGGGTGCCCGTCAGCCCGAGATGGTTCCGCAGCACGTACAGCAGCGCGGTATCCCGCTCGGTGCGGACCTCCTCGCGCTGGCCGTTCACCAGCACGGTGACCCGCATGGGATCGGTATCAGGCATGATCCTAGCCTGCCAAGGTAATCGCCAGCCAAACCGCGGACAGTCGGCTGAAAGGACCCGTATACAGTACTCCGGCCGTGATCGCCGCCTCGTGTCACGCCATCGCCCGGCTGAATTGGTCCTGGATTTATCCAACGGACTGGACCTTATGAACAGGACCCATTCCTGTCAGGCTCGAGGTGCATCCCTGACCTATGGCTCATCCGCCCTGATCTTGGGCGCGGCCCGGCAAAGCCGACGACGACAGGAAGGATTCCGATGAGCGAGTTCACCGTCACCCGTACCCTGAAGGCCCCGCATGAGAAGGTCTGGCAGGTCCTCACGCAGCCCGGCTACTTCGAAGGCTGGCTGCCCGCCAAGCCAGGGACGGCGGTGCTGGACGTGCGGACCGGAGGGTCCTGGCTGGCGACCGTCATCTCCTCCGACGGTGAGGAGATCGCACTGACCGGACGCTACGACGAGGTGTCCGAGCCGGACCGGCTGGTGATGACGGTCCCCGGCGATGCGGTCACCGCGATCACGCTGACTCCCGCCCCGAACGACACCACGCAGATCGCCTACGCCTTCGACGTCGATGAGTCCATGCACACCATGGTCACAGAGAGTGTCGATGAGGTCCTCGGCCGGTTTTCTGCGGTCCTGGCCGGGATCTCGTAGGAGGGCAGGCCGTGTACGCCGGCATCAACGGCCACGTGTCACCGTAGCCGGGGGAGCGGTTCAGCCGATGTCGCGGCCGTTTACCGTCAGCCTCACGTCGATGTTGCCCCGGGTGGCATTGGAATACGGGCACACCTGATGTGCGGCAGCAACGATCCGCGCCGCTTGCTCAGGGTCCTGAACCTGCGGCAGGGTCACATCGAGCTCTACGGCGATCTTGAAACCACGCTCCTCGGTGGGAAGCAGGCTCACCCGGCTGTCGATCGAGACATCACCGACCTCGGCGCGTTCACGACGGCCGACCACGCCCAGAGCACCCTCGAAGCAGGCCGCGTAGCCCACCGCGAAGAGCTGTTCGGGGTTCGTGCCACCGCCCTCGCCGCCCATCTCTTTTGGCGAGCGGAGCTGCACATCCAGGGCTCCGTCGGTCGTGCGCCCGTGGCCGTTTGCCCGGCCGCCAGTGACCGTTGCCTCCGCCGTGTAAAGAACTCTCGCCATGTCGGCTCCATTCTCGGGATCTGCAGATTGCCCGCCTCACGGTCGGGGCTGATCCAGCACGTGATGGAGATCGCAGGTGACCAGTCCCGGCGCGTGTTCCCTCTGACATCACGGTACCCGGCGGTCCGCCGCAGCCGGCCGAGCCCTATCGCTGCGGGCCGAGGTGCCAGCCAGGGCGAGCTCTGCCCCGGCGAGTTCGCGGTCGAGCCGCTGCCCCTCGATGTCGGGGTCGGGGATGTACCTGGCGAACCACCGCGGGTGGTACCAGAGCCTTGACCCGGCGATCGCCATGACGGCCGGCACCAGCGTGAGCCGCACGACGAAGGCGTCCAGGAAGACGCCGACGGCGAAGCTGAAGCCGATGGCCTTGATGGTCGGATCATTGGTGAACATGAAGGCCACGAAGATGGAGAACATGATCATCGCGGCCGCGGTGACCACGCGGGCCGACAGCCCGGTGCCCCGTTGCACGGCGCGGCGGGCGTCGCCGTTCCTGGTGTACTCCTCTTTGATCCGCGACACGACGAACACCTCGTAGTCGCTGGACAGGCCGAAGATGATCGCCAGCATGATGATCGGCAGGAAGCTGATCGTCTCCGCCGGAGTGATGCCGAATATGGACTGGCCCCAGCCCCACTGGAATATCGCGACCTGCGCGCCGAGTGCCGCGGCCATCGAGAGCAGGAAGCCCAGGATCGACTTGATCGGCACCAGGATCGTCCGGAATGCGAACGTGAGCAGGATGAACGCCAGGCCGACCACGACGACTAGGAAGATCGGCAGGGCGCTGGACAGCTTGGCCGAGACGTCGATGTTGGACGCCGTCGTACCGCCGACCAGGATGTGCGCGCCGGTCTGGCCTTCGATCGCGGCCCGGTTGTCGCGGATCGTGTGCACGAGGGTGGTAGTGGCGAGGTCGCTCGGCCCGGATTTGGGAATCAGCTTGATCAGCGAGATGCCATTCTGCGTGGTCACCGGGGTTACCTTCACGACGTCGGGCAACTTGGCGAGCGCCCCCGCGATCTGCTGGGTGTCCGCCGGACTGCTCACGTCCTTGGCGACGATCAGCAGCGCGCCGTTGAAGCCGGCGCCGAAGCCTTCGGTGGTGAGGTCGTAGGCCTGGCGCTGGGTATTGCCGGCGGGTTGTGAGGCCCCGCTGGGCAGGCCCAGATGGACGGTCAGCGCGGGAATCGCGAGCACGCCGAGCAAGGCGATCCCGCCGATAAGGACGGCCACCCGGCGGCGCACGACGAACCTGGCCCAGCCCGCCCCCGCAGAGCTGTCCGGGTCCGCGGCGCTACGCCGGGCGACGCGTTCCGCGCGGGCACCGAGCAGCGGCAGCCGGGTGAACCTGGCGACCTTGGGGCCAGCGAAGCCCAGCATGGCTGGCAGCAGCGTCAGGGCGATCAGCAGCGCGACCGTGACGGAAGCCGCGGCGGCTAGGCCCATGACGGTCAGGAACGGGATGCCCACCACGGTCAGGCCGCACAGCGCGATGATCACGGTGAGGGCGGCGAAGACGACCGAACTGCCGGCCGTGCCCATGGCCAGCGGCACCGACTCCTCCGGCGTCATGCCGTTGAGCAGGTTGGTCCGGTGCCTGGACAAGATGAACAGACCGTAGTCGATGCCGCAGGAGAGTCCGAGCATCAGCGCGACCGTGGTCGATGCCGAGGCGATCGTCACCACCGACGCGACGGCGGTGATGCCCATCAAGGTAGTGATCACGCCGATGATCGCGCCCAAGATGGGCATCCCCGCGGCCACGAAGGCGCCGAAGGTGATCATCAGGATGCCGAACGCGATGATCAGGCCGATCAGTTCGGGCACCTCGGAGATGACTGTGCGCCAGCCCGGATAGACGCTGCCGTTGTACGCGACCTGCACGCCGTCGGCCTGCACTGGCTTCATGGCGGCCTTGACGGCGTTGAGGCTGGAGTCCTTCACGGCGGTTGCCTGCGCCGACCACTGCAGCTGCCCCAGCGCGATCTGGCCGCTCGGCGACACCAGGTGGCTCTGGAAGGGAGTCGTGACCGCGGAGACCTGCGGAATCGACTTGAGCTTGGTCATGGCCGACTCGATCGCCGCCTTTGCGGCCGGATCGGTGACCCTAGCGGTGCCGTTGGTGGTGGCGAAGACGATCGTGCTCTGGCCGCCGCTGAACGCCGGCAGCTTGGCCTGCAGGACAGCCGCGGCATTCTGCGCCTCGGTGCCCGGGATGGTGAAGGTGTCGTTGGTCTTGCCGCCGCTGAGCTGGGCGACGGCGATGGCGGCGATGGCCGAGAGCAGCCAGGCCGCCAGGACCAGCCGCCGTCGCCGGAACGCGAAGCGGGCGAGGCGGTACAGGTAGTTCGACATGGGCGGATCTCCACGGCTCGGATGCAGGCTCGGATACCGACGCTAGGGCATTCGCTAGCCGATCGTCAAGTGAATAGTTAGCCAAACGACTAGTGAAACACTTGCCGAACGTCTAGTGAACGACTTGCCGTCCAGCTAGTGACCCACTAGCCGCCAGCTTGTATACTCCGAGGCAATCCACACATGAGGAGCCATCGATGGTGACGCCCGTCAAGGGCATGTCCAGCCGGGCCGCGCAGGCCGAGCGGACCAGGCAGCAGATCCTGGAGACCGCGCAGCGGCTGTTCACCGAGCTCGGCTACGATGCCACCTCGCTACAGATGATCGCCGACGAGATGGGGCTGACCAAGGCCGCCGTCTACTACCACTTCCGCGCCAAGAGCGACATTCTGCACGAGGCCATGCGGCCCGGAATCCAGCGGCTCGAGGCCCTGCTCGACGAAGCGGCCGCGATACGCGGGCGGCGCGCCCGGATCGAGCACCTGGTCAACGGCTTCGTCGACTTCCTCATCCGGAACCGCCACTACGCGGTGATGGCGTCCACCGATCCGGCCGCGAAGCGGGACAAGCTGGACGCCGAGGCCATGATGATGCGCCAGCGCGCCCTCAGCCTGCTGTTCGGCGACAATCCCACCGGCGCCGAGCGGCTCTCGTTCAACGCGGTGTTCTTCATTCCCGAGTGCCTGCCTTACCTGACCGACCTGACCGACGAGGAACTGCGCGACGCCCTGCACACCACGATGCTGCGCATGCTGCGTGTCCCGGCTGGGCCCAGGGAATAGCGGGGCACAGGTAGAGCGGGAACTCCGCATAGTCCTGCCCTAATCCACGAGGCAACCCAGCCGGCAACGGCCCGCGAAGATCTGCGGACACGCTCTAGTCGGCGCCGACGACCGAGAAGTCCAGCGTTAGCCAACGGTTCCCCAGGACACACTCAGCTCCGCGAGCACTCCCGGCAGCAGATCTGCTGGCAGCTCCAGCGGGATGCCCACCTTGAGGTGGCCAGGGTCGGCTCCGTCGCTGGCGGCGACAGCCGCGAGCATCCGTTCGTACTGGGCGATGAGCGCGCGGCCCTCGCGCAGCAGGATAGCCCCCGCCTCCGTGGTGGTGACCCCCGTGCGGCTGCGCAGCACAGCCGGGCAGACGCCACGGCCCGTTCGGATTCCCAATTCTTATTGGTCACGTCAATGTGGAATAGATCACAGATCGACAAGATTCATAAGCCAACATGAACACGCTGACCGAGCAGGCCGGGGGATCCCGCGCCGCGATCTTGACGGTAGACGACGACCCGGCGGTATCCCGGGCGGTAGCCCGCGACCTGCGGCGGCGCTACGGAGATCAGTACCGGATCGTGCGGGCCGAATCGGCGGCCTCGGCGCTGGAGGCGCTGCGGGAGATGAAGCTGCGCGGCGACCTGGTCGCGGCGATCCTGGCCGATTACCGGATGCCCGAGGTGAGCGGGATCGAGTTCCTCGAGCGGGCGATGGACATCTACCCGGGGGC
>Ga0207646_10004347_pt1 | contig 15441 bp, 13 predicted proteins | sample KBSK5502metaG_FD_184343 | JGI IMG/M metagenome (GOLD analysis project Ga0207646, IMG submission 184343) | Corn, switchgrass and miscanthus rhizosphere microbial communities from Kellogg Biological Station, Michigan, USA - KBS K5-50-2 metaG... | ecosystem: Host-associated > Plants > Roots >... | reverse complement strand
GACCTGCTTCCTCGCGGCGCCTTCGTGGGGCTTCTCGAGCGCGCCGGCCTCGTGTCCACCACCGCGGTCACCTCGGCCTCGCGCCGCCGGCGAGCGCTCTGGAACGCCCTCAACGCGTTCGGCATCTCGACCGGGGTCGTGCGGCTCTGGGGGACCTTTCCTCCCGAGCGCGTCCAGGGGTTCATGCTGTCGAACTACTTCCACCTCCTGCACCGCGAGCCCGGCCGCGCGGCGGAGAGCCTGCATCCCCGCGACCTGCTGCCGGAGGTACAGGCGCGCGTGGTGGAGCCGGCGGACGTCGATCCCGCGCTCGTGGCGGAGTTCGTGGACTCGTCGGTGGAGATCCCCGGCGATCGCGTGCCGTGGCGGCGCGAGCTGGTGGAGCGCGCCCTCGCCCCCGACCTCACCTACCAGCGCGCCGGCGCGGTGCTGAAGGCCGCCTACGATCCGCCGTTCTTCGCCACGTACTTCTACGGCCTCGACGTGGTCGGCCACGCCTTCATGCGCTACGCGCAACCCGATCGTTTCGGGGACGTGCGGCCCGGGGAGGTGCGGCGCTACGGCCACGTGGTGGACCGCTACGCGGCGCTTCTCTCGCAGTGGGCGGGCGAGGCGATGCGCTCGCTGCGGCCGGGAGAGGTGTTGATCGTGGTCTCCGGATACGGCATGGAGCCGGTCCCGCTCTGGCGCCGGGCGACGGAGGCGCTCCGCGGCGGCGCCTTCCGCAGCGGTACCCATGCCGACGCGCCCGACGGCTTCTTCATCGCCGTGGGCGACGGCGTGAAGGCCGGGGCCACGCTGCACGGGGCCTCGATCCTGGACGTGGCCCCGACGATCCTCTACCTCATGGGCCTCCCCGTGGCCCGGGACATGGAGGGCCGGGTGCTGACGGAGATCCTGGACGACGAGTTCACGCGCGCCCATCCCGTCACGTTCATTCCCAGCTACGAGAGCCTGGCGGTCACGCCCGTCACCGCCCGCGGGTCCGATCTTCCCCCGCTTCCCGACGAGGAGCCGTGAGGCATGGACGCCGAGGGCCCTGTCGGGTTACCATCCGCCCGCCTTGGCCACCGTCGACGAGCTCCTCGCCCTCGACCTGCGGGTCGGGACGATCGTGGCGGCGGAAGTCCTCCGGGGCGCGCGCACTCCCAGTTACGCTTTGAAGGTGGATTTCGGGGCCCTCGGAACGCGCGAGTCCAGCGCGGAGATCGCGGACCTCTACGAGCCCGCGGACCTCGTCGGCCTCCAGGTGGTGGCGGTCGTCAACCTCCCGTCCAACCGGGTCGCGGGCCTCGACTCCGCCGCCGTGGTGCTCGCGGTCGGTAACGGGAGGGGAGAGCGGGTGCTCGTCATCCCCGAGCGCCCGGTGCCCGACGGTGGCCGGGTCGGCTAAGGGCGCGCCCTCCGCGGCGCCGCCCGGCTTCCGCGTCCGCCGGGAGCTGATGGACGCGGAGCGTCTCTCCCGCGCCCTCGCCCGCATCGCCCACCAGATCGTGGAGCGCCGCCGCGACGCCGAAGGCCTGGTCCTGGTCGGCGTTCGCACGCGCGGCGTCCCCCTGGCCCGGCGGCTGGCCGTTCTGGTGGCCGAGGCGGGCGCGCCGCCCCCTCCGGTGGGGGCGCTCGACATTACGCTCTACCGCGACGACCTCACCACGGTCGCTCCCCAGCCCGTGCTGCGCAGGACCGAGATTCCCGGCTCCATCGACGGACGCACCGTGGTGCTGGTCGACGACGTCCTCTACACCGGCCGCACGATACGGGCGGCCCTCGACGAGATCATCGACTTCGGCCGGCCGGCCCGGATCAAGCTGGCGGTGCTCGTCGACCGCGGCCATCGGGAGCTGCCCATCTGCCCGGATTACGTCGGCCAGACGATCACCACCACGCGCGACGAGAGCGTTCAGGTGCTCGTGCAGGAGGACGACGGCGCGGACCGCGTTCTCCTGCTCGAGAAGGCGCCCGAGGCGCGGCCCCGCCGTCCGGTGAAGAAGAAGAGGGGGCGCCGGGCGTGAGCGGCTATCCCCACCGCCACCTGCTGGGGATCGAGAACCTGCAGCCGTCCGAGATCGTGGCCGTCCTCGACACCGCCGAGGGCCTGCGGGAGATCCTGGACCGGCCGCTGAAGAAGGTCCCCGCCCTGCGCGGCAAGACGGTGGTGAACCTCTTCTACGAGCCGTCGACGCGGACGCGGGCGTCGTTCGAGGTGGCGGAGAAGGTGCTCTCCGCCGACAGCCTGTCCATCGCGGCCGCGGCCTCCAGCGTGCAGAAGGGCGAGACGCTGCTCGACACCGCGAAGAACCTCGAGGCGATGAATCCCGACATGATCGTTCTCCGCCACTCCGCGGCGGGGGCGGCCCATTTCCTCGCTCGCCATTGCCGGGCGGCCATCGTCAACGCCGGCGACGGGGCCCACGAGCATCCGACCCAGGCCCTGCTCGACGCGCTCACGCTGCGCCAGCGCAAGGGCCGCCTGGAGGGCCTGCGGGTCGCGATCGTCGGGGACCTGCTCCACAGCCGCGTGGCGCGTTCGAACGTGTGGCTGCTCTCGAAGATGGGGGCCAAGGTCGTGCTGTGCGCCCCCCCCACGCTGGTGCCCCCGGGTATCGATGCCCTCGCGCCCGTCACGCATCGCATCGACGAAGCCGTCGAGGGCGCCGACGCCGTGATGATGCTGCGCATCCAGCGCGAGAGGATGACGGGGGCCTTCTACCCGTCGGACCGCGAGTACCACGTCCGCTTCGGCCTCACGGAGGCCCGCGTCAAGCGGGCGAAGAAGGACGTGCTGATCCTGCATCCGGGCCCCATGAACCGCGGCGTCGAGATCGCGAGCGAGGTGGCCGACGGGCCCTATTCGGTGATCCTCGACCAGGTGACCAACGGCGTGGCCGTGCGCATGGCCGTGCTGCTCCTGCTGCTCGGCGCGGGAGGGGAGTCTTGAGCCGACTGTTGATCAAGGGCGGGCGGGTCATCGATCCGGCCCAGCGGCTCGACGCGGCCCGCGACGTTCTGCTCGAGGACGACCGGGTGGCGGCGGTGGGGACCAGGCTCTCCGCCCGCGGGGCGCAGGTGGTCGACGCGAGCGGGCTCGTCGTCTGCCCCGGCTTCATCGACCTCCACGTCCACTTGCGGGAGCCGGGACGCGAGGACAAGGAGACGATCGCCACCGGAACGCGGGCGGCGGCGGCGGGCGGCTTCACCGCGGTGTGCGCCATGCCCAACACGGCGCCCGTCAACGACAACTCCGGCATCACCCGCTTCATCCTCGACAAGGCGCGCAGCGAGGGCGTCGTGCGTGTCCATCCCATCGGCGCCATCACGCGCGGGTCGCGGGGAGAGGAGCTGGCCGAGTACGGCGACCTCAAGGAGTCCGGCTGCGTGGCCGTGTCCGACGACGGCCGGCCGGTCGCCAGTGCCCGCGTGATGCGCCGCGCCCTCGAGTACGCCCAGGCCTTCGATCTTCCCGTCGTCGACCACTGCGAGGAGCCGACGCTGGCCGAGCGCGCGGCGATGAACGAGGGGCCGGTGGCGACGCTGCTCGGCCTGCGCGGCGCCCCCGCCGCCGCGGAGTCGATCATCGTGGAGCGCGACGTCCAGCTCGCGGAGCTGACGGGAGGGCGGTTGCACGTCGCGCATCTGAGCACGGCGGCCGCCGCGGACGCCGTGCGCCGCGGAAAGGCGCGCGGCGTGCGGGTGACGGCGGAGGCGACGCCGCATCACCTCCTCCTCATCGACCAGGCGGTGAAGGACTCCGGCTACGACGCCTCCACCAAGATGAACCCGCCGCTGCGCTCCGAGGCCGACCGCCGGGCCGTGGTGGAGGCGCTGCGCGACGGGACGATCGACGCCATCGCCACCGACCACGCCCCGCACACCGTGGACGACAAGAAGGTCGAGTACGAGGAGGCGGCCTTCGGGGTCGTGGGCCTGGAGACGGCCGTGAGCCTGTGCCTCGACCGCCTCGTGGGCCCGGGCCTCCTCACGCTGACCCGGCTGGTCGCGCTCCTCTCGACGGGCCCCGCGCGAGTCTTCGGCCTGCCCGGAGGCACGCTCGCACCGCGCTCGCCGGCGGACGTGACCCTCCTCGACCTCGACCGGCCGCGCAAGGTGGATCCGGCGCGGTTCCAGAGCAAGGGCCGCAACACCCCGTTCGCCGGATGGACGCTCAAGGGCGCGGCGGTGATGACCATCGTGGCCGGCCAGGTCGTGTGGCAGGAACGTCGCTAGACCCCGTCACGGAATACAACCGCCTGGTCGCCGCGGACGGGGCGGCGGCGGTGGCGCAGGCGGCCGCGCTGGAAGACGCGTTCACCGCCTCGGGGATCACGTTCGACGGCCGCCCGATGCGCACGTTCCTGCGGCCGCACTTCGTCCGCGAGCCGGTGTGGCGGCGGCTGCGTGAGGACGGTCGCCGGCTCCTCGAGCTGGCCTCGCGGGTCGCCCGTCGCGCCTTCGACGGCGATGCCGGCCGGCTGTGCGCCTTCCTCGGGACGCCGGAGGCCGAGGCGCGCTGGGTCCGCCTCGACCCCGGCGTTCCCGACGTGGTGCTGTCCCGGCTCGACGCGTTCCTCGGGCCCGCCGGCCCGCGGTTCATCGAGGTGAACAGCGACGCCCCCGCCGGCTTCGGCTACGGCGACCGCATGGCCGAGCTGTTCACGCAGCTTCCGGTGTTCCGCGCCTTCGCCCGAACGCGCTCCGTCTCCTACCGGCCGTCGATCCCCGCCCTCGTCGAGGCCGTCCTCCGCGCCGCTTCGCCCCGCTCCGGCTCGAGCGTCACGGTGGCGATCGTCGATTGGGCGGACGTGAAGACGCGGGCCGACCAGCAGATCCTCCAGGAGGCCTTCGCGGCGCGCGGGGCACGGTGCCTCCTCGCCGATCCGCGGTCGATGGAGCTGCGCGGGGGCCGGCTCGTCGCGGGCGGCCCGGCGGTGGACGTCGTGTATCGGCGTGCGGTCCTGTCGGAGCTGGTGGATCGCGAGGAAGAGGTGCGCGATTTCCTCCGCGCCTACGCCGCGGGCGCCGCCGTCTTCGTGAATTCCTTCCGCTGCCGGCTCTCCGAGGACAAGGCCTTCCTGGCGCTGCTCACCGACGAGGCGTTCGCACCGCTGTTGACGGAGGACGAGAGGGAGTTCGTCGCCCGAACGGTGCCGTGGACGCGCAAGCTCGAGGAGCGGCGTACGACGAAGGACGGGCGCGAGGTGGACCTGTTGGGCTTCGTTCGCGACCATCGGGCGGACCTCGTCCTCAAGCCCGCCCACGGCTACGGCGGCCGTGACGTGCGGGTGGGGGACGAGACCGCGCCCGCGGACTGGGACGAGGCGATCCACGCCGGCGCCGGCAAGCCGTGGGTCGTCCAGGAGCGCGTGACGATCCCGGAGGAGCCCTTCCCGGCGGTCGCGGCCGGCTCGCTGCAGTTCGAGACGCTCAAGGTCAACGCCAATCCCTTCTATGTCTTGGGCGGGGAAGCGGGCGCGGTGACCCGGGCCTCGCGGGGGACTGTCATCAACGTGAGCGCCGGCGGCGGCAGCGTGCCCACTTTCGTGGTCGACTGACCTCGAGGCGGTGGCCTAAGCGACCTCCACGAGCACCTTCATCACTCCGGGGCGAGCCGCCTCGGCGAAGGCGGCCACCGCCTCGTGAAGCGGGAAGCGCGCGTGGACGAGGGGGCGCACGTCCACCCGTCCCTCGGCGAGCAGCGCGAGGGCCGGCGCGAACGGGCCGCAGCGGGAGCCGACGAGGGTGATCTCGTCGACGACGATGCGGGAGACGTCGAGCGAAGCGCGGCCGCGGTACGTGCTCTTGAGGACGATCGTGCCGCGCGGCCGGACGGCGCCCCGCGCCCGCTCCAGGCCTTCGGCGTTGCCGGTGCACTCGACGGCCACGTCGGCCTGGCCGCTGGGCAGATCGCTCTCCGTGGCGGTGGCGATGCCGCGGGCGGCCAGCGCCGCGAGCTTGGCGGGATGGCGGCCGATCACGGTCAGCGCGCATCCGGTGAGGGCGAGCGTCTGCGCCACGAGGGTGCCGAGCTTGCCGTCGCCCACCACCACCACGCGGTCACCGGGGCCGATCGGGACCTGCTCCTGGATCTCGAGGGCGGCCGCGAGGGGCTCCGTGAACACGGCCGTCTCGTCGGGAAGGCCGTCGGGGACCTCGTGGAGGTTCGCCCGCGGCAGCGTCAGCCACTCGGCGAAGGCCCCGTTGCGGCCGCGAATGCCGAGCACCGTGCGCCGCGCGCAGTGGGTCCGGCGGCCGGCCGCGCACGCTGCGCACGCCCCGCAGGAGGCATTGATCTCTCCCACCACGCGGCGTCCTTCCCACTGGTCCGCGCCCGGCGCGGCCTCGACCCGGCCCACGAACTCGTGACCGGGGATGCCGGTGAACGGGTAGTAGCCCCGCACGAGCTCGAGATCGGTGTTGCAGATCCCGGCCACGGAAACGCGGACCCGCGCTTCGCCGGAGCCCGGTTCCGGCCGGGGAAGGTCCTCGCGGAGCCGGATCGCCTGTTCCTCCAGCCACAGCCCGCGCATCAGCGACGACTATGCTAGCAAGGTGAGCGCACGGAGGGTGGCCGGCCTGGTCTCCACGGGGCTGGTCCTGGCGGCGATCGGAGTCGGCATCTGGTCCGTGGCGATCGAACCCGACCGTCTCGTCGTCCACCGCGTCCGCGTGGACGTGGGCGACTGTCCGCGCGGGCTCGACGGCCTCGAGATCGTGGCCCTGTCCGACGTCCACGCCGGCGCGCCGCACGTCGGCCGCGACAAGCTCCGGCACATCGCAACGACCGTGAACGCGCTCGACCCGGACGTGGTGGTGTTCCTCGGCGATCTGGTGATCCACGGCGTCGTGGGAGGGCGCTTCATCGCTCCCGAGGACGCGGCGGAGGACCTGGGATCGATCAGGGCCAGGGTGGCGAAGATCGCCGTCCTGGGCAACCACGACTGGCGGTTGGGAGGGCCGCGCGTGCGCCGAGCCCTGGAAGCGGCCGGCTTTCGTGTGCTGGACAACGACGTCTTGCGAGTGGAGAAGGGCGGCAGCCCCCTCTGGTTCGCAGGGGTGGCGGACCTGGGGACCCGCCACCCCGACCTCAAGGGCACTCTCGCGCGGATCCCGAGCGCCGAGACGGCCATCGTCCTCAGCCACAGCCCCGACGTCTTTCCGGACGTTCCCGCGCGCGTCGCCTTGACACTGGCCGGGCACACTCACGGCGGGCAGGTGCGCCTGCCGTGGCTCGGCGCGTTGGTGGTTCCTTCGAAGTACGGCGGGCGCTACGCGGCCGGCCTGATCGAGGAGCAGGGCCGGCGGCTATTCGTCACGTCGGGGATCGGGACGAGCATCGTGCCCGTTCGGTTCGGGGTGCCGCCGGAGATCGCCGAGGTGACCCTGAACTGTTCCCCCGCCATCAGCGCCGCGAGCAGCACCTCGCCTGATTTCCTCTTGACACATGATTGAATTCGTACTAATTAGTTAGTAGAAATGAGACCGCGCAGCGCCACCCTCACCCCCCAGGAGCTGGAGATCATGAAGGTGGTGTGGTCCCGGAGGTCGGCCACCGTGAGGGACGTGTACGAGGATCTGCGGTCGAGGCGCCGGATCGCCTACACCACGGTCATGACGATGATGAACATCCTGGAGCGGAAGGGGCACCTCAAGAAGCGGGCCGAAGGCCGTTCCTTCCTCTACCAGCCGGCCCGGCCGAAGAGGCAGGTGGTGGGGGCGATGGTGCGGGAGTTCCTCCACCGCGTCTTCGGAGGATCGGCGGAGCCGCTCCTCGTCCAGCTCGTGCAGGACCGCCGGCTGACCGAGCGCGACCTGACGGAGCTGGCGCGCCGGATACGGAAAGCGCAATGAGCGCCGCGCCGGCCCTCGCGAACGTCGGCGCCTACAGCCTGCAGCTCACGCTCCTGGCCGTCGCCGGCGGCCTGGCCGCGCGGGCGATGAGGCTGCGCGCGCCCGGAGCGATGCTCGCGTACTGGCAGGGGCTGCTCGCCGCGTGCCTGCTGCTGCCCGCGCTCCAGCCCTGGCGCGCCGTGGCGGACGGCCGCGGCACGGTGACTTGGGAGACGACGGCGGGCCCCGCCGCCGGGACCGGATCACCTCTCGCGCTGGCTCCGGTGCTCGCGGCCACGCTGGCCGTGGTCTCGCTTCTCCGCGTGGGTGGGCTGGCCCTCGGGTGGCGGCGGCTGGCTCGTTGCCGGGAGCGCGCCCGGCCCCTGGACCTCCTGCCCGCGACCGTGGCCGACCTGCCCGCGCGCCTGGGTGTGCGCGCGCGGTTCTACGTCTCCGGCGAGGTCGACGCGCCCGCGACCTTCGGCCACCGGCGCCCCGCGGTCCTGGTGCCGCCGGCCTTCCTCGAGATGGCCCCGGAGGCGCAGCGCGCGGTGGCGGCCCATGAGCTGCTGCACGTGCGGCGGCGAGACTGGACGATCTCGGTGGTCGAGGAGACCGTGCGCGCGGCCCTGTGGTTCCATCCCGGGGTGCACTGGCTGCTGGGCCGCATCCGGCTCTGCCGCGAGCAGGTGGTGGACCTGCAGGTCGCGCGCCGGCTGGCCGACCGGCGCGTCTATCTCGAGGCTCTCCTCGAGGTGGCCCGCGGTCTCGTCCGCGCCCGCCCGCTACCCGCGGCGCTGATGCTGCGCGAGGCGCATTTGAAGGACCGGATCGAGCTGCTGCTCGAGGAGGTGGACATGTCGAAGACGAGGATCGGGCTCTCGCTGGCGGCGAGCGCCGTCGCGCTGGTCGCGGTGGCGGCGGGGGCCGCCTGGTCGTTCCCTCTGCATGCGGTCGGCCCGCGCGACGAGGCGGCCGCCGGCGGCACGCCGGCCGGCGTCGCGACCGGGGCGGAGCCCGCCGCGAAGCGCCTGCCCGAGCGCAAGCTCGTCTCGAAGGTGAACCCGACCTATCCGCCGGAGGCCAAGAAGGACAAGATCGAAGGAATCGTCCTCCTCGAGATCACCATCGAGAAAACGGGAGAGGTCTCGAGCGTGAGCCCCGTGAAAGGACCCGAGGCGCTGCGGGAGGCGGCCGCGACCGCCGTCCGCCAGTGGCGCTACGAGCCCTCCGGCGTCGGGCCGACACGCGCCACCATCACCGTGCGATTCATCCTCGACAAAGGCAAGGGCAAGGACAAGCCGTAGCGCCGCCCTACTTCAGCTCCCGAACCTCGTTCAGGCGCACCGGCTCCGAGGCATAGTTCTCGATCTCGACCACGTGGTCTTCGCTCTCCGTGACCTTCGCGAGCGGCATCAGCTTGCCCTGACCCTTCCCGTTCGCGTCCAACCGGATGTCGATGAGCATGAAGGGGTAGTCGATCGTTCGCGGCTGAGTGGTCGCTTCCAGGAACGACACGTAACGATCGGTCGCCACGATGATCCGGTGCCCGCCGTCACTGCCCTGTATCTCACGCGCAAATCGCAGGGGGTAACCGACACTGCCCGTGCTGCGGATGTACCCCGCCGGCTCCTTGATCTGCTGGAGAGCCTTCAGCAGGGTGTCCGTCCCTCCCTCCCGAAGGGCCGCCCTGAGCGTGTCGCGCTCCTGATCGCTGGACCAGCGGTTGATGATGATGTCTATCGTGCCGGCGCGGGTCCGGCCGGCCATGTTGCTCATGTCGACCGCGAAGGCCGTGAGGTGCATCAGGGGCTTCGCCGCGAATGCGGTCCCTTGCGCGGCCGCCGCCGCCCCGATCGTGACCACGCAAGCTACGAGAAAACATGATTGACGCCGCATCGACTCCTCCATTCGGGCCGTATCGGATTTGAGATCCTATCTCGGGTATACGCCCGGGCAGCTCATCGAACAAGGGGGTGCGGCGTTTGCCTAGCGTGCTTCCGCGAGCGCCTTCTTGCGAGCCGCCTCGAACTCGGCCTCAATTGAGCTGGGGGGTGCTAGCGGCGCACCCCCCAGACCCCCCCGCTCGCTTCGCGCGAATGAATCGCGCTCCGCTCGCAGCTCTGACTGATTGCCTGGCGCGCGTCGCCCCCCAGACCCCCCGCTCGCTTCGCGCGAATGAATCGCGCTCCGCTCGCAGCTCTGACTGATTGCCTAGCGTGCTTCCGCGAGCGCCTTCTTGCGAGCCGCCTCGAACTCGTCTCCCGGTTTCCAGCGGGGCATCTGCGGGGCGTTCGCGACCTTGACGCCGAGGTAGAAGAAGAGCTGCACGTCCTCCACCGCTCCCGACAGCTCCCAGTCGGGACGCAGCTCGTCCGACGGCTGGTGATAGTCGTTGGCCTCGAACTTCTCCTGCTGCTCCTTGCCCCAGCCGCGCGGCTTCCCGATGACGTCGGTTCCCGCGTCGAAGTAGGCGGCGGGAATGCCGACCTTGGCGAGGCTGAACTGGTCGGAGCGGTAGAAGAAGCCCTTGTCGGGGAACTGGTCGGGCACCACCACGCGCCCCTGCATGCCCGCCAGCTTGACGATCCAGTCGTCGAGGCTCGACTTGCCGAGGCCGACCATGGTGAGGTCGCGCGTCCGGCCCCAGATGTTGATCCCGTCGATGTTGATGTCGGCGGCGATGCGTCCGGCGGGGACGGGGGGATGCGCGGCCAGGTAGGCTGAGCCCAGCAGTCCCTGCTCCTCGGCGGCGACGGCGGCGAAGATCACCGAGCGCCGCGGCGGCTCGGGCAGCGCCTTCATCGCCTTCGCGATCGCGAGCATCGCGGCGACACCCGACGCGTTGTCGAGCGCGCCGTTGTAGATGTTGTCCTGCCCCGGCTTCGCGCCCTCCTTGATGCCGAGATGGTCGTGGTGGGCGGTGTAGACGACCGCTTCCTTCGAGAGGTCCGGGTCCCTGCCCGGCAGCCGCCCGACGACGTTCTCGGTCTGGGACTTCTTGACCCGGTTCTTCAAGGTGATGTCGGCGGCCACGCCGAGGCTCACGGGCCGGAAGTCGGGCTTCTCGGCGGCGGCGCGCAGCGCGTCGAGGTCCTGGCCCCCGAGCCGCGCGATCTTGCGCGCGCTCTCCTCGGTCAGCCAGGCCTTGACCGGCACTTCGGGCTCGCTCTCGTGGGGCAGGGCGAACTGCTCGCCGCTCCAGGACGTCTGCACCACCTGCCACGGATAGCCCGCGGAATGCGTGGTGTGGACGATGATGGCGCCGGCGGCGCCCATCTTGGCGGCCATCTCGTACTTGTAGGTCCAGCGCCCGTAGTAGAGGCGCGTCTTGCCCGCGAAGAGCTTCGGGTCGGCCTCGGGGTCGTTGTTCATCATCAGCAGGACCTTGCCCTTGAGGTCGGCGCCCTTGTAGTCGTCCCACTGGTACTCGGGGGCCACGATCCCGTAGCCCACGAAGACGACCTCTCCTCCGCCCGTGCTGGCCTCGGGACCCGGCACCCCGGAGAACGCCACGTAGTCGTCGCGGTAGCGAAGGTCGACCGACTGGCCGCCCCGGGTGAAATGGACGGTCGCGGGGGCTTCGCTCGTGATGCCCACGATGTCGAACGGCTGGAACCAGCCGCCGCCCGGAGCGGCCGGCTCCAGGCCCAGGCCTTCCAGCTGCGCGGCCACGTATTCCTCGGCGAGCCGGTCGCCCCGGCTCGCGGGACCTCGCCCTTCGAGCAGATCACTGGCGAGGAAGCGGACGTGAGCGCGGATCAGCTCGGGGCGGATCTGCCGGGCGGCCGCCTTCTCGGCCGGCGTCACGACGGCGGGGGCGGCCGCCGGCGCTGCGGCCTCGACGGCCAACGCGAGCGCGGCGGCGATGAGGGCGGAGGGGAACAATGGCTTCATCCGCCTAGGATAGCCCGGCGCGCTCTTCGACGACCCGGCCGACGCCGAATAGCCCTGTGGTATCCTGCGTGCTCCTGACGACCGGCGATGCTCCAAACGATCGAGACTCCCGTGGTGCCGGATGTCGTGCGCGTGCCGGGAGGACGATTCCGCATGGGCTCGGACGCCGGCCGTCCTGACGAGCGGCCCGTCCACGTCGTCGAGGTCCGCGCCTTCAGCCTGGCGCGGACGCCCGTCACGCGCCGGCAGTACGAGCCGTTCCTGCGCCGCGGCGGCGCCGCGTCCCCACCGTGGTGGCGTGATCCAGCCTTCGGCGATCCCGATCAGCCGGTCGTCGGTGTCACCTGGTACGACGCGGCGGCCTATGCCGAGTGGCTGACGACCGTCGCCGGCGGAACCTGGCGGCTGCCCACCGAGGCGGAGTGGGAACGGGCGGCGCGCGGAGGGCTCGAATCGGCCCCCACGTCCTGGGGCGACGAGCTGCCGCGGCACGAGGTCCCCGAAGGCCCGATCGACGGTCCCTGGCTGGTGGGAAGCGGAGCGCCGAACGGCTTCGGCCTGCTCGACATGGGCACGATCGTCCACGAGTGGTGCCTCGACTGGTACCGCAGCGACTATTACGCCGTCTCGCCCGAGCACGATCCCCGAGGCCCGGAGGAAGGCGAGCGGCGGGCGAGCCGGGGCGGTTCCTGGCGCCACCGCGTCCGCTGGTCGCCGCCGGCGGCGCGGAGCAGCCTGCCCGCGGCCTTCCGATACGCCGACTACGGGTTTCGCGTGTTGCGGGAGGAGTCGTGAGCGTCGGGGCCGGGGCCGGGACGTGATCCGGCCGGCCCTCTCCCTGGTCCTTCCCGCCTTCAACGAGGACGCGAACATCGCGCGAGCGGTTCGCGATGCCTCGGCGGCGGCGGCGACCCTGGTCGGCGACTACGAGGTCGTGGTCGTGGACGACGGGAGCCGCGACCATACGTCCGCCGTGCTGGACGACATGGCCCGCGAGCCCGGGTCTCGTCTCATCGTGGTGCGCCACCCGCGCAATCGTGGCTACGGTGCGGCCCTGCGCAGCGGGTTCGCCGCGACGAAGGGCGAGCTCGTCTTCTACACCGACTCGGACAACCAGTTCGATCTCACGGAGCTCCGCGACTTCCTGCCGCTGATGGCGGAACACGACGCCGTCTTCGGATATCGCATCGATCGCCAGGACCCCTGGACGCGGCGTGCCGCCTCCGCGTTCTTCAATCGCCTGTCCTCGGTCGCCTTCGGCATGTCCGTCCGCGATCTCAACTGCTCGTTCAAGCTGTTCCGGGGCGACCTCTTGCGGAGCCTTCCCCTCGAGTCGGAGGACTTCTTCATCGACACCGAGATGGTCGCGCGGATCCATCGCGGGGGGTGGCGCTACGTGCAGCGCGGCGTCCGCCATTTCCCGCGCACCGCCGGACGTTCCACCGTGCGGGCGAGCGACGTGCCCCGCACCCTCGCCGCCATCGCGCGCTTCTGGGTCCGGCTGCGCGCGCGCCCCGCCTCCCGCGTCACCGCATGAGGCCGGCCCGGCTGGCCCCGCCGCCCGCCCGAGCCCTGGCTCTCGCGGCGGCGGTGGGGGTGGGCCTCGCGTACCAGATCCAGCTCCCGGTCGAGATGCCGGCCAGTGGGGCGCTGTCCGTCCTCAGCTTCGAGGGTTTCTATGCCGGCGAAGGCAGCCACCGCTGGAGCCGAGGCCGTGGACGCATCGTCTTCCGCGACCCGGGACCGGGCGTGCGGGCGCGAGTGGAGGCGGACATCGCGGGATGGCGGCCGCGGGGCCAGGAGCCTCCCCGCGTCGTCCTGGAAGCGGCCGGATTGCGGGCGGCGCCGCCCCCGTCGCGTCAGGGACAGACGGTCACGCTGAGCGTCGTCACCGGCGGCTGGTGGCGCTCCGACCTGGAGCTATCGATGCAGTCGGAGACATTCCGACCCGGCCCGCAGGATCCCCGTCCGCTCGGCGTACGCGTGCAAACGGTGCGCTTCGTGCCCGAGGGCCCGATCCTCTGGCCGCGCCGGCCGCCGCTGGGAGCGCCGCTCGTCGCCGCCCTCACCGTCCTTCTCTTCTCTGGCGCGCTCCTCCGCATGGGGACGTCGCCGCCGCGCGCCCGGTGGCTCGGCGTCGGGCTCGTGGCCGGGCTCGGCCTCGGCTACGCGTTCGCGCGTCCCTACGCCGCCTGGTCGTCGACGCCGCTGCTGGCGGCCGCCGTGATCCTCGCGCTCGCGGCGCACATCACCCCCACCGCGCTGCGGGCCGCGGCGGCGGCAATCGCGGCTTCGGTCCGCGCCTGGATGCGCGGTGCGCGGGCCGTGGCGCTCCGGTGGCCCGCGCTCGCGCTGGTGCTGGCCGGGACGGTGGCGGTGAGCGTGGGGCATCGGGCGCGGCCCGTGCTCGACGTCGACGTCGGCTCGGGCCGGGAAAGCGGGCTGGCCCGGAACCTCGGCGCGTTCGACTCTGCCGGGGGCGCGACGTTCCGGCAGGCGATGCGCGGGGCCGCTCTCGACCTGCGCGACTTCGGCAGCGGCAACTGGAGCGTGGCGGTCACCGCGGCCGCCGGCGGGGAGCCGCGCTCGTGGGCCCTCGCGCGGGCCGGCGGTAGCGAAGCGGAGGCGGTGCTCGGCGAGGGCTGGACCACGACACTGCTGCGGGCGCGCGCCCCGTGGGGCTGGCGGGCGGGCCTCGTCCTCGAGTTTCCGGCCGGGAGCGACTCCTCCGACCTGCGGATCGATCGAGTGCGCATCCAACGTGACGCGTCGTGGCCCTCCGCGCGCACGCTCGCGCTCGTCATCGGTGCCGCGCTCCTCGTCGCGGTGGCGCTGGGGGCCGTCGGCCTCTCCCCATCGGCATGTCTCGGGGCGGGGCTCGCCATCGTGGCCGCGGAGGCTCTGTCCCTGGCCCTCGACCCGGTGGTGACGATTCCCTTTGCCGCGACGTTCTGCGCCATCGCGGCCCTCGGCAGCGCGCTGGCCGCCGCGCTGGCCGGCGTGGCCGCGGTCGCGCGGGAAGGGGGACGCGCGGTCGTGCCGCCTCCGGCCGCGCTCGGCGCCGCGGCGGTGGGCTTCGTGGCCTTCTTCACGACCACGGCCTTCCCGCTCTATCGCGGCGGCCACTTCGGCTTCCACAGCCAGATCGCCGAGCAGATCTGGCAGGGGCGGTTCCTTCTCTACTACCTGCCCTATCCGGGCAGCATGCTGAGCCGGCAGGCGCAGTGGGGCGACATCATCGTTCCCCATCCGGCCCTGTTCCACACGCTGGTCGCGCCGCTGGCGGCGCTTCCTGATCCGTGGTTCGCGCTGGCCGTGAAGCTCGTCTTGGCGATGTGGCTGGCCGGGATCGTGCTCGTGGCGGCGGCGCTGGCGACGGCGGCGGGAGGCCCGTCCGCCGGCGCGTGGACCGGGGTTCTCGCCGCCGGCCTCGTGCCCTTCTACCAGCTTCTCGGCCTCGGCCACCTGATGACGATCCTGGGCTGCTTCGCAATGGCGGCCGCGATGGGCTATCTCATCCTGAGATTCGACCGGCTGCAGCAGCCGTGGACGTGGCTGACCGCGGTGGCGCTGCTCAGCTTCTGCTTTCTCGCCTACACCGCGGGCCTGCTCTTCGCCGCCTTCGCCGTCGCCGCGGCGTTGCCGTTCGTGGTCCGCACCGAGCCGTCGACGGCGCGGGCGCTCGCGGCCGTGGGCCTGGCCGCGGCTGCCGTCGCCTTC
>Ga0207646_10004346_pt1 | contig 15443 bp, 13 predicted proteins | sample KBSK5502metaG_FD_184343 | JGI IMG/M metagenome (GOLD analysis project Ga0207646, IMG submission 184343) | Corn, switchgrass and miscanthus rhizosphere microbial communities from Kellogg Biological Station, Michigan, USA - KBS K5-50-2 metaG... | ecosystem: Host-associated > Plants > Roots >... | reverse complement strand
CGTCGTTGGCTACCCCTCGATGGAGGTAATCAACGCCCAGCTCTTGCGCCAGGTCGTCGCATCGGAGAGTAGGTGAATGTCCCCAGTGCCATCGACTGTATAGAACTGGCTCACTCCACTGACGCTATTGTAGAAGAGCAGACTCTCGAAGCCTTCTGCGGACCCACCCGCGACGATGTGCGTCCAGCCTGGGGACCAGAAGGCGCTGGATTGCTCCTGAATATCTACTCCCCCAAGCGCGGTATAGAACTGGGCCAGGCCGCTCTCACGGTTATAAAAGAGGAGCGATGCCTCGTCAGCGCCAACAAAATTGCCCGGCACGATTTGCGTTCACCCCTGGGCCCAGGTATCAGTAGAGGATAGGGTAATGCTGCCTTGACTATCGACGAAGCAGAATTGTGCTGTCCCGCTCATGCTCTCTTAGAAGAGCAGCGAAGAAGACGGGAATCCCGTCTGGATCGAGATGATGTGGGTCCAGCTGGTAAGCCAGCCCGCATAGCCTTGAAGGAGGCTGAGGTGAACTTGCGCATCCAGGGCGTACACTTCGCCCTGTCACGCTTGGCGGTCGTACAAAAGTAAAGCCATGGAGAAACGTTCCTTCCTTTCATGAAAAGCGTAGCGGACTCTCTAGCCGTTGCCTGGCAAAGCTTCTGGTGAATGGATTAACACACTGGTCAAAGAGCTGAGTACTGCTCCTGTTCTGATCGAGCACCACCAGCATCTGAGCCATTGGAGTGGGGGCAAGCGCATACCACAACCATCCGCTCCCATATTCAAATGCTGCCCTGCTCCTCAAGCAACAAAAGATCCCTTCTTTGCCCTGTAGATTCTATACCGAGCTCTGCAGGCCGCAAAGCAGCATCCAGCTCCCTGCCGATGCGCGTCACGAGGGCCGGCAAGGCTTCGATATCTTCCAGAGAGGTGCGGAAGTTGACGATACAGGCGCGCAGCAAGAACGCTCCTCCCACGAGCGCGTTGGAAAGTGCAGCCTCACCGCTCTGCTGCACACGAGGCAATACCTCGGCATTCAGTTGGTTCAGGTACGCCTCGACCTGCTCTGAACCTGGCGTGAGATCGGGTGGGACGTAGCGAAAGGTGGTAATACTGAGCCCCTGGGTAAACGCCTGTAGCTCAGGATGTGCCTCCACCAGTCGATACAGTTCCTGCGCAAGCAGGATGTCATCAGAGATCATCTCGACATAACCCTCCCGGCCTACCTGGCGCAAGGCCAGCCAGACTTTCAAGGCGCGCAAGCCCCGCGAGTTCTGCGGCCCGTACTCGTAGTAATCAATGGTTGGGTCGTCTTGCCCACCAAAGTGATAGTAGGGAGGGTGATAGCTGAAGGCATTACGCAGGGTCTCGGGATCCCGCACCAGCGCGCAGCCGGCTTCGAGCGGCGCGTACAGCCACTTGTGCGGATCCACGGCAACCGAATCGGCCTCACATATGCCTTTGAGGTCTCCCGGAACCCTTCCTTTGCCCTCATTGAGGTGCGCAGCGGCGAATCCTCCGTAGGCCCCATCCACGTGGAACCAGAGATCATACTCCCGGCAGAGCGCGGCCATCTCAGGCAGGGGATCGACTGCCCCGGTACTCACGGTGCCTGCTGTGCCTACAACAAGGAATGGCACATCACCGGCTTCAATGTCTTTCTTAAGCTGGTCGCGTAACGCAGATGTGTCCATACGAAGTTGCTCATCGACGGGAATCCAGCGAATGGCATCCGCTCCCAGGCCAAACATATCGGTCGCCTTGTGAATCCAGGTGTGTGTTTCGCCCGAGGCATATAGGCGCATCTGACGACTATGCTTGCCCATCATGCCGGAGGCGCGTACATCCCAGGGAGCTTTGGCGAGGCGTCCCGCGAGAAAACCCACAAAATTGCCCATACTGCCACCGCTGACCAGCAAGCCGCCGCAGTCCGTTGGAAAGCCGATCATCTCAGCAATCCAGCGAATGGTCTGCGCCTCGATTTCGGTGCCCATGGGAGCACCAGGCCACGCACCGACATTTGGATTCACGGATGCCGCCAGCAGATCGCCAAGCGTGCCGATTGGCGCGGCGGACGAGGTAATCACTGCCATGAAGCGCGGATGGCCGTTGAATGTCGAGTGTTCAAATAAAAGGTCGGCAGCCTCTTCGAGCAGTTGCCCCGCCTCGGTTCCCTCTTCGGGAAGGGAACCCGTGCCGAGCGCTTCCCGGATCACCCTGGGCGACTCGTTGGGGATCACGGGCCGATCAGGCAATGTACAAAGAAATTCGGCAATGCGCTCTATTAACTGGTATCCCACCTTGCGAAATTCGCTGGGGGTCATCTCCAATGGCGCGATCCGATATCTGAGCGTATCTCTTTTTTCCATGGTGTAGTTGCCTCCTTCCCGGTCTACGTAGCTACCGCAGTCCTTCAAATACATCAGTCTCTCCCCCTCGACCGCCATTCACCAGGCTGAAGGCGCGGTAGTATGTGTGAGAGTCCCACAAATCCTTCTGATTTTCCTGTGATGCATGTTCAAGCTGGCGATAGGCAGTCAACTGTGACTGATGGCACAGAACTGCTTCCCACACGGTCTGTCTGTAGTCTTTGGTATCAATGCGCGTAGTGATAGCCCACTCAGGCCAGCCGACACCACGCCGCTCCACTCCATCTACATGCATGACCAGCTCACCAAAAACGGCTTGATACGCCAGTCCCAAGTGAAGTGTTGGCGCCATGTAATACAGCTTTGAAACACGGTGAAGGGCCAGATCTCGATGGTAGAGGGAAGCTGCATTGGCGGCTTCAACAATGGCAGCCGTGGTAAACTGGCAAATGGCGATATGATCTGGATGCCCATATCCGCCATCAGGCCCAAATGTAATCACAACGTCGGGCCTGACTCGGCGCACGTGTCCCACGATTTTTGCAATAGCCTCCGCAGGAGGTGCCTGATCTAGATCGCCATCGATATAATCCAAGAAATCCACGCGGCGGATGCCGAGCACGCCGGCTGCTGCGAACAACTCGGCCTCGCGTCTCTTGCCCAGCGCTTCCAGACCTGGATCATCGCGCTCGGAGCCTGTCCATCCGCGTTCGCCCCTGGTTGCTGTGACGAGGTACGTTTCGACTCCCTCGGCGGCATATTTTGCCAGCGTGCCACCGTTGCCCAGGGATTCATCGTCGGGATGTGCCAGTACACACATCAATTTCAAGCCAGTCGCCATGGTTTCTCGTCCCCGCTCTCTGCTAGAAAAAAGCAGTGCTCTGCCTTTATCGTTGAAATGAGGCAATCAGTAGATTGCTGCTGACTATTGTTGCTCTTATGATTCCACAGAGGAATGAACGAGGGCATCGGTAGGACTACCCATTCTCGAGTGCACTCTGATGAGGGGGGCACAAGAAAGAGTATCCTGCACCCCTTTCACAAGAGCGAGCATACAGTCTGGTATCGTGCGGCTACGGCGTAATCTCATAGAGAACGTTGAACGGGTCCTCAATCGGAACACGCCGCACAGCACTGAACCCTGCTTCCGTGGATAGTGTGCGCAACTTTGATTCGGGCAGGCCGAGGGTACCCAACCCTTCACCATGGTCAGCGAGCGAGGTCGTCATGCAGTAGAGCACGCTGATGCCATAGAAGAGCGAGCCCAGCAGCCCGGCATTCTCCTCCAGCTTATCTGAGCTGTTGAACTCCATGCAGACATAGCGCCCGCCGGGCCGCAGTCCCTCGCGGATGCCTCGCAACAGCCCGCCCGGGTTGACTGCATCATGCACGACATCGAAGGTGGTGATGACATCGTACTGCTGCGGCAGCCCCTGGGAGACATCTCGGTGTTCAAAGCGCACGCGATCGGCTACTCCTGCCGCCTGGGCATTGGCAGTGGCTCTGGCAATGGAGGGAGCGAACACATCGTATCCCACGTAGCGCGACCGGGGGTAGGTCTGCGCGAGCTTGATCAGCGCCCTTCCGTGACCGCAGCCAATATCGGCCACATCTGCCCCGCGTTCCAGTTTGGCTTGCACCTCCGGCATGGCTGGCAGATACATTGGCACCAGCAGGTGCTCGTACATGCCAGCGCTAAAGCGTTCCATCCCTTCCCAGGTACTGGGATCATAGGCTTCCATTGGCACCCCACCTCCCTGCTGGAAGGCCTGGAGCAACAGGTTGTATGCTCCGATCTCTCCCATCAGCAACTGTAAGGCCCCTCCCAGGAAGAAAGGACCCCCTTCCTGGGCGAGAACCGGGACATGTTCAGGCGGCAGCGTGAAGCGGCGGCTTTCCGGGTCATGTTCCAGGTAGCCAGTGCTGGCCATCTCGCTGAGCCACTCGCGGGCATAGCGTTCATTGACATGCGTGCGTTCTGCCAGTTCTTCGCTCGTTGCCGGCGCTTCCGCCAGTGCTTTGAAGAGGCCGAAGCGGTCCCCGATACTCGCCATGACCGTTGTAACGGTGCTGGCGGCATCGACCATGACTTTGCCTAGGAATGCCTCGACCTTCGCCTGATCAATAATCTGTTGTGCTGTCATGTTTCTTTCCCTTCTTTGTATCGTTGTTCATCACTGTCGATCACCAATAGAGGTGTCAAGAACTTGATCGACACCTTCAGTGTAGTCAAAATGAGATGGGGTACCATCGTAAAAAGTACGGAGGTTGGTGCCAGAGGAGTACGGAGAATTACAACGGAGAAGATGAACGGATACGGAGAGAGAGTACTGAGAAGCGGGTATCAAGGGGCCGCAGGATCAGCCAACCCTTTTTCAGCCGCCCATACCGCGACCTGGCTGCGCGAGCGCACACCCAGCTTGAACATGATGTTCGCCACGTGGGATTCGACGGTCCGTTCGCTGACCACGAGCGCCTCCGCCATTTCGCGAGTCGATTTCCCCTGAGCAATCAAAGCCGCCACCTCGCGCTCGCGCACCGTCAGCCCAGCAAAGGCATGTCGAGCAGCCCGACCAGGCGTGCGCGAATGCTGCTTTGGAAGCAGAACAGTCGCTTGAGCGAGGAAATGCTGCCGGAGCTGTTCGCCTGGAACGTTGGCGGCAAGTTCCTCGATAAGCGAGCGGGCGGTGGAGAACGCCTGCCCGGCTTCTGCCTCTCGTGCCTGGCCCTGATAGAGCTTGCCAAGAGCTATGCAAATACGCCACAGGAGAGGCTTTGCGCCCTGCACACGGGCAACTTCTTGCGCAGCTTGCAAGGATACCTCAGCTTCTGCGACACTCCCAAGCGCAGCTAATGCCTCACCGCGAGCTTTAGAGAGGCGGGGAATGCTCTGCCCCCCGGCGGGGTCGACAGAGGAGGTAATCAGTTGGTCGACGATCTGTAGTGCCAGGCCAGGGTCGCCATTGGCAAGAGCAAGTTCTGCACGAACATACCAGACCATTCGCTGCCCGAGCGTTTGAGCAGGAGTGGCGGGATCAAGTGCGGAATCAAGGATGGACCCAGCCTGCGTAAAATCTTGTCGTGCAATATGAGCCAGGGCAAGGAAAGCGGATGCATAGCAGGTCCAGTATCGTGAGCCGATCTCATGGGCGAGTGCGAGCGCTTGTTCGAGGTGCTGACGCGCCTCCGTCAAGGAGAGCAGTTCGAAATAGAGTTTCCCCATCCCCAGGTGCCCGACGAGCAGCCACTGGCGATGGCCAATCTCTTCCGCAAGGTGGAGCCCCTTCCGCACCACCTCCAACGCTTGTGCGTACTCACCCAGGCACAGATAGCACAGCCCCAACACATCGAGCGCATAAGCTTCGCCAGAGCGCTGCCCGATCTCACGAGTGATCTTGAGCGCGCGCTCACCGTATGGAAGCAACTCAGCGAAACCGGTGATAGCCGGAGCCAGAGTCTCAATCCAATACAGCCCAATAGCACAACCGGCCAACTATGTCAGGGTTGAAGCCAGGCCTTTGCGGTCATCGAGCTGCTCGAAGAGCGCTGCTGCTTGTTGGTAATAGATGACCCCTTGTGGGCACTTGCCGCTCAGGCCACTCGCCAGGCCCAGGAGATCGAACGTCGAAGCCTTGCCGTGCTGATCGTTCAACGCTCGAAACGTGGCCAATGCTTCGTGGTGGTAGCGTAGTCCTTCCTGAGGCCGTTCGACATTCACACACCAGTTGCCCAGACGGTTGAGGCTGTGCCCAACGGCAAGCGGGTTACTTATGGTCCGTGCCAACTCAAGCGCCTGCTGATAATAGGTCCCTGTCCGGGCGTAATCGCGTTCTGACCACAGAAAGCCGAGGGCGAGAAGGCCTTGCCATTCAGCGCTGCGGTCATGAAGAGAGCGGGCAACCTCTAAAGCTTGTTCGTAATTGCCGCAGGCTCGCTCAAATTCGCCCAGGATTTCGTATGCCTGCCCACGTGCCTGGTATATCTTCGCGGGAACTGTCTGTCCCAGGTGCTGTGCGGCCTCTATGGCGCGCGTGAAATGTTCGATGGCGGCACGCGAGGCATACATCACTTGCGCCTCTTCCCCGGCACGCCGCCCATACTCCAGTGCTTTCTCCCAGGCGCCTGCCTCGTAGAAGTGATAAGCCAGGTCCGCCAGAGAGGTGTCGAGGAGAGGGGCATAGAGGCGCTCCAGCGTATCTGCAATGGTACGATGCAGCGCCTTGCGCTCGCGTACCAGCAGATCGCCATAGATCGCCTGTCGTGTCAAAGCATGACGGAAAGCAAACCGTTCCTCTGACTCCTCGACGACTAACTGGGCCGAGATCAACTCCTTCATTACGGCTAGCAATCGGGACTCATCATATTGGGTTAATTGCTGCAAGAGCGCAAAATCAAAGCGCCGCCCGGCCACTGCTGAGAGAATCAACACGCGCCTGGCACTCTCACTCAATCGATCGGTACGCTGCCGCACTGCGTCCTGCACGCTGCGCGGGATACGCAATTCACTCAGCGATTTACGATCCCAGCGACCATCTACGTAAAAAATATCTCCCGCCGTCAGCAGCGATTTGAGGATTTCTTCGACGAAAAAAGGATTGCCCTCTGTGAGAGCGTAGATGGAATCGGGCAGATTAAGCCGGGCGGAACGGGGAAGAGCGAAGATGGCTCGGAGCATCGCATCGACACCGCCGCGTGAGAGGGGTGTAAGCGCTATTTCCTGGGCCAGGCGTTCCCGGTCCAGTTGTGCCAGGAAATGCTCCAGGTTCGGGCGCACTTCATCGTTGCGGTAGGTCAATAGGATGAGTAGGGAATGAGCGGGACAGCGCTGCGCCAGGTAGTGGAGAAATTCCAGGCTGGTATCATCACTCCAATGAATGTCTTCAATGGTGAGGAGCACTGGCCGCTGGGCAGCCTGATCGGTAAAGAAGGCCGCCAGCGCGGTAAAGAGGCGATGTTTCTCCTGTTTCGGCTCAAGCGGGGAGGGTGGAGCAAGGTCGTGCGGCACGTGTACGAGATCGGGCAACAACTGGTGCCACTCACGAGCAAAAGCAGTCGGACCGGAGGCTAGTGTTGCCACTGCCTGTTTGGCAGCCGAAGACCGCAGCAGGTCGAGCAGGGGCGCAAACGGGCAGGAGAGATCAGCCTGAAAACAGTTTCCTTGCAGCAGAAGAAAATCCTGCGCCACTGCATAGGCTTTTGTTTCGGCCACCAGACGCGATTTGCCGATCCCCGCTTCACCGCTGAGCAAAGCACCCTGCCCTCTGCCACCTTTCGCCTGATCGATCAGGATATGGAGAGCGGCGAGTTCACCGACGCGGTCGATGAGGACCGGGCAGACAACTGAACTAGGAAAGGGTGTCGCCATCATTCTCGCCGCCTTCTAGTGAAGACCTGAACCATCCTGGGTAGTGTGGTCATCTCATCAATCTCTGTTGCTCATCCCTTTGGAGGATTACGGCCTGTATTATAGCATTCACAAATGTTACAGCGCACCCGGTAATAATACTTCGTTCGCATGTCCCTATGGTAAATTTTGGAATTGAACGGCTCTGGCTCACTCTTGGTGAGGCCAACCGATGAGTGAGATGGAGAGGCTTGCCTGTCAACAAGTGCTTTCAGATGCCCCAGAGTGTGTTCGGGACTTCCTAGTGAAATGATCAAAAATTCGTTCCTGCTGATTCTGCTGTGGATGCAAACAGCAGGTGGCCATGGACGGCTATGGTCATCAGCCATCTTGTTCCCACCGCTCAAGCGCCTCCCTGAGCCATTGAGGAGCCTTGTCCTTCTCGATGCCAAATCCTCCCTCTTGCGTATAGCGCTCAGCTTGGGTGAGCTGCTCTTGGAGAGCAGGGACGTGAGTGGCAAGACGTTGGGCATCGGTGGTGTCTGGATCAACATCCCAGAGCCGCCAGCGTTTGCCGTCGGGCACGAACTGCGTCCCGTATTTTTGCGGTTTGCCCTGGTACATGAGCCAGCGATCCAGGGCAGCAGCGGCCAGCCAGCGGCTATCTTTGGAACCCATCGATTGGGTGGCTCCCAGTTCCGCGGCCTTGCGCGCCAGTTCGTGGGCCTGCCAGATGTCTTCCAGCGTTTCGCCATGCTGGAAGATCAACGCCGCGTGAAAATAATCATCGGGGGCGCTCACCCCTCCCTGGGCCAGCAGTTCGCTCACGCGCTGGCGACGCTGCGCGTCACGTTCCCGCAGTTGCCAGTAGTCAGCAGTATCGTAGGCCGTATCACCGCGGGGTTCGGTCTGGTCGGCCACGAACAGGTCACGGAGTTCCTGGTTCATCAATCCCTTCCTTTCCCTTGCTCATGGGACCATTGTATCACCACATCGCTATCCAGTCCTCACAGGCTCTAGAGAGCATGGAGCACCCGCTGACGGGAGGGGGATATTCCCTCATAGCGTGGATTCCTTGATCCGCTGAATGTTGCGGGCAGTCGGGCCGGTTCTCGTCTCAACAACCTCGAACTGCACCGGGGTGCCCGGTCTGATGGTGCGGTACCCCTGTCCCGGAAGAGCGGTAAAGTGAAAGAACATCTCATCGCCTGACCCCTCCCGTGCGATCGTGCCAATACCAGCACTGAGATCGAACCAGCGCACCACCCCATGTGCGACCGACAGGCCATTCGCACCCAGTGGCGGCGCGCCATTGGCCCACTCTTGCTGAGGGATGCGGACCTGCCGCACCTCAGCGGTATCATATGCCTCGTAGCGGTAATCAGCACGGCTTTCCATCAGGGTGCGCAGGTCGTGTCGCAGCTCCTCGTTGGTCGGACGACCCACAAAGTACCACCCGTTGTAAATCTTGAAGATGCGCAAATCTGAGCGCAAGACAAAGGTGTACGGCTGCGCGCGATAGGCGTACTCTCCCTCCGTCTCGTCGAGGATGTTGAGCTGCTTGATGACGGCCCGCTGCTCATCGGACAAGAACGTCCACTGCGCCCCCAGGCCAGCACGGAAGGCAGCCTGCACGAGCGGCGGGTCAGCACTCACCGCCACGAGCTTGCCATAATTCACGGCCAGTTCGTGCTGAAACTCGACCAGTTGCCGCATCTGCTGCTGGTCACGCGGGCAGAAGAACCCACGCTAGAAGACCAGGATCAGCGGATAGCCGTCCAGAAACCCCAGGCGTGTGTCCAGGAGACTGGGTTTCGTGAACTGCGAGAGTCGGGTCAGTTCGTTCTGGTGATCAGGCAGTTCTATATCCGGGAACTGGTCATTTACCTCTAGATTGGTGGTCATCAAAATACTCCGGGCTTTTCACTGATCAGTTGCAGAGGATGTATGTCATACTTTCTAGTCTCGTCGAAGCGTCCAGTGTTACAGCGTTAGAGCGCTGGTGATGATCTCTCGGTTCTGACATCTTCTGCGAGGGGAGCCTCGCTACTCAAGCGGACTATCTCTTCACCGACATGGAGCGTCGCATCCCACGTGATCCTGATAGCCGCCTTCACGCTCTGGTGAGCAGGGCACCCTTCGGGGTGGACGTGCAGGGCGCGTTCAGTCGCAGCGCGAGCGTCGGGCGGAACGGTCAGGTCGTAGTGGACCGCGATCGACTCGATGCGGATGGTCCTGCCAATCCCAACAATGCGCCCATCGACGGTGGCCGTGTACAGTTGACGGTCAAAAGGAATCTTGCGCCCTGCCAGGGCGCCGGCAAGCGTGCCATACATTCAGCCCGCGACGGCAGCTACAATGTGATCTAACGTCGATGCAATGGGGGGACCCTCTTTGGTCCCATAATACTCGCGCAGTTTCCCTTGGACGCCGTACACGACGGGCGTGGCTACTTCACCGAGATAGGCATTACGGTAGCCGTCTTTATACAGGAGACGTGCATGTGATACGTACTCAAATGCTTCTGACATGGTTTGCGTTCCTCCTTTGCGCTAGCAAGAACAATGATCTAAGACACGGTGTTGTCGTGTGGAAGTGAACCCATCTCAAGTTAGTGACTGCGTTTTCTGCAAATACTTCAGGTAATTGATGGTATCGGCGGCAACCAGGCGGCCAATCGCGCTGCTCGAGTAGACCGCTACAGCAACCGTCCCATTGGGCCGAAGTACAAACCCGGTTGCTTGCAGGTAGAGCGGGTCTTCGTTCATGGAGGCTCCCATCATCTTTGCCACTGCACGAGCGTCAAGGCCGTACAGCACCGGGAAAGTGAGTCTGTGCCGTTCGACGGTCTGCTGCGCCTGCTCGAGGGAATCGACAGAGAGCGCGACGACCTCGGCTCCCAGCTCGTTCAATTGCGCTCTCTCTCGTTGAAAGTCCAGTAACTGCTGGCGGCAATACGGGCACCAATGGCCTCGATAGAATAACACCACCGCCCACCGACCCGCCAGGTCCTGGGGTATGGTCATCTCACCGCCTCCAACACGGGAAGCGGTGATCGTTGGAAAATGTTCACCGTTGCGTAAGTGCATACGTGCTCCTTCCATAGGCTATGGATTCCAGGTGAAGATCAGGTCACTTGGCGGGGCAGGCAACACATCCTGCACATTCCATCCAAGCAAGCCCTGAAGCTGTGCTCGCAGCCAGCGCTCAAATGGTCGCTCGGCAGTCGCCAGTTCCTGCAAGGCCCGTTGTGGTTCCTGCGTGTGAAGTGTCATGAGCATCAAGTCACTGTGGAGCATTTGCACCATCCTGACCTGCACCCGGGTGATCCCCATGAGTCGACAGGACTCTTCGAACTGCTCTCTGCGTGATTCCGCTATCTCCTGGTACAGGCGTCGCCACTGCTCCTGGGTTCCCGGTCGCAGGAGGTAGACGATCTGTAGCTGCGCCATAAAGCAACGCTCCTTTATTTGCTCTTTGCGTCCATCCAGCCTGGTTCGACGCGTTCCACGAGACCCTATGCCTATGTTGGGCACTCTGTCTGGGGGATAGGTAACCTCATCACTCCTTCCACAACCGGCTGCCTCTCGTCCTCTGTGGTGCTAGTATGCCCAGGAAGCGTCAAGAAAGCGTGAAGAGCAACGCCAAGAACGGGAAGTCCCTCCCCAGCAGGTCATGGCGCTGTCACAGCAAGAGGTTTCGTGAAGCAATGGTTGTGTTTGACCAGGAACAATCTCACATGGTACGATAGCTCTACAGTGTTCAGGACACAGGATTTTCCTCTTGCTCAGTAGAGTGCCGATTTATCGAGCACGTAGCTGGTCGCCTGGCAGCACGACCGCAACGCTTGTAAGGGAGCAAGGCTGAGCTTGTGAGGAACTGTTCGTCGCATCCTATTTTGAAGAGAACATGTCATGGGATTGTTACGTCTGGCCGTACTCGGCGCCCCCGAAGTGTTTCATGACGGTAGCCGCCTCACCTTTTCCTTGCGCAAGGCGCAGGCCTTGCTGCTCTACCTGGCGGTCGAAGGAGGCATGCATTCCCGCGGCAAGCTGGCTGCCTTCCTGTGGCCCGACAGTGAGCCCCACGCTGCTCGTACGGGCTTACGTACCGCCCTTACGTTGCTACGCGACCTGTTCGCTGACTCCGACGCCTCGCCTTCCCAGCACAGCCACCTGCAAAGTTCGCATGAGCTGCTCGGGCTGAACCCGCGTACCCCGTTGGAGCTGGATCTGGACGTGGTGCGGCAGGCCTACCAGGCCCTGCGGCTCCCCGCAGTCCCTTCTGAGCAGCAGCGCGCCGTCCTGGTCGCCCTGCTCCAGGACGCCCTCTCCTTGGTGCGCGGCCCCTTCCTCGACGGCTTCTGGCTGCGCGAGGAGACTGGCTTTGACGCATGGGTCCAGCAACAGCAGCACCAGTGGCAGGTGCGCCTGTTCCAGCTCTTCGAGCGGCTCTCCGCCTTTCAGGAGGAATCCTTCGAGCTGGAGCAGGCTCAAGCCACCCTCACCCGCTGGCTGGCGTTCGATCCGCTCTCGGAGGAGGCCTCTCGGCGCTTGATGCGGGTACACCTGGCGCGGAGTGATGCGGTCGCCGCCTTGCAGGTCTATGCCACCCTGCGGGCGCGCCTGGCCGAGGAGTTGCAGGCCACACCCTCGGCGGATACCGTGGCCCTGGCTGAGCACGTTCGCGCCACCGCGGCGCACAGCCACAGGAGTGGCCTGGCCCCTTCTTCCCCCGCCACGGTGGAGAGCCGACCGCCAGGTGAGTTGGTGGCCCCGCTGGTTGGACGGGCCGCGGCTTTCACGCAGTTGGTCGGGAGCCTTCAGCAGGCGCGGGATGGGCGGCCGCAGGCCGTGCTGGTGGAGGGCGAGGCCGGCATCGGCAAAACGCGGCTGGCCCACGATTTTGGGAACTGGGCCCGTGCCCAGGGTACCGATGTGCTCTCTGGGCAGGCCTTCGAGATGGGGGGACAACTGCCCTATCAGCCGCTGGTCGAGGCCGTACGAGAGCGGCTGGAGGAGGAAAACGCGCCGGAGGACCTGCTGGACGACCTGTGGCTGGCCGAGCTGTCGCGTCTCGTGCCCGAGCTGCGGGTGCGCTACCCTGATCTGCCTGCTCCTACCCAGGATGAGCTGACCCCCAGGCTGCGGCTCTTTGAAGCGGTGGCGCGCTTGATGGACGCCTTGGGCCAGCGTGCGCCACTGGTGCTCCTGCTGGATGACCTGCAGTGGGTCGATGGGGCCTCCCTCGACCTGTTGCGCTACCTGGGACGGCACTGGATCAGGCACGGCAGCCGGGTGCTGCTGCTGGGCACGATCCGCAGTGAGGGGATGGAACTCAACCCGCAGCTCTCCGCAGACCTCTCCGACCTGGGCCGCGACCTGCCGGTCACGCGGATCGCGTTGCAGGCGCTGAGCCAGGCAGAGACCATCCAGCTTCTTCAGGCCATCGCCGGAGAGGCGAAGCCTGGAATCAGCGGTGGAGGTGGACAACGTGGACACGGCGAAGCTTGGTCCGCCACGCCAGAGGCCGCGCCTTCGCCCGCATCGGAGACGAAGCTCTCCGCGCTGGGTGACTTCCTGTTTGCGCACACGGGCGGGCAGCCGTTGTACCTGCTGGAAACCCTCAAGCTGTTCCGCGACCGGCAATGGTTGATCCCACGCTTGAGTGCGGATGGCGCCTGGGGGCTGGAGCCGACCGTGGAGATGGCCGCGGCTCTCGTGCAGGAGGGGTCCCGGCGCGCGCTAGTACCACTCTCGGTGCGCGCGATGATCCTGGCGCGCCTGGCACGGCTCAAACCTCCCACGCGCCAACTGGTGCAGGCCAGTGCCGTGCTGGGGAACCAGGCGACCGCCAAGCTGCTGTGGCAGCTAGCCGAAGTGGGGGTGCAGGCAGGCGTCGAGGGCCTGGAGGAGGCTGTTGGCAGTGGGCTCCTGCGCGAGGAGGATGCAGGTGTGGGCCGTCCGGGCAGCTATCGCTTCTCCCATGACCTGATCCGAGATGTGGTCTACACTGAGCTGGGCGCGGCGCGGCGGCAGGTCTTGCACCAGCGCGTCTTAGCGCTGGTGCAGACAGAAGGAGTCGCCGCCGCCGAGCTGGCGTACCACGCAAGGGCCTCGGGAGAGGCCGAAGCGGCCTATCGCTATAGCATGCAGGCCGGGGATGAGGCGCTGGCTGTCTTTGCCGTCGAAAACGCCATCGGGCACTACGAACAGGCGCGCGCCTTGCTCCAGGAACAGCGACTTGTGCTAGGGGCTTCTGAGGTCGAACACCTCTACGTCTACCTGGGGCGGGCCTATGCCTTCCTGAACGCCTGGGGGAAGGCTCAAGAGGCCTATGAGGAGCTATTAGCCTATGCGCGGCGAAAGCCGCTGCCTGCGCTGGTCAGTATGACCCTCAACCGCTTAGCGATCCTGGCACTCCAACAGTCGCACGACAAGCCCAGGGTTCGAGCGCTCCTGGAGGAAGCCTGGCGCATGGCGGAGACCAGTCACGATCAGAAGGCGCTGGCGGAAACGGCGTGCAACCTGGCACAGATCACAGGCGTTGTGTGGGAGGACCCAAAGACCGCCTTCCCTCATGGACAACATGCGCTCTCCCTGGCACGAGGCGTACACGACAAGGAACTGGAAGCCAGGAGTCTCTTCTTGCTGGGATGGATCCATCTTCGTGGGGGAGACTTTGAGGAGGCCACGCGCTGTTTGGAAGCGTCCCTGGCGCTCTATGCAGCTCTGGGCAACGAGCAGACCGCTTCGCGGGAGCTTTCAATTGCACACTTTCTGATGGGTTCTCCTCTCACGCAACCCTTGACGAATCGCGCGTCAGAAGCCTTGTGCTGGGCGAACCTGGCTATAGCACAGCTGCATGCTGGGCAGGTGCACGACAGTATGCGCAGTGGCCGCAGAGCGCTCGCGCTCGCGCAGGAGATCAAGAATGTCTGGGTACAAGTCATCAGTACGAACAACCTCACGCAGGGCTTGCTGGAAGCGGGGGCCTATGAAGAGGCGCTCGTGCTCACGCAACAAACTGCCGCGCTGGCGCGGACCCTTCCTCCGGCTATGAGCTTCCAGGTCTTTCTCACTGCCCTGGGGAGTACCTATCAAGCCGTGCAGCAGTGGGAAGAGGCGCGCAGCACGCTCGAAGAGGCAGAAGCCGTTGCAGAGATGTTAGACCTCGGGCCATTGCGCGTGCCCGCTCTGTCACGGCTGTGTATGCACTATGCCCTGGTAGGGCAGTGGGAAGCCGCCTACCGCTATGCCTGCAAGGCCATCGCCGTACGCAAGAGTTCTGATGTGGCATTGCTCATACTGGATTTCTCTCGGCAGTATGAAACGGAGGCCTTACTGCGTGGAGGAGATGAGCGCCAGGCAAGAGCAGAAGTGCAACGACTCGGGGAACATCTCGGGAACTATCAGCGCTTCCGCCTTCCCTACCTGCGGTCGATGGCGAGGCTTTCAGCCTGGAATGGGCACAGCGAACAGGCCATCGGCCATCTGTGCGAAGCCGCCCAGGTAGCAGCTGACATCGGGTTGCCGGGAGAGCTGTGGCAGATCCAGGCACTGTTGGCAAGGGCGTATGAGGCAGAGGGTCTGTCCGCACAAGCGCGCACAGCGTGGGCGAAGGCTTCGACGATTATCAGGGGGCTAGCGGAGGGCATTGGGGATGAGGCGAGACGTGCGAACTTTTTGGCTGGGCCGCAGATTCAACCAGTTTTGCAGCGCGTCTGAGGGCGCGGTACT
>Ga0207646_10004345_pt1 | contig 15445 bp, 15 predicted proteins | sample KBSK5502metaG_FD_184343 | JGI IMG/M metagenome (GOLD analysis project Ga0207646, IMG submission 184343) | Corn, switchgrass and miscanthus rhizosphere microbial communities from Kellogg Biological Station, Michigan, USA - KBS K5-50-2 metaG... | ecosystem: Host-associated > Plants > Roots >... | reverse complement strand
CGTGACGGAGAGCGCTGTCCACTGATAGCCATCTTTATGCTCTGGTACAGCCGCTATGGTGCCGGCTTCTTTTGTTGCATCAGCAGTATTCGAAGAAGAGGAACGAAAAGTGCGCATAGTTTTCCTTCTATCCCTGACTAAACTTCACGTCGCGTTAGTTAAAAGTATAGGTATCGACAGACATGGTCATGGATGTACCTCAGCCAGGTGCTCGAGCGCGGGTAGAGCCTCTTGAATGCTGGCACGTTCGGCTTCATTCAGGCGATCAAGGCGACATTGCAATGAGTTCAAGCGTGCCTGGTGAAAGACATGCACGGCCAGGCGTCCCGACTCTGTAGGCTTGACCCATACTGTCCGCCAGTTCACATCATCATGACCACGCTCGACATAGCCCTGGGCCAACAAGCGTTTGACCATTGCTGTTGCAGTAGAAGGGGCAACGGCGAGATGGTCCGCGAGTTCCTGCATGGTACAGCGTTCATGCTCGACAAGGACATGCAAGAGCGACAACTGGCCAGGTGTCGCGCGCAATTCGACCACTTCTCGCCAGCCAGGGCCAGCTTCACTTGAATTATCCAGAGGCAGATCGGCACCCAGCCGTCTCAATAGTTTAGGAGTAATATCGAGAAGCGCTGCTGCCAGATCTGTTTTATCTTGCACAGGTTTTTGTATTATGTCCCTCATTAGCTTGAAATCACTTCGATAGTCTAATTATATGATATACGAAATGAACGGGGTTATCAAGAGGGCAGGGCACTTCCCACGGCTTTAGGAGACTTTTTCAATTCTACCCTCGATTACAGAGTCATCCTCATTGACCAGGAACACCCTGCTATAGGGAGGGTCGGGATAGTACTGGTGGGAGAAGATAATGTAGTAGAGTTTATTGCGCTTGGCCCAATCTTTGTCCCGGCGGGAGGGATAGGCTTCGCTCCTGGGGTGCGAGTGATAATAGATCATCTCGCCATCATACACGTCGATATCGTTGTAGATGCGCAGCAGTTCTTCTGGATCGATAATGGAGAAATCATCGGGATGCTCGGCGGCGTTGGCGGTCGGGTAGTGTTTGACTACTCGATCATCCTTCGCACCTAACGCTCCACAGGCCTCATTGGGGTAGCCGGCTACCACGTGCGCCAGCATCTCTGAGTAAATCGTCTCAGGAATACGGACTACAAAAACATCTCCGGCTACCATAACAATTTGGCCTCTAAGTCATCTTCAAGTTGATCGAGGTCACGGGTCCACAGATCTTCGCTCAGGTATTTCCAACCACCATCGGCGAGTATCACAACAATCTTGCCACGCTCCATGCGCTCTGCAACACGTAACGCGGCGTGGAGTACTGCGCCACATGATGGTCCAGCGAAGATACCTTCTTGATCCTTCAACTGGCGCGTCCTGCGAATAGCATCTCTGCTGGACACCAGGATTTTGGAGTCGAGCAGCGATTGATCCAACACAGGAGGCACGAAACCATCTTCGAGGCTGCGCAGGCCCTGCACGGCATCACCCTGTAAAGGCTCAGCAGCAACGATCTTGATGGCGGGGTTGTACTCTTTCAAACGGAGAGCATTGCCCGTAAGGGTACCGCCGGTGCCAAGACCAGCCACAAACACGTCCAGGTCGGGCAGATCATTGATGATCTCTACTGCCGTGCCCTCGTAGTGAGCGCGAGGGTTAGCATCATTGCCGTACTGGTAGAGCATGACGTACCTGTCGTCTTTGCTAGCCAGTTCTTGTGCCTGTTTTACCGCGCCGTTGCTGCCCAAGGCACCATCAGAGAAGATGATCTTTGCGCCATAGAGTTCGAGCATTTGTCGTCGCTCTTGCGTCACGTTATCAGGCATGACCGCAATAAATGGGTAGCCCTTTACACGGGCGATCATTGCCAATGCAATACCCGTATTGCCGCTGGTCGGCTCGAGGAGAATAGAACCAGGGGTGAGCCTTCCGCTTGCCTCGGCCTCCTCGATCATCTTTTTAGCGATGCGATCTTTGATGCTGCCGGAGGGATTGACACCCTCTAGTTTGGCAAAAATCTGCACACCTGGACGAGGACTGAAACTCTTTAACTCTATGAGCGGTGTATTTCCGATAGTATCCAATATGCTGCTGTAGCGCATAATTAATTCCTGGTTGTTGTATTAGCGCCCACCGGCCATGGCGGGCAACAGGATTACGGTATCATTGGATCCGACACTTGTTTCCAGGCCCTGCAAATAGCGCACATCCTGGTCATTGACGTAGACATTGATAAAGCGACTGAGGCTGTCCTCAGGCTGAATCTGCTCTTTCAGGGCGGGAAAACGAGCGTACAGATCGTTCAATACTTCCGCGAGATTACTTCCCTGGGCGCTCACCTGCTTCGAACCACCTGCCGCGGCTCGCAAGACAGGCGCAAGACGGACTGTTGCCATTTTACTACTCCTTATGTACAGAGATCTTGTTATGAATGACTAGTTTAGCGGAATAGCGCAGACATCTGCATAGGTCGGCAGATTCTCTGGATGGCCATGCTCGCCACAGGCCGGGCACTGCGGATCGCGGAAGAGGCGCAGTTCACTGAACTCGCCAGCCAGGGCGTCATAGGTCATCAAGCGACCAACCAAAGGCTCGCCAATGCCAAGCAGGAGTTTGATGGTCTCTGTCGCTTGCAACAGACCAATGATGCCCGGCAGTACGCCCAGAACTCCAGCCTCTGCACAACTTGGCGCCAGCTCTGGAGGAGGCGGCTCTGGATAGAGACAGCGATAGCAAGGCCCTTCGTACGGTTTGAAGACGGTCAACTGGCCCTCGAAGCGGAAGACGCTGCCATGAACGACAGGTTTATTGGCAATCAGGGCGGCGTCGTTCAGCAAATAGCGCGTGGGGAAATTGTCCGTGCCGTCAACAATCACATCGTAGTCTGCTATGATGCGAGCCACATTGGTTTCATCCAGGCGCTCGATATGGGTGATAACCTTCACATCGGGGTTCAGCGCCTCTATCGTTTCGCGGGCTGACTCAGCTTTATACTGCCCAATGCGCTTCGTGTTATGTAAAATCTGACGCTGCAGGTTGCTCTCATCTACCACGTCTGCATCTATGATGCCAATCGCGCCAACACCGGCGGCAGCCAGGTAATATGCTGCGGGAGAACCAAGGCCGCCCGCGCCTATCAACAGGACACGCGAATCGAGTAGCTTGAGCTGGCCCTGCTCGCCTACTTCTGGTACAAGCAAATGGCGACTATAGCGCTTGGACTGGGCTTCGCTCAATGTACGAGGCTGCACGAAAGGATATCCACTACCCTTCCACTGTCCAAAGCCACCCGACATCGAAATTACGTTCCGGTAGCCCATCTGCTGCAAGGTGGTTCCAGCGATAAGAGACCTCACTCCACCGGCGCAGTAGAGCACGACTGTCTTTGACTTGTCAGGAACAGCCTCTTCTATCTGCAGTTCAAGAAAGCCACGAGGGACATGGACAGCGTCTGGGATATGACCCTCATTCCATTCATGCTTCTCTCGTACATCTACAAGGACAATCTCCTGGTCTGCAGGTCCAGGCTCATGCTGATTAGCTAAAGCCTCGTTTACCTGAGAGGGCGACCACTCTGGCACCTGCTTGCGAGCTTGCCGCATAATCTCGCGAGACGCATCACCCATGATAAATTACCTCTCGATATTGTTGACTAAGTGTATCAACTTACTATTTATTAGTTCTTACAAAAGAGTACCACGCACTTTTTTTGCTTGTCAAGGAATGTTGGTTTGTGCTGTGCTTACCTTTTATTAGCCAGACGATCATAAATGATAACACGAGTACCTTTTGAAAATATTCCGGGGTACTGCTTGCAATTTCTATTTTTGGCTGCTAAGCTGAAAGGGGAAGGGTATATGTCCCGGCAGCCGCGAGGGGTGCCAGGAAAATAGTCCAGGGGGGACTGCTATGTCTGAGACGGCCGATATCGTCATTATTGGGGGAGGGGTGATGGGTGCCAGCATTGCCTACCACCTGGCAAAGCAAGGTGGTGGCCAGGTTGTGTTGTTGGAGCGGCAGGCGCTCTGCACTGGCACGTCAGGACGTTCGGGAGCTATTGTGAGGCAGCATTACTCCAACGATTTCACGATTCGCATGGCAAAGGACAGTCTCGCCGTTTTCCAGCAGTTTGATGACCTGATTGGCGGCGATTGTGGCTTTCTTACTACGGGCATGGTCGTTATGACGGATATGCAAGGAGCTGAAGCCTTGCGCGCGAACGTGAAGATGCAGCAGGAGCAGGGTGTTGATACACAATTGATCGGCCCGGCAGAGGTTAGCGAGGCGGCACCTGGATACAACGGGGAGGGCGTGGAACTGGCGTGTTACGAGCCGGAGACCGGCGTGGCAGACCCTATGGCAACAACACACTGTTTCGCGAAGCGTGCCCGTGACTTCGGAGCACGTATACGCGAAGGTATAACAGCGACGCAAATTCTGACAGAGGGGGAGCGCGTGACAGGTGTAGGCACCTCAACAGGTGACATACAGGCGCCGATTGTCGTACTGGCTGCTAATGTGTGGAGTGTTAGACTGGCGCAAGCACTGGGTATTTCATTGCCTGTCACTCCCACACGACACCCGATGACAGCGTTACGTCGCCCTGATGATTTCGGGGGCCGCATGGGCTTACATGCTGTTGGACTCGACCTGACACGCCAAATTTACTTGCGACCAGATATTGGCGGTGTAACGCTGGTTGGTTCGACGGAGAACGTTTTTACGCAGAGCGATCCCGACAACTATGCTCAAGGGCTGTCAGAACAGGAGATTGTGTACTTCAGCACGATGGCTGCAGGTAGTATTCCCGCGCTCGCGCGCGCGGCACCGCGCGGCGGCTGGGCGGGTATTTACGATGATACGCCCGACTATCACCCAATCCTGGACCGCCTTGCGGTGTATGGAGGTTTATACTGCGCGGCCGGCTTTAGTGGTCATGGCTTCAAGCTCTCTCCCAGCGTTGGGCAGTGGATGGCGCAATTCATTCTGACAGGTAAGAAACCCGGTGATATGCAGCATTTCGCCTATGATCGTTTCAATTCTGGGCGGGAGATACGGCCACGATATTCATCGGGCGTGCTAGGATGAAAAAGGATTATTCTACCTGGAAGCAGGGAGGAATGCATCGCCTTGCCTTACTTGTTTTGTGTGTTGTAACTATATGCGTTACGTCAGTTTCTAGTGAAACACAAGGAGAACTATGATGCGTTCAGACATCGTCCCAGGCGCTCGCTTTCCCGATTATGAGTTGACCGACCATATGAGACAGCGGCAGCGTCTCAGTGAGCTGCAAGGCAATGATCCGATGATCTTGATCCTGTCACGCGGGCACTTCTGCCCGAAGGATCACCAGCAACATCTCGCACTGGCCGCCTTTTATCCAAAGATCGCAGTGGCCTACACGAAAATCGTGACCATCTCGACGGACAACATTTACGAGACGAACGAGTTCCGAGATTCCGTGGGGGCGCAGTGGACATTTCTCTCGGATTCGGGGCGCAAGGTGCAGCAAGACCTGGATATACAGGAGTATACGGACCCGCACCATAACCCTATGATCCCACATACTCTGGTACTCGAGCCGGGGCTGCTGATCTACAAGATCTACAATGGCTACTGGTTCTGGGGCAGGCCGTCGCCGGAGGAACTCTGGCAAGACCTGCGGGAAGTCACGCGCAAGATTCGCCCAGACTGGGACCTTGCTACTCCAGGACTGCGTGAGAACTGGGAGCAAGGCGATAAGAAACTGCATTACCCTTATAAGGAGGCAAGATAACAAGATAAAGAGAAGGCTAGCCTTTGGGAGAAAAATCTGAAGCACGGCAAACCAGTTTACTTTCAAGGAGGACAGTAACATGCAACTGAATGGCGTACAAATTACGTGGCTAGGACATGCCACCTTTAAGGTCACGACTCCAGGAGGAAAGGTCGTACTGATTGATCCCTGGACTTTCCAGAATCCGGCGTGCCCGGAGGGACTCAAACGCGTTGACAAGGTTGACTTGATGCTGGTAACGCATGGTCACTTTGACCATATGGGCGATGCTGTCGACATTGCTAAGGCCACCAAACCGACAACTGTTGCCATTGTGGAACTGGCAGGCTGGCTTGGATCAAAGGGCGTTGAGCAGACGATGGGCATAAATAAGGGCGGCTCGGTAAATGTCGAGGGGATCAGGGTCTCGATGACGCATGCTATCCATACGTCCGGTGTTGAAGATGGCTCTTATGCCGGTGATGCCTGCGGGTATGTGATTGAGTTTGAAAATGGGCGCAAGCTCTATCATGCCGGCGACACGTGTGCTTTCAGTGATATGCAGATCATCGGTGAACTCTACCAGCCGGATGTAGCTCTGCTGCCGATTGGTGACTTCTACACAATGGGGCCCCGAGAGGCGGCTATTGCTGTGCGCCTGCTTGGTGTGAAGCATGTGATTCCTATGCACTATGCAACATTCCCTGTGCTAACAGGGACACCTGCCGCACTACGGCAGGCTCTACAAGCGCTCGGCCTCAACGAGGTCGAGGTGGTCGAGATGAAGCCGGGGCAGACAGTTTAGCAGGCCCAGAGGCGCGAACGTAAGCGTTTCACGAGCGAGTGCCCCGCCCTGCGGTAGGGGCCAGCCCGCAGGGCGGGGGCAAGCGGGGGCAAGCCCCGGATCGGCTTGGCAGGGCTTGCTCCTGCCAGGCTAGTCCAGATCAATCAATCCGTCGGCTTTCAATTTCGTTAGTGCTTTTTGCGCAGCAGGAGGTGTACCTACCCGGTAGGCTGTACCATGCATACGTTGTATTACCGGCTCAAGGTAGGGCTTTAGTTTAGGGTCGTGTTGGGCCTGGCTATGCAATACGTATGAAGCGGTCTCTACCAGCCAGGGTGACATCTCTGCCCGCATCAGCAGCTGAAGCACCGGTTCCACGCCAAGTCTACCAAAATGTACCAGGCCTTTAGCACCCATCCACGCCACCGAGTGATCTGAATCGGTAAGGGCGCCTACTAACACTGGCAGGGCACGACGATCGTGTATCCCACCTAGAGCACGCATGCATTGCCAACGCATCCAAGCGGAATTACTAGCACTCGTTTCCATCAGCGCTGGAACTGCGGCGTGGCCCAAGCGCACTAATGCAGAGAAGATCTGGCTCCCCACCTGTTCGTCCGCGCCACGCAGCGCATTGAGCAAAGCGGGCACGGCCACAGGATCGCCTACACGTCCCAGCGCCTTGGCTGCCTGCATACGTACAGTGGGTACAGGATCATTCAATGCCTCAATCAACACGGGAGTTGCAACTGGACTTTCAAGGATACCCAGGATGTAGGTGGCGGTCTCTCGCACCGCGGGTCGTTTATCACGTGCCGCTGCCATTGCCACTCGCTGGGAACGCACGGAGTCGAGGCCTGCTCCAGGTAGGAAAAGCGTACGGAGTCGCGTGCGTGTAAGCGGAGAACGCAGCGGCGCAGGAATGACAAACGGCTTGCCCGCCCAGGTCCCCACTGCGATAAATTCCAGGAGATTCCGTGCCAGGCGGTCGTCATCAAGCGAGGAAACAGCGACGACCGCACGAGGATCATTCTCCATAATCCAGTGCAATAGACGCCACGCTGCACCACGCCGGCCAGCGGCGGCATCCTGCGCCAGTATCTGCGGCGGGGTTATGCCTACCGGTGGAGCGACATCAACAGGTGACTGCTCGGGCGGAACGGCGGCAGAGACTTCCGTCAAGTTTGTTTTAGAGGCATCAGAGTTTGCCATCATTCAAGCTCCTTCGGGGTCAGAGATTACATTGCCAGCATACGGGATGCCGTGTAACGTAACCAGTGGCCGCTAGTGTTTTCTTTGCTAATAAACACAGTAAGGACACGTCACACAAGAGCTATGTGATGTGATGTAGAAGATAGATATAAAAATAGTATAGCATATAAATTTGACGGGGCGAGATACACCTTGCCCCGTCAAATTTATATGCTATTGCATTGCCATAAACAGGCGCTCGGACGTGATGGGGAGTTGCGTCATACGCACGCCTACAGCGTCGAAGATGGCATTCGCTATGGTCGCGCCAACTGGTACGACAGGGGGTTCACCGACACCCTTGGCTCCAAAGGGACCGTGAGCGGAGGGGACTTCGACCAGGATGGACGAGATGTGCGGAACATCCTGGCTATGCGGCAGCGCATAATCCATCAGGTTAGATGTGAGCAACTGCCCATTCTCATCGTAAACAAGATTTTCAAAGAGCGCCCAGCCCAGACCTTGTGTGACCCCGCCGAAGATCTGGCCTTCGACCTCCGCCGGGTTGATAGCAAAGCCGACATCCTGCACGGCAAGGTAATCAAGCACGCGCACCTCGCCGGTAGCGGGATCGACTGCTACTTTCGCCACGTGTACGGCATACAGGGGCGCGCTTGTCCTGAGAGCGGAACGACCACGCCCATAGATGGGTTCATATTTACCTGCAAAGCGCATCGAGGCCGAAGCGATATCCGTCAACTTGACACTCTTACCAGGAGAGCCGCGAACGACCACTTTGTCTCCATCGATCTCCAGGTCTGACGGTGAGGCCTCTAGCATATCAGAAGCAATGGTCAGAATCTGGTTGCGTGCATCCTGTGCTGCAGAGAGCACGGCAGCACCCATCGTAGGTGTGGTTTTGCTGCCACCTGTACCACCACTGTAAGGCATGGTATCGGTATTGTCATGTACAGTGTTGACGGAATCAACCGGCATGCCCAGGACTTGAGCCGCAATCAGCGCGAGCGATGTATCAGAGCCGGTGAGATCAACGGTACCAACCATAACAGTGATTGTGCCGTCGGACTCCAGGCGGCAGGCAGCCGCAGCGGGTTCTGTACCACCGGGCCAGCTACCGGTAGCTACGCCTACGCCAACCTTCCAGCCCTGCAGTTCGGCGGGTACAACCTTCTGTTCCTGGCGTTTGGCCCAAAGCGGGTGTTCCTGAGCTTTCTGCAGGCACTCAAGCAAGCCGATACGCGGCCACGTGCGATGATCCATAGTCGGATCTCCCTCTTTCAGGCCGTTTTTCAGGCGGAAAGCGACGGGATCCATCTGCAACTTTTGGCACAACTCGTCAACGGTTGATTCCAACGTGAAGGTAGCTTGAGGCGCACCAGGGGCACGATACGCGCCAACTCCAACTTTATTGGTCATCACCTCATAGCAGCGGAAATCATAATTGGGGCACCGATAGTTGCTGCCGAGGATAAGGCCGCCCAGGAAGACGGCTGAACCGGCGTATGCCCCGGTATCAAAAATGACTTTTCCCTGCATTGCAACGAGCGTACCATCGCGTTTCGCGCCAAGCTTAAGGGTGATGATCGACTGCGGCGCGGGGTTGCCGGCGGAGAGATCGTCTGTACGTGTGTAGGCCAGGCGCACAGGTCTGCGCGAGGTGTAAGCGGCAGCAGCGGCAAGGGGTTCTATAAGCCCAAATTTGCCACCGAAGGCACCACCTATAGGGACTGACTCTACACGTATTTGCCGCTCGGGCATTTCGAGCGCCTGAGCTACATCCGAGCGTACGGCGAGCATGCCTTGTGAACTAGCCCATATAGTTAACTGGTGCCCCGAAGCGCTGGGGACAACGATAATCGATTGAGGCTCAATGTAGGACTGGTGTACAACGCTGGTTTTAAAGGTGCGTTCGACGACAACCTCGGCTTCGCGCCATCCCGCTTCAATATCGCCACCGCGCAAGTGTGCCTTATCGCTTACATTTTGTGAAAGTTCTTCCTGGTCCGCCTCTGCTACATCTCCCTCGGAGACAGCAGCATGGGCACCACCGCCTGCGATCTCAGATGAAGTTTCTTTTATGTTGACTCGTGCCAGGGTTGCACCTGGCTGCATAGCAGCAACCGGGTCCATCACGACCGGTAATAGCTCGTATTCAACATCTACGGCGGCTAAGCCATCTTCAGCAGCCTCTTCGGTCTCCGCCAGCACGATAGCGACGGGTTGGCCGCACCACAATACTTCTTTTGAGGCGAGGGGAGATTGTGAGCGTGAGCTACTTTCAGGGTTCGACATACCCAACGTCTCGCTGGTATAGACAGCTTTTACGCCCGGAATTTCTAAAGCTGCCAAGGTATCGATACTGACGATACGCGCGTGGGCATACGGACTGAGCACCAGGCGGGCATGCAACAGGCCTGCTGTCGATATATCACCAGCAAAGCGAGTACGTCCAATCACTTTATCGAAGCCATCCTGGCGCCGAGTGCGCTTACCAACGGTGGTGTGTTCTGTTGTCCTGTCAATCATTTGTGCCATGCATTACTCCAATTAGTTACGCCGCGATATACTTACGAATATCTACTTGAACGCCAGAATGGGCTACTTCCTCTGCAATCTTGAGTAGTTGCGCTGAGACCTCCTCATCAATATATTGCTCTCCACAATTTGAGCAGACCTCTGCAGGCACGCCCTTAATTACAAGAGTCATTTCGTCTCGTTCCAAGGTAACAGTTACTTTCCCTGGCTGAGTTTCACCTTGCTTACAAATGATGCATTTCATGGTTTTCTTCTCCTGAATCCTTGTTCCCACTGTTTAGGGTCTGGCTCGCAAACAGTAATCACTATTGTTTCTCTATCTTGCATATTATACGCAACTACAACATGTAAGGGGCGTGTTCCACGCCATCCCAGTACCAAGCGACTTGGATAGGGAGTGTCATCAGGGTAATCTTCTATCACTTCTCCTTTTGACAAAATGTGACGAATATCATTCAGGCTTATCCGGCGTTGAAACATTCGTTGAATAACGTGCACCCTAAAGATCAGTCGACCAGAGGGCATATCTCACCTCTCTCACCCAAACTCTTTTGAAAGTGTAGCACAAATTCAGCAAGCTGGGGTAGATCTGTCACTGCCTGAATTTTCTCCTGATAGCAGGGGGTTGTAGGAACATATATGCCCTGCGTAACCTCAGACGTATGTAGCTTATGAAAACCATGCCAGTAGAGAAAACTGGCAGGAAGTGTTTTTCTACCAGTGAGGATTGACATGTTACATCTCAGATTGCGCGAGTTGGTTGCCCGTTTCACACAATTTCACCCAGAGGCGCGCATGAATAAGGTTATCGTAGTTCTCTGTACAGTTATTGTAATCGGTATTCTCGCTTCCTGCGGTTCAGCAGCCCAAGGACAAGCGGGGCCGGTGATTCCAACACCAACTCCCACGCTAGCACCGGCTCCAACGATATCACCAACACCAGCGCGAACACCTGCACCTCCGCCGAAACCAACGGCTGCGCCGCAGCCAACCATACCTGCGCCTGCAGCAGCACCGCCGATACTTGACCTGCGTCCACTATCGATGAGTATTGTCGGGCACCTGGACTGTAACAAAAACGGGGCATTCGTCTGCTTCGCAAGGGTGCTTTCCAGGCCGGACGCCCAGAGTAACCTGCACTGGTCTGCATTCACGGACGTGCCAGGGCATATTGTATTCAGTCCATCCAGTGGGGTGCTTGCTCCAGGTCAGAGCGTGCTGGTGACGATCACCTGGGCTTGCTAATCAAAGAAGAATATTGGGCGGGGGCAAGCCCGGCCCTACTATATACGGGCTTGGCGGGCTGATTCGTCGTATGGAAAGGGGAGCCATGCTACAATCTATCTTAAGCGAATGGGTGATGCAAGCATACCCACCCCACGCTGCTCCTACGCGATTGGCAGGCGAGCCTGCCCGTTGACGAAATGATCGAGCGCGCGGCGAACGTAGATGGTGGCCAACTGCTTGCGATAGTTCATGGACAGATCGGCGTTGTCCAAAGGCTTGGCACGTTTGGCGGCAGTGGCAGCGGCTGCGTTGATCGCATCCGGAGTGAGCTGATTACCGGTTAACAAGGCCGCGGCGTCTTTTGCCTCCACGGGATGCGAGGCGACAGCGCCAAGCGTGATGCGTGCACCGGCCACTGAGCCATCAGAGGCGGTGAGCAATGCCACCGCAACACCGAGAATGGGAAAGTCGAAGGAGCCGCGACGGCGCAGTTTCAAGTAGACGCTTTGCCAGCCGGCGGCAGGCGGGAGGATGACCTCGCTGAGTATCTCGTCCGCGGCTATGGTATAGGGATGCATACCGTCGTCGCGAAACAGTTCATGTACTGGTATAACGCGCTCACCTCGCGCACTTACGAGACGCGCGGATGCGCCGAGGCTGACCAGTACCGGGGCGGTATCTGCCGAGGAGATGGCCCAGCAACGGGGACTGCCGGGAGCCACGAGGCAAACATCGCCATCCTTCTTCATGCAGTAGCCGATTGAGCGGCGCCAGAACTCGGTCTGGTTGTAGTAGTTGCAGCGCGTGTCGAGCAGCAGATTACCGCCGATTGTGCCGGCGTTACGCAGCTGCGGTGTTGAGACTGAGCCTGCAGCGGTGGCCAGCGCAGGATAATGCGCAAGCAGCACTGGATGCTCAGCAAGCCTGGTAAGAGTCACGCCAGCCCCGATGCGCATACCCTGATCAGACGAGCCACTGATGCTTTTTAACTCAGGAATGCCGCGCAAGCCAATTAGCACAGGCGGGGTAAACTGGCGACGTTTCATGTTAGGGTAGAGGTCGGTACCCCCAGCGACCAGCATGGCTTGATCGCCCTCCTGAACCAGCAGCTGCGCGGCCTCATCGAGATAGCGGGGGGCCAGGTAGCGAAATGGTGGCAATCGCAGCATCAGGAAACTCCTCCTTGTACAGGAACCTGGTTTGTCTTGCTCTGATCGGCTACCTGGCTGCCGTTACTTTGCCAGGTGATGAGGCGAGTTGGCCAGGGAGAGGGAGCTTCAGTGGGCATGGGTTGGAGTTCCGCTCCCTTGCCTTGCGCCAGGTTTTTCAGAGCTCTGAACACCTTGTCAGAGGTAATCGGCACTTCGTCGATGCGCACACCTACGGCATCGTAGACCGCGTTGGCAATGGCCGGGATAACCGGATTCAGAGGTCCCTGGCCTGCTTCCTTCCCACCAAAGGGTCCCTCGCGGTCGGGAATCTCGACGAGGATGGTTTCGATCTCTGGAGTATCCAGCGTTGTGGCCAGTTTATAGTCCAGCAAGGACGGTATTTTGTGGCGCCCCTTGCGGAAAATTTGCTGTTCCATGACGGCTTCGCCACAGCCCATGTAGGCACCGCCCTCGACCTGGCCAGCTACCAGTAAGGGATTGATAGACTGTCCCACGTCGTGCGCAAGCCAGAGCTTTTCAACCACTAGCTCGCCCGTTTCTTCGTCGACGGCTACCTGTGCCACGCAAGTCGAGTAGGAATAGGCGGGCGAAGGGCCAACACCAGCGCCTTTATAATCACCATGGATACCTTCAGGCGGAGCGTATGAACCAGCGGCAACCAGGGCGCCAAAACGAGCTTCGGCAAATTGCACGGCATGTTCAAAGGGCAACGCTACACCCGGGTCATGCTCGTCATAGATTACATCATTGGCAGCCTGTAATCGTTCGAGATGCACTTGCAGGCGTTCGGATGCGACCTCGAAGAGCTGTTCTTTTAATTTGCGAGCGGCAGCGATGGCAGCATTACCTGCCATGAAGGTGACACGACTGGAATAGGAGCCGAGATCGACCGGAGTGAGTGTCGTATCGGCGGTTTCGAGGTGAATGCGCTCGGGCTGGATACCCAGCTCTTCTGCAACGATATAGGCAAGAATAGATGTTGAACCTTGCCCTATATCGGTAGCGCCACAATAGACAGTAACGCCACCTCCACGGTCGAGTCTGATCTGCACAGCAGAGTGAGGCAGGTCGTTCCAGTAGATCGGCTTGCCCGCGCCACAGATGTATGCCGAGGCAGCCAATCCCAGGCCGCGCTTAATCGTTGGCCGCTGCTGTGAATTTCCATTTGACGCGTGAAGATTTGCTGTTGCGGCTGATTTATTAGCATGAAATTCATGCCAGCCGGAGCGTTCGACGACTTGATCGAGACACTCACCCAGCGCACAACTGGTGATACGCAGGCCATTAACGGTGTAGGTATACGGGTCAATCAAGTTGCGGTGACGCAGTTCAACAGGGTCGATGCCGAGGTCGTGCGCAAGCTTGTCGAGATGCGCCTCTACGGCATAACGCGGCTGCGTCGTGCCATGACCACGCTTTGGGCCGCACGGCGGCTTGTTGGTAAAGAGACGCATGCCCTCAAACTTGTAGCAGGGCAGCTTGTAGGTCACAGTCTGCAAGGCGCCGGTGTAGTAGGTTGTAGCGATGCCGTACGAGCCATACGCGCCACCATCGAGGAACGAGCGGAAGTGCATTGCTGTCAGCGTGCCATCGCGCTTGACTCCTGTTCTGATCCACATTTTTACGGGATGACGACCACGGTGGATCAGAAATACTTCTTCGCGTGTGCAGGTGATCTTGACCGGCCGACCGGTGCGGCGAGACAACTCAGAGGCGCAGATTTCATGCGAGAATGGGTCACTTTTGCCACCAAACCCACCACCGACATTGGGAGCTATGACCCGGATATGTGACTGTGGTATGCCCAGCACCTTGCTCAACTCACGGTGCACATAATGGGGTGTCTGGGTAGAAGACCAGAGCGTCAGTTTACCGCCAACAGGGTCGCTGGGATTTGGTTCCCATTGAGCAACACAGGCATGCGCTTCTATGGGCGCGTGATTATTGCCTTCGTAGTAGAACCAATCTTCGCGAATGTAATCTGACGCGGCAAAAGCGGCATCGACCTCGCCAAATTCGTAGGAGACCGCCTTGTGAATGTTGCCGATACGCGCTTCGTCGTTGATCTTGACTTCGGGATGTGCCAGGGCTTCATCGATACTCATGATCGCGGGCAAGATCTCGTACTCCACATCGATGAGCTTGATCGCTTCATCGAGGATGTCAGGGTCGAGTGCAGCAACGGCGGCCACGGGGTCGCCTACATAGCGCACTTTGTCGATAGCGAGGGCGTACTCGTCCTGGCTGGAGGGGAGAATGCCATATTTCTGTGGGAGGTCTGCGCCGGTAATAACGGCAAGCACGCCTGGCAGCGCCAATGCACGGCTGGTATCAATGGAAAGAATACGGGCATGTGCGTGGGGCGAACGCAATAGCCGTCCAAAGAGCATGCGTGGAAGCATAATATCATCGGCGTACAATGCCCGGCCGGTTACTTTGGCATAGGCATCGATTTTAGGTCGGGGCGTACCAATAATCTTATATGCATGCTGTTTCTGTTGTTGATCTTGCGCTGGTTTAGCCATGATATTCCTCCACTTCAGGATGAACCGCCTGTGCATCTGCGCCGGACATGCGTTGAGCAGCAGCTTCAACGGCTTCATAGATTTTCGTGTATCCGGTACAACGGCAGAGGTTCCCGGCGAGATATTCCTTCATCTGCTCGCGGGTGGGATGAGGATGTGCTTGCAACAAGGCAACGCCGGAAAGCAGCATACCCGGTGTACAGTAGCCACA